>Ga0114951_10000568_pt1 | contig 49800 bp, 48 predicted proteins | sample AM7aDNAmetaG_FD_88677 | JGI IMG/M metagenome (GOLD analysis project Ga0114951, IMG submission 88677) | Freshwater microbial communities from Finland to study Microbial Dark Matter (Phase II) - AM7a DNA metaG | ecosystem: Environmental > Aquatic > Freshwater > Lake | place: Finland: Lake Alinen...
CGAGCGCCCTCCGGAGCGCCCCTCCCCCAGCGCAGCGCGGGCCGCGGCGCAGCCCGCCGCCCTCGCCGCCCTACGAGAGCAGCCGCGCCAGGGCCAGCTCGACCACCAGCCTGTCGCTGTGGTTCACGCCGGCCGCCGTCTCGAGCGTAGCCGGCGCCCGTCCGCGCATCCCGGGTTCGGCCACAGCCAGTGCCCTGTAGGCCTTGTCGAAGCGGCGCCGGTCGTAGTTCTTGCGCTGCTCCAGCAGCTTCTTGGCCGTGAAGGGATGGACCTTGAGCTGCTTCGCCGCCGTCGACTGGTCGCTGGTGGGGAGCTGCCACGCTTCCTCGAGCTTGCGCACGTGCCGCAGCAGGCTGTAGAAGACGCGGTTCGCGTCGTCCTGAGGATCGCCGGACGCGAAGATCGACTCGAGGAGCGCGAAGGCCCGCGTGCGGTCGCGGTGGCCGACCGCGTCCATGAGGTCGAAGATGCGCGCCTCGTCGTCGGGCGCGCAGACCGCGTCCACGTCCTCGGCCGTGGCCTCGGCGCCGCGGCAGTACAGAGCGAGCTTCTCGATCTCGCGCTCCAGGCGCTCGCTGTGCCCCGGCTCCTCGCCGCAGACGTCGAGCAGGTGCCGCGCCACGGCGGCGCCCATCGGCAGCCGCCGGGCCGCCGCCCGTTCGCGCACCCAGCCGGCCATCTCGTACCGCTTCGGCAGGTCAAAGCTGAGGACGTCACCGGTCTTCAGGACGGTCTTGTACAGGGCGTCGTCCTTGGCCCACTTCTCCGCCTCCAGGGCGAGGCAGGTGCCGGGCATCGGATCGTGGATGTAGGCGATCAGCTCCTTGCGCTCCTTCACCTTGAAGTGGTGCGCGTTGAACACAAGAAGGAGACGCGTGCCGAGCGCGAACCCGGGCGTATCGGCGGCCTCGAGCACGGCCCGCAGATTCGCCCCCGTGGTCGCGCTCTCTACCTCGAACGCGGCCACGTTGATGTCGCTGCCGCTCTCGGCGATCACCCGCCGGCGCAGTCGCTGGACGGCGCGCCGCACCTTGGGCCGGTCGCTGCCGACGATGAGGTAGACGGGCTTGAGGGGGGCTGGTTCGCTCACGGTGGCCGAAGGATAGCACGCGCAGCAGTCGTTCCCGCAGCCCGCTTGCTCGACGAAGGCGAGGCCGCCGTCTAGGATTCCGGTGGCCGCGCGCCTCGCGCCGCCGCCGCCGCCCGAAGGAGAAGCGTGCGCCTCATCGCCGCGTCAGTGTCGATCGGTTCACCGCTCATCGTGGCGCTGCTCGCGGTGCTCGCGCTCGTCGAGCTCGGGCTCCTTGCGTGGGCGCTGCTCGACCTGGCCAAACGCCCGGCCGACCGGGTCGCCGGCGGCAGCCGGCTGCTCTGGCTGCTGCTGTGCCTCTTTGTGCAGTTGATCGGGCCGCTGATCTACCTCGCTGTCGGGCGGCTGCCCGCGGCGCCGCGGGCGCTGCCCCGGCCCCAGGCTCCGGGCGGCGAAGGTCACGTCGCCCGCGCCGCAGCGGCACTCTATGACGCGGCCGCATCGCGAGCGCGCGGAGCCGCCGGCGACGCGCCGCCCGGGCCGGAGGCAGACGCTGAGCGCCTCGGACCGGCCGTCGAGCTGGTCGGCGTACGCAAGGTCTTTCGCACCACGGCGGCTCTCGACGGCCTCTCGCTCAGCGTGCCGGAGGGCTCGGTGTTCGGCTTCCTCGGCCCTAACGGAGCCGGCAAGACCACGACGCTGCGCATCCTCGCCGGGCTCGCCCGTCCCAGCTCCGGCGCGGCGCGCGTGCTCGGACGCGACGTCTCGGGGGCCGGCGGCGACGTGCGCGCCCTCATTGGCTATTTGCCCGACGTGCCGGCCTTCTACAAGTGGATGACGGCGCCCCAGTACCTGCGCTTCGCGGGCAGCCTCTTCGGACTGCGCGGCGACGTCCTCGAGGCACGCGTCGCCGCGCTGCTCGATCTCGCCGGCCTCGCCGGCGTGGGCACGCGTATCGGCGGCTTCTCGCGCGGCATGAAGCAGCGTCTCGGCGTGGCTCAGGCACTGGTCAACGCTCCCCGCCTGCTGCTCCTCGACGAGCCCACCAGCGCCCTCGACCCTATCGGGCGGCGCGAAGTGCTCGACATGGTCGCCGCCCTGCGCGGCCGCACCACCGTGTTCTTCTCGACGCACATTCTCGCCGACGTGGAGCGCGTCTGTGACACCGTCGCCATCATCGATCACGGGCGGGTAGCCGCGCACGCGCCCATCGACGAGCTTCGCCGGCGGCGCGGCGGGCTCAGCCGCCTGGCCGTCGAGGTCGACGAGCCGCCGCTTCTGGTGGCCGCGCTCGAGGGCGCCGCGTGGCTACGCGCCGTCGAGGTCGCCGAGGACGGCGGCCTGCGCCTGGCCACCGACGACCTCGAGACGGCGCAGCGCGAGCTGCCCGCGCTGGTCGCGCACCTGGGGCTCGCGCTGCGCCGCCTCGAGAGCGACGAGCTGAGCCTCGAGGACGTCTTCGTCGATCTGGTGGAGGGGGCACCCCGATGAGGGGCTTCGGGGCCTTCCTCGGCAAGGAACTGCACGAGACGGCGCACACCTGGCGCATCTGGGTGCTGCCCGCGTTCATCCTCTTCTCCGGGCTGTCGTCGCCGCTCATCACCTTTCTCATGCCGACCCTGGTCGACCGGCTCGGCGGCATGCCGCAGGGCTTCACCATCTCGGTGCCGGATCCGACCGCCCTGGCGGCATACGTCGAGTACCTCGGCAACCTCGGCGAGCTCGTGCTGTTCGCCCTCGTGATCGCCTACGGCGGCATCGTCAGCTCGGAGGTGCGCAGCGGCACCGCGGCCCTGGCGCTGTCCAAGCCGTTGTCGAGAGGCGCTTTCGTGCTCGCCAAATGGCTGTCCCAGGTGCTCGTGATCGCCGTCGCGGCCGTTGTGGGGACGGCGGCGTGCATCGCTCTCACGGCCGCCCTGCTGGGCGTCGGACCGGCGGCGGCGGCGGTCGCCGCGGTGGCCCTATGGTCCGTGTACGCGATTGTGATGCTGAGCGCCATGGTCTTGCTGAGCGCCGTGCTGCCGGCGCCGGCGGCCGCGGCCGGCGCCGGCATCGGCGTGTACGCCTCGTTCGCCGTCCTCGCCCAGTTCGAGGCCACGAGCCGCATCACTCCGGCGGGGCTCATGCCTGCCGCACAGGCCGTCCTGAACGGCGCCCCGGCGCATTGGCAGGCGCCGCTCGCGACGGGCATCGCCGTGAGCGCTGCCTGCTTGGCCGCGGCCGTCTGGCGTTTCGCGCGCCGCGAGATCTGACGCCCCGGGCGAGCGGCGCCGCCCGCCGCGCGGGCCGCGGCGTGAGCCACAGCGCCCCTGCGTGAGCCGCGCTACCCGCCGCGGCTCGCGCTGACCTCGAGGCCGCGCGGCGCGGCCGTCAAGGCGATCTCGCCGCGCTGGTCGGTGCGCGCGCAGGGCACGCCGCCCGCCGCCAGAAGGGCCAGCATCTCGGGCGTCGGGTGACCGTACGTGTTTGTGCCCACCGAGATGACGGCCAAGGCCGGGGCGAGCGCAGCGAGCTCCGCCTCGTCGAGGCCGCCGCGGCTGCCGTGGTGGGGCAGCTCGACGACGGCGCACGCGGGCAGGTCAAGCCCTTCGAGCACGGCGCCTTCGGCGTCGCCCGGCACAAGCGCGCGCCGGCCGCCGAGATCGGCCAGCACCACGAGCGCCGTGTCGTTCTCGCTCTGATTGCCGCTCTCGCCCTTGGGCGGCGAGGTGGGCAGCACCCGCAGGCTCCAGCCGACGCCCGCGACCTGCACCGGCGTCTCGCACCAGCGCACCTCGGTGCCCGCCGCCGTGAGTCTGGCGGCGATGGCGTCGAGCGCCACCGACGGCGCCGGCGGACGGGGCAGCAGCGCCGTGGTGATCGGGATGCTCCCCACGACGTCCGAGAGCCCGGCGGTATGGTCGGCGTGACCATGCGAGAGCACGAGCAAGTCGATGCGCTGGACGGCATGGGCGCGCAGGGTGCGGGCCAGCGGCGCCGGGCCCGCATCGATGAGCACCGTGGGACCGCCCGGCGCCTGGAACAGCGCCGCCGCGCCTTCTCCGACGTCGAGGAACGTGAGCGTGGGCAGGCGGGGCGGGGACGCCGGCAGAGGCGCGAGCAGCAGCACCGCCACCGCGAGACCGGCGGTCGCGGCCACCAGCGCAGGGCGCCGGCGGCGGTCGCGGACGTAGGCCATCAAACCGCCCCCGGCACGCCGCGCGAGCCCGGCGACGACCGCCAGCTCGCCGCAGAGCGCGAGCAAGAGGAGCAACCTCAGGCTCACCCCGCGCCACTCGTACACGGCGAACGGCAGGCGGCCGAAGAATCGCGACACCTCGAGAAGGAACCCGATGAAGAGCCCCGCGACGATGTTCAGCGGAGCCGACAGCCAGCGGCCCACAAACCCGAGCAGCAGCGACAGCATGCCGACGAACATGATGGGCCCGAGCACGAATCCCCCGGCCACGTTGGCCGGGACGCTCACCAGCGAGGCGGAGCCGAAGGTGAGCATCGAGATGGGCGCCGTGGACAGGCTCGCCGCCGTGGTGACCCCAACCTGCTGCGGCAGAGCTCCGGGGAGAAACCCGAAGAGCCGCGTGATGGGCCGCGCCAGCAGCAGCAGACCAGCTACCGCGCCGAACGAGAGCTGAAAGCTGACGTCGAAGAGATTGTTCGGGTTGCGCGTGAGCAGCCACGCCGCCGGGACCAGCCACAGCAGCCAGCCGTCGGTGGGCCGTGAGGCCAGCACCGCGAGCAGCCCGGCGATGCCGGCGACGCCGGCGCGCACGATGGACGGCGACGCCCCGGTGAGCAGCACGTAGGTGGCGACAATGGGCACGAGGAGCGTGGTGCGAACGAGGCGCGGGATGCCCAGCAGCGAGAAGGCGAAGGCCCACATGCTGCAGAGCAGGATGACGTTCTCGCCGGAGACGGCCATGATGTGCAGCAGGCCGCTGCGCCGGAAGTCGTCGATCGAGCCCTGGTCGACGCCCTCGTCGTCGCCGAGGACCATGCCCTGCAGCACCTCGCTCACCGGGGGGTGCACGCCGGCGCGCAGATGCGCGCGGGACGCCAGACGCAAGCGGTCGATGGCTCCCTGGAGGCCGCCGCGGCGGCCGATCACGCGCAGAGCGTCAAAGCGGCCCTCGAGCGTGACGTGCTCGCCGCGGCGACGCAGATACCGGCCGTAGTCGAAGGCGCCCGGCTTGGGCACCGGCAGCGGCGCGACGCGCACGGAGTCCACCTCGATGACGGCGCCCTCCACAAGGGCGCCGCAGGAATCGAGCACGAAGGGCTTTGCGTCCTGCAGCCGCAGGCGCAGGTGAGCGGGCGCGGCGAGAGGCACGCCGCTCACGGCCGTCACGGCGACGGCGAGCGTGACCTGGTCGTCTTTGGCCGCCGGCAGGTCGGTGAGCACGGCGGTCAGGGTCACGTAGTGGCCCTCGTGGGCCTGGAGCGAGGAATGCCCGAGCGCCTGCAGACGGCTGCCTCCCACAGCGAGCCCGGCGACGCAAAACAGGGCAGCGACGCAAAGGGGGAGCGCCAGCAGCCAGGCCGGCGACGAACCCTGGGCAGAGCCACGCCGCAGCGCCACGACCATGGCCGCCGCAGGGCCGGCGGCGCCCAGCAAGAGACACCACCACGCGGGCCTCACGGCGAGCGCCAGGCAGAGACCGCCGCAGTACGCGGCGGCGAACACGTGCAAGGGGGCGACTCTGCGCAGCACTCCCGGTCACACCGTGATGCTGTCTTTCATGGCGGCGAACTTGGCGTCGCCGATGCCGGACACGTTCTTGATGTCGTCGATCGTCTTGAAAGGACCGTTGGCGGTGCGGAAGTCGATGATCTTCTGCGCGGTGGCCGGGCCTACCCCGCTGAGAGCATCGAGCTCCTCCAGCGTGGCGGTATTGATGTTTATGGGAGCGCCGGGCGTCGCGGCCGACCCACCGGCCGCGGCGGACGACCCGGACGCGGCGGAGCTCCCCGTGCCCGCCGAAGACCCGGCGGCGACGGTCGCGGCGCGCTCGGGCACCATGATCTGCTGGCCGTCGACGACCTTGGCGGCAAGGTTCACGCCGTCCAGCTCGGCCTTCGCGACGGGCCCGCCGGCGAGCGCCAGCGCGTCGGCGACGCGGGCGCCGGCCGGGACGCGCACGACGCCCGGCGACTTGACCGCGCCGCACACGTAGACGACCACGTCGGCCGCCGCCGACGGACTGGCTGCGACGGCCGGAGAAGCCGGCGGCGGGGACGCTGGGGCGAGCACCAGCGGTTCGCCGCCGGCCGGGCCGGCCGCTTTCGGCAGCACGACGTAGCGCACACCGACGGCCAGGACGACCGCGGCGATGGCCACGTAGGCGTAGATCTGACGACGCGGGAGCTGCATGGCCACCTCCAGGAGGAACGCGGACGAGAACCTCGCAGGCGCCCGCGACGTGCGGCGCGCCAGTTCCCGAAAGGCTAGACCCAGGCGAGTCGCGCGTCATCGCCCCCGAGGGGGGATTCGAGGGGGTGACACTGAGCGCCGGCCGCGCGCGCGACGAGCGCCCGGCCCGCGCCGGGCGCCGCGTCCGCGCGCGACGAGCGCCCGGCCCGCGCGGATCCGCCCTCTGGGCAGACGCGCAAGGGCCGGGGAGAGGCGCTGTCGCCCCTCCCCGGCCCTTGAGCCGCGCCGCCCTCGGCAGGCCTACCTCACGACGAAGTTAACCAGCTTGCCCGGCACGTAGATCTCCTTCACGACCTGCTTGCCCTCGAGAAAGCGCACCGTGTTGGCGGCCGCCCGCGCTTGCGCGAGCACACCGTCCTTCTCCGCGTCCACCGGCACCTCGAGGCGGTCGCGCAGCTTGCCGTTCACCTGCACGACCACGGTGACGACGTCGTCGGCGGCCAGTTCCTCGTCCCAGGCCGGCCAGGCGGCGTCGAGCACCGTGTCACCGTGCCCGAGCAGCTCCCAGACCTCTTCGCCGATGTGCGGCGCCATCGGCGCCATGAGCAGGGTCATGTCGGTGACGACCTCGCGCCACTGCGCGAGCGTGAGCGCGCCCCTGGCGCCGGCCCACACCTCGAGCACCTCGTTCTGCAGCTCCATCAGCGCCGAGACCGCGGTGTTGAAGCGGAAAGCCTCGAGGTCGTGGGTCACCTTGCGGATCGTCTTGTTGAGCGTGCGCAGAACCCGGCGGCCCTTCTCGGCCTCGGCCGCGTCCGCCGCCGCCCCGCTGCCCTGCGCCTCCACGACCCCGGCGACGAGGTTCCAGAAGCGGCTCAGGAAGCGCAGGCAGCCCTGCACCCCGCGGTCGCTCCAGGCGACGCTCTGCTCGAAGGGTGCGATGAAGAGCTCGTACAGTCGCAGTGCGTCGGCGCCGTACTGCTCGACCACGCTGTCGGGCGTGACCACGTTGCCTTTGCTCTTGCTCATCTTCTGGCCGTCCTCGGCCTGGATCATGCCCTGGTTGCGGAGCCTCGCGTAGGGCTCGCCGAAGCTCACGTAGCCGGCGTCCTGCGCGACCTTGCAGAAGAAGCGCGCGTAGAGCAGATGCATGACCGCGTGCTCGGCGCCGCCGACGTAGAGGTCGACGGGCAGCCAGTGCTCGACCTTGTCGCGATCGAAGGCGGCGGCCTCGTCGCGCGGCGAGGCGTAGCGAAAATGGTACCAGCTTGAGCAGGCGAACGTGTCCATGGTGTCGGTCTCGCGGCGGCCGGGGCCGCCGCAGCGCGGGCACGCGGCGCGCACGAACTCGGGGTCACGGGCCAGCGGCGAGCGGCCGTCGTCGGTGGGGTGGTAGTCCTCAAGGTCGGGGAGGAGCACCGGGAGCTCGTTGGCCGGGACGGGCACCGGCCCACAGGCGTCGCAGTGCACGATCGGGATCGGCGCGCCCCAATAGCGCTGGCGGCTGATGAGCCAGTCGCGAAGCTTGAAGTTGACCTTCTTGCGAGCGACGCCACGCGCGCCGAGCCAGGCGACCACCGCCTCGAAGGCCGCGCCCGGCGCCGCCAGCCCGTCGAACTGCCCGGAATTCACCATGAAGCCGTCGCCGCTGTAGGCCTCGGCGAGCTCACCCTGCGCCCCGCTCGGCGGCGCGATGACCTCGACGATCGGCAGCTCGAACTTGGTGGCGAACTGGAAGTCGCGCTCGTCGTGCGCCGGCACCGCCATGATGGCGCCGGTGCCGTAGCCGGTGAGCACGTAGTCGCTGATCCAGATCGGCACCGGCGCGTCGTTCACCGGGTTGATCGCGAAGGCGCCGAGGAAGACGCCGGTCTTTTCCTTCTCCGTGCTCAGGCGCTCGATCTCGCTCTGGCGCCGCGCCTGGTCCTGATAGGCGCTCACCGCGGCGCGCTGTTCCGGCGCGGTGAGCTCATCGACCAGCGGATGCTCCGGCGCCAGCACCATGTAGGTGGCGCCGAACAGCGTGTCGGGGCGGGTCGTAAAGACGGTCAGCGCGTCCTCACGACCCGGCAGCCCGAAGTCGACCTCGGCGCCCTCGCTGCGCCCGATCCAGTTGGTCTGCATCAGCTTGATCTGCTCGGGCCAGTCGATCGTCCCAAGGTCGTCGAGCAGGCGCTGCGCGTAGTCGGTGATGCGCAGGAACCACTGTTCGAGGTCCTTCTTGGTCACCTCGCTGCCGCAGCGCCAGCACTTGCCCTGCTCGACCTGCTCGTTGGCCAGGATCGTCCTGCAGCTCGGGCACCACCACTGCTGCCCCGTCGAGCGATACGCGAGGCCACGTTCGTAGAGCAGCAGGAAGAACCACTGCGTCCAGCGGTAGTAGTCGGGGAAGCAGCTCGTGATCTCTCGCGACCAGTCGAACGACAGGCCGATGAGGTCCATCTGGCGATGGTAGTTGGCGATGTTGCGCGCCGTGGTGACGCGCGGGTGCACGCCCATCTTGATCGCGTAGTTCTCGGCCGGCAGGCCAAAGGCGTCCCAGCCCATCGGATGGAGGACGTTGAACCCCTGCATGCGCCGCAGGCGCGCCACCGCGTCCGTGGGCACGTAGTTGCGGCAGTGGCCGACGCTGAGGCCGTCGCCGGAGGGATACGGGAAGAAGTCGAGGCAGTAGAACTTGGGCTTGTCGCTCTCGTCGGAGGTGCGGTAGGCGTCGCGTTCCTTCCAGATGCGCTGCCACTTCTGCTCGATGGCCTGCGGGTCGTAGCGTCGATCCATGTGGTCCTCTCTGGCGGCCGTCCGCGGCGCGCCCGCGGCCGCGAGGCCCCCGGGCGCCCAGCGCCTGATTCTACACGAGCGCGGCCGTACCCGACGGCGCGGCCGCGCCGGCCGCGCGCCGCTGCAGGCATCCTCCCCGCCGCCGTTCGCCGCACCTTTGGAGCGCGCCGGCCGAAGTTGCCACTCACTGCGAGGCTGGGTATACTTCCTTGCTTGCCGGCACTGCCGGCGCCCTTCGGTGGGGGTATAGCTCAGCTGGGAGAGCGTCTGGCTGGCAGCCAGAAGGTCAGCGGTTCGAGCCCGCTTACCTCCACCATCTTCCCCGGCTCAGCGCGTCGCGCGCGGCGTTCGAGTAGACTCTGACACCGTGAGCCCGGAACCCGCCGCACCCCGCCCCCACGCCCTCACCGCGCTCGTCTTCTTCGCCGGCATCGGCTCGATGGCCACCGAGATCTGCGCCTCTCGTCTACTCGCGCCCTACTACGGATCATCCACCGCCGTGTGGGCCAACATCATCGGCCTGATCCTCGCGGCGCTGTCACTGGGTTACTGGTTCGGCGGCAGGCTCGCCGACAGGCACCCGTCCGCCACTCTCCTGGCGACGATCGTCATCGCCGCGGCGGCGCTGATCGCCGCGGTACCCTTCGTCGCGCGGCCCTTTCTCGACCTCTCGGTACGCGGCATCGAGACGCTCTCGACCGGCGCCGTGCTGGGCTCATTTGCGGCGGCGCTCGCGTTGTTCGCGCCGCCGGTCGTGCTGCTCGGCATGGTCACGCCGTTCGCGGTCAGGCTCGCGGCGACCGGCGTGGCCGACGCCGGCCGCGTCGCCGGCCGCATCTTCGCGCTGTCCACCGCGGGCAGCATCCTGGGCACTTTTCTCGCGGCGCTCGTCGCCATCCCGCTGATCGGCACGCAGCGCACGATGCTGTGCGCCGCGGCGATCATCGCCTTCGCCGCCGTACCGCTGCTGGGCCGCCGCCGCCTTGTCCCGGGCCTCGTCGCGGCGGCCGCCATCGCAGCGCTCCTCGCCCTGCCGCCGGGGGTGGTCAAGGCCGAGACCGGTCTCATCCACGAGGAGGAGTCCCGCTACCAGTTCATCCAGGTGGTGCAGCAGGGGACCGAGCGCCGCCTGTACCTCAACGAAGGTCTCGCCATCCACTCACTGTGGCGCGCCGACACCGTGCTCACCGGCGGCGAGTGGGACATGTTCCTCACGGCGCCGCCGCTACTCGGCCGGCCGGCGGCGCGTGTTGCCATTCTTGGCAACGCCGCCGGCACCACGGCGCGCGCCTTCGGCGTCTACTACCCTGAGGCGCGCATCGACGGCGTGGAGATCGACCCGGCGGTGAGTGCCGTCGGGCGCCGCTACTTCGGTCTCGCCGACAACCCCGCGCTCACCGTGGTGACCGCCGATGCGCGCCCCTTCCTGCAGGAAAGCCACGCGCGCTACGATCTCATCTTCATCGACGCCTACCGGCAACCCTACGTGCCCTTCTACCTGGCGACCCGCGAGTTCTTCCGCCTGGTACGGCAGCGGCTGCGCCCCGGCGGCATCGTGGCGCTCAACGTCTCCACGGTGCCGGGGGACCACCGCCTCGCGGAGGCCGTGGCCGGCACGCTGGCCACAGAGCTCCCCCAGGTCGTCACCTGGCAGGCGCTCACCTTCAACCAGTTCGTCGTGGGCCTGAGCGCGCCGCAGTCGCGGGCGGTCATGACCGCTCGCCTTCTGGCGGCGCCGGCGGCCCTGCTGCCGGACGCGCGCCTCTTCGCGCGTGACTTGCGCACGGCCGCGCCTGCGGCGCGGCCGTGGACCGACGACCGCGCGCCCGTCGAGTGGGTCACGGACCGCATGATCGCCGCCTACGCCCTGCGCGGCGCCGCCGGCACGGAGGAGCTCCTCCCCACGGCGCCGCGCTGAGCGCCGGCCGAAGATGGCACGGCGGCGCTCTCCTGGGTCGCAGCGCCCGGCTGCCCCAGCCCGGCCGGGTTTAGCGCCGGACGGCTCAGGAAACTAAAGGCTCACATGCACCGGGTCTTCTACCCGGTGACGTCGCGAATCTGGACGGGGGGAGGCGCGTATGGAGGAGAGGCCGCAGTTTAGCGTGGGCTACGAGACACTCGTCGGGGACGTCGGCGTGGTCGTCCTCGTGGGCGAGATCGATATCTACTCGGCGCCTGAGTTCAAGGAAGTCCTCGTCAACGGTATCGAGGGCGGCGCCCGCAAGATCATCGTCGATCTGTCGCAGGTCACCTTCATCGACTCGACTGCCCTGGGCGTGCTCGTGAGCGGCGCAAAACGCGTGCGGCCGCGCAACGGCAATCTCGACATCGTCTGCACCGACGAGAACATCATCCGCATCTTCGAGATCACCGGCCTCGACCGCATCTTCGGTATCTACCCGTCCCGCGGAGAGGCCGTCAAGGCGGCCGTACCCTGAAAGCCTCGGCCGTACCACGACGCTAGAAGGCGGGCGCCGCCAGGTCGCACAAGGCGCTCGCCCAGGGCGACGACGATGGAGGACCGCAGCCCGAAGTTCCTTCGCGGCCGCAGTTTCCTCAGTGTGGCGGACGACATGTTGAAGACGAGGACATACGGGATCGGGCGAATCTGTATTGTCGATGGCTGCGGGACTCGCCTGTCAGCCTACAACCCGTCCAGCGTGTGCGCCCTTCACGGAGGCGCTTGGCAGGACGACTTCCATCGCAGCGCGCGCAAGTCGAGCCGCCGCGAAGAGATCGGCCGCCGCTGCGCTTTCGAGCCGTGTGCGCGCGAGTTCACGACCACGAATCCGGCGAAGAAGTACTGCAGCGACGCTTGCCGCATGAGGGCATTCCAGGCGCGCGTCATGGTCGCGCGCCGCATGGGCGACATGCGCGGCGCGCGGCGCGCAAGCTGACCGCGACTCTCACACGGGCGCCGCGCTGAAGGCCGGCGGGATGACCGGCAGGCGCCCGCTCATCAGCGCGCTCACCGCCTCGTCCAGCGCCTCGAAGACCGGCACCACGTTGGGCAGTCCCACCAGCGCGAGAACGCGCCGCACCTGACCCGCCGGCCGCACGAGCACCAGTTCCTTTCGCGAGGCCCGCTGGTCGTGCACCAGGCGCACGAGGAAAGCGATGAAGCTCGAATCGACAAACGTCGCCGCCGCCAGATCGATCACGAGGTGGTCCTGGTGGTAGAGCGGCCCCAGGTTGCGCCGCAAGAAGCGATCGATGTCGGGCACGGTGTCGAGATCGAGCTCGCCGGCCAGTTCCAGGACTGGGGGCAGCGCGGCCGGCGGCCGGGGACTGACGAGACGAAGCCGGGCCTTGCGCGCGACGAACTCGTGAGGTCCGCCTGATTGACGCGCCACCGTTGCTACCTCCCTGTGTCGAGCCCGTGCTGCGAGGTGGGAATCACGTGGCGCACCATCGCCCCGAAGACCCTGCCGCCCCGTCTGCCGGCGCTGCCGCGACGCTAGGGCACGGCGGGCGCCGTGTAAAGCGTGCGCTGGGAGAATTGGCAGGTTCGCGAGTGAGCCTCTGCGGTAGCCTGATGGACGGCCGCGCAGCCTCAGGCGCAGGTCGAGACGGTCTCAGCACAAGGACGAGACTCCGACCCGGGTCGGCGGCCGGCCCGCGGCTGCGTCAGGATTCGTCGGCGCGCGCCGCAAGCTTGAGCTTGCGGTACTGCGGCTCGCGCTCTTTGAGGAGCGTGAGGATCGGGCTGGCCACGAAGATCGACGAGTAGGCCCCCGAGAGGATGCCGACGAGCAGCGCGAAGGCGAAGTCCTTGAGCGTGGCGCCGCCGAAGAGGAGCAGGCAGACCACCGGCAGCAGGACGATCATGGTCGTGTTGATGGAGCGTGTCAGCGTCTCCCAAATGGACGCGTTCACCATGTCGCCGTAGGGCATGCGGCTGAGCTTGGGCTGGTTCTCGCGAATGCGGTCGAAGACGATGACCGTATCGTAGAGCGAGTAGCCGAGGATCGTGAGCACCGCGGCGATGGTCGCGGTCGTGACCTCGCGCCCCGTGAGCGAATAGATGCCGACGACGATGAGAAGGTCGTGGATCTCGGCGGCGATGGCGCCGATGGCGAACTTCCACTGGAAGCGGAAGCTCACGTAGCCGAGGATCAGAAGCAGGGCGATGGCGATCGCCTTGAGAGACGAGCTCACGACCTGGCGGCCGAACGTCGCACCCACGGTCTCCAGGTTGAAGATCTCTTTGCCGTTGGACGTGGTGATCGTGAAGGCGCTGTTGAGCGCCTGCTTGAGCTGACCTTGCGCGGTGGTCGACAGTGCTACGGTCTGGATCTGGAACCCGTTCTGGTTCGAGCCGGCGACGTTCGCCGACTCCTGTATCTGGGCATCGGCGTAGCCGGCCTGGGCCACCGTCTGGCGAACCTCGGCAAGAGAGGGCTGCTTCTCGAAGGCCACCGAGATGCGCGTGCCCTCCTTGAACTCGAGGCCGTAGTTCAGGCCCTTCACCGGGTTGCCGCCACCCTTGGCGAACAGGCTGATGAGGCCGGCGATGATGATGATCGCGGAGATCGTGAACCACCACTTCTTGTGGCCCATGTAATCGAAGCTGTAGATACGGCGGAAGAAGTTCACAGGCTATCTCCGCTTCTTCTTCTTGCGCGTGCTCGTTGTCCGCCGCGCGGCGGGAGACGCGCCGCGAGAGGGCGCCCCCGGCGCCGTCACGACGCCCTCGACGGCCGGAACCGGCGCGCCCTGGCCGTTGCCGTCACCGGACGTGGCGGTCGCGGTGCGTCGGCGCCGTGACGCGGCCGCGCGGCCTTCGGCGACGGCCTCAGCCTCGATCTGGCTCGTCTTGACGCCCATGAAGGCCGGGTTGCTGAAGAACGCGAAGCCGGCCAACACGCCGAGCATGGCGCGCGTGAAGAGCACAGCCGTGAGCATGCTGACGAGCACGCCGAGGATAAGCGTGAGTGCGAACCCCTTCGGCGAGGCCGTGGCGAACACGAAGATCACGGCGGCCGTGAGCATCGTGAGGATGTTGGCGTCGAGGATGGTCTTGAAGCCGCGCGCGTAGCCCGAGTTGACGGCCGAGCGGACGGTCTTGCCGTGACGCACCTCTTCCTTGATGCGCTCGAAGATGACGACGTTGGCGTCGGCGGCCACACCGATCGTGAGGATCATGCCGGCGATGCCGGGCAGGGTGAGGGTCACGGGGATGGCGTTGAACAGACCCCAGAGCAAGATGCCGTAGACGATGAGCGCGAGGTCGGCGACCAGACCGAGGAAGCGATAGTAGAAGAGCATGTAGACGAGGACGATGGCAAGGCCGACGAGGCCGGCGATGAGACCCTGGTTCAGGGAGTCCTTGCCCAGCGTGGCCGAGACCTGCTGCTGGTAGGTGGGCTCGAGCTTGACCGGCAGAGCACCAGTCTTGAGCACGAACGCCAGATTCTGCGACTCCTTGACCGTCATGTTGCCGCCGCTGATCTCGGCGCCTCCGCTGATGCCGTCGCGCAGGCCCGGATCGGTGTAGTCGATCATGGGGTCTGACTCCATGACGTTGTCGAGCACAATCGCGAACGTCTGCGGCGTGCTCTTGAGGAGCCCTGCGCGGTACAGCTCGCGGGTGATCGCCTGGAACTTCTGGCTGCCGGCGCTGGTGAAGTCGATGAGCACGTTGGGCTTGCCGGTCTGGCTGTTAAAGCCGGCCGTAGCGCCGGAGACGGCGTCGCCGGTCATGGCCGGCGGTCGCTTGTACACGTACCACTTCTCAGGCTGGTTGTTCACGGTGTCGGCCGGGCTCACGATGAGCGCATGCGTGGCGGTGTTGCCGTTCGCCGCGAGCTGGTCGATCTCGGCCTGCGACGCGCCTTGGCTCTTGAGCTGCTTGAGGGCCTCGTCCTTGGTCGCCACCGGACCGACCGGCCGCGACTGCGCGTCGTCCTTGTAGAACTCGAGCTGAGCGGTCTTGCCGATGAGGTCCAGCGCCTGCTGCGCGTCCTTGACGCCCGGCAGCGACACAGAGATCTGGTCGATGCCCTGTTTCTGGATGGCCGACTCTGTGACGCCGAGCCCGTTGACGCGACGATTGAGGATGCCGATGGTCTGGTCGAGCTGCGCCGTGGAAGGCGCTTTGCCGTCGGCGGTCTTGGCCTGGTACACGATCTGAAGGCCGCCCTGGAGGTCGAGCCCGAGGTGCGTCTTCACGGCCGGCGGGATGATGAAATACAGCGAGACCGCGACCAGGGCGGCCATCACGAGCATGATGATGAGGTTTCTGTGTTTTCTCATTGTGTCACGGCGTCCGCGGCCCGTCGGGGGCCGTCAGGCGGTACAGCGTACCCGACCATGAGAGGCGGCGCAACTCGCCGCGGACGCGCCGCTGTGAGTCCGCGGGTCAGCGGTCGCGGAGGAAGCTCGGGATGTCGAGGACGTCGTCGTCCACGTCAAACGACGGCTTGTGCTCCGCGGCGAACAGCGGATTGCCCTTGGGCTCGCGTTCCGCGGTCTCCCGCGAGGGAGGCGCCACGACCGCGGTATCTCGGTCGAAGCCGGTGGCGATGACGGTGACGCGCACCTCGTCGCCGACCGACGGGTCGATGACGGCGCCGAAGATGATGTTGCAGTCGGCGTCGGCGGCGCTGCTGATGATCTCGGCGGCCTCGTTGATCTCGAAGAGCCCGAGATCGCTGCCGCCGGTGATGTTCAGCAGGATGCCGCGCGCACCTTCGACGCTCGCCTCGAGCAGCGGCGAGCTGACCGCGGCGCGCGCCGCCTCGACGGCACGGTTCTCGCCACCGGCCACGCCGATGCCCATGAGCGCCGAGCCTGCATCTTTCATGATCGTGCGCACGTCGGCGAAGTCCAGGTTGATGAGGCCGGGAACGGTGATGAGATCGGTGATGCCCTGGACGCCCTGACGCAGCACATCGTCGGCGACCTTGAACGCCTCGATGACAGACGTGCGGCGCTCGACCACCTGGAGCAGACGGTCGTTGGGGATGACGATCAGCGTGTCGACCTTCTCGCGCAGCGACTGGATGCCGTCCGATGCCTGCCGGGCGCGACGTTTGCCCTCGAAAGCGAACGGGCGCGTGACCACGCCGACCGTGAGGGCCGCAAGCTCCTTGGCCAGCTCCGCGATGACCGGCGCCGCACCTGTCCCCGTGCCGCCGCCCTTGCCCGCCGTCACAAAGACCATATCGGCACCCTTCAGGGCATCGCGAAGCTCGTCTTTGCTCTCCATTGCGGCTTGATAGCCGATCGTCGGGTTGGCACCGGCGCCCAGACCGCGGGTGATCTTGCTGCCGATGTGGATCTTCACGTCGGCGTCGCACATCTGCAGCGCCTGGGCGTCGGTGTTCACGGCGATGAACTCGACCCCGCGCAGGCCCGCGTCGACCATGCGATTGACGGCATTCGTGCCGCCGCCGCCGACGCCGACGACCTTGATAACGGCGAGGTAGTTCGCTGAAGCGTCCATCATGGTGCTGACCCTCCTGTCGTGGTCGAGACTCGCCGTCGAGGTCTGCCGCACACCCTCATGTGCCGATTGAGGGTTGCGCCGGATCCCCCATACGCAACCCGGGAACATGACGCTTTGCAGCGATTGTCACGGAGCGAGGGGAACACCGAACTGCCGGTTCCCCAGCCTTGAGCCTACCATACTGACGCCCTTGTGGGGTGTCAAACAGCGGCTTCATCGCGGCACGCCTACACCTACCTTCAACCAGAGGTCGAGAGTACCCTCCAGCGTCACTTGAGGATGGGGCGTGCCAGCACCCTGTCCGGGATCGACACGTCCACGAAGGCGCACTTCTGGGAGGCCGTCGCGTAGCGGTCCAGAACGACGCGGAGAGCCAGCGTCTTGGCCAGCATGCGCTCCGCGCCTCCCCACACAACGACGGGATTCCCGGCGAAGCGCAAGGTGAGCTGGCCTTCTGCGGCGACTTCCACCACGGCCAGGCTGTCGCGCAAGGCCCGCGGCAAGCCCGCGACGACGGCCAGCGCGACGCGAAGGCCAGCATCGGCGAGCGTCGTCCCGGCGGTCACGGAGCCGCGCACGGCCATGCGAGGCAGCGGCAAGGTAGCGCCGGGCGGCCCGGCCTGGAGAGCGGCGAGCAGCCGCGCCGCCTTACCGGTCGGCGCCGGCAGCCCGGCGGCCGCGTCCGCGGCGGAGACAGTCGCGGTGGTCTCCGTCGCCGCGCCGGAAGACGGCGCAGCAGTGGTCCCGGCCGCAGCTGCGCCAACCGTGGCGACCGTCTTCTTTGCTTTCGCCGGCGGCGCTTCGCAGATCACGTGGGCGTCGTCGGCGATGACGTACCAGTGGCTCCCGGCGAGCGCGTACAGCGCCGGACGGTACTCGACGACGGAGACCCGCAGAGTCCCGGGAAAGTCGCGGTCCACGCGCGCGTCTGAGATGTAGGCAAGCGGCGCCAGAGACGCGCGCACGTCCTTGGTCGTCACCGTGAACAAGTTGCCGCCGAGGTAGTCCCTATTCAGAAGCCGCAGAACACGACGCTGCGGCACCAGCTTCGCGCCGCTGACCACGACCTTGTGGATGGCGAACGACGACGAGCTGCGACCCCAGGCATAGACCGCGGTGGGCAGCAAGATGATCGCCGCGGTGAGCAGCACGGTAGGAAGCAGACGGAATCTCGGACGGCTCGCGCCGCCTCCTTGGGCCATCGCGCCGAACCTTCTCGCGGGAGGACAGCTACGAGTGGGTATTCGCGCCGGAGGGGTCTTCCCCTTGCCCGGCGAGTGCGGCGAGGAGCTGCTCGCCGGCGCGGAAGACGTCGCCGGCGCCCATGGTGAGCACGAGATCGCCGGGGCGCACGCGCGGCGTGAGATTGCGCACCACGTCGTGCAGGCGCGGCAGATACGAGATCGGGCCGCCGGGCCGGGCCGCCAGGTAGGCATCCACGATCAGCTTGCCGGTGACGCCCGGCTCCGGCTCTTCCCGCGCCGGGAAGATGTCGGTGACGACGGCCTCGTCGGCCAAGGTGAGCGCCTGCCCGAGCTCGCGCTGCAGGTAGCGCGTGCGCGAGAAAAGGTGTGGCTGGAACACGGCGATCACGCGCCCGTGGTCGCCCTGCTTGGCGGCCGTGAGCGTGGCGATGATCTCGGTGGGGTGATGCGCGTAGTCGTCCACGATGAGCACGCCGCCGTGGCGACCCATCTCCTGGAAGCGCCGCGCGGCGCCGCTGAACGTCGCCAGATGCGGCGCGGCGTCCGCCGGGGTGACGCCGGCATGACGCAGGACGGCAAGGGCGGTGAGGGCGTTGAGGATGTTGTGCTGCCCCGGCACGCGCAGAGTCAGCCGGGCGATCTCCCGGCCACCCTCGAGCACGCCGAACTCGCTGCCGCGGTCGTCGACGCGCGCGACGTCGGCGCGCAGGTCGCCGGCGTCGATGCCGACGCGCACGACGGACGCACGCGTGTGGTCGGCCAGCCCCTCTCCGCCGCTGCCCGCGACGAGCACCAGCAGCCCATCGCCGGGCAGGAGCGCCACGAAGCGGCGAAACACGTCGTGCACGTCGTCGAGGCAGCCGTAGTTGGCGTGATGGTCGAGCTCCACATTGGCGACGATCGCCACCTCGGGACGCAGAAACAGGAGGCTGCCGTCGCTCTCGTCGGCTTCGGCCACGAGCCACTCGCCCTGCCCCACGCCGGCGTTGGAGCCGATGTCGTTGAGCTCACCGCCGACGAGAAAGGTGGGGTCGAGGCCGCACTGGTAGAGCACGTGCGAGATCATCGACGAGGTGGTGGTCTTGCCGTGCGTGCCGGCGACCGCGATGCCGCGCCGCATGGCCATCACGCGCGCCAGCATCTCGGCACGCCGCAGCACGGGCAAGCCGGCGGCCCGCGCGGCGCGCAGCTCGGGGTTGCCCTCAGGGATCGCCGAAGAGATCACGACGAGCGCCGCAGCGCCGAGGTTGCCGGCCTCGTGGCCGATGGTCACGACGACGCCGGCCTCTTCCAGGTGCCGCGTGTAGCGCGACGTCTTGAGGTCAGAGCCGCTCACGCGCACGCCCAGCTTGGCGAGCACCATGGCAATACCGCTCATGCCGGCGCCGCCGACGCCGATGAAATGCACCGGCTGCGGGAAGTCGCGCGCGCTCTCGTCGTTCATCGTCCCCTCATCTCGTCACGATCTTCTCGATCTCGTCGACGACGCGGCGGGTGGCGTCGGGGCGCCCGAGCGCGGCGCTGGCCGCGGCCATCGCCGCCAGGCGCCGGGGATCGCCGAGCAGGTCGGCGACGAGCCTGCCGATCAGGTTACCGCCGAGCTCGGCGTCGTCGACCAGCAGGGCGGCGCCGCCCTCCACCATCCAGCGCGCGTTCTTGCGCTGGTGATCGGCGGTCGCATGCGGGTAAGGCACGAGGATCGCCGGCTTGCCGAGGGCAGCCAGCTCGGCCACCGAGCCGCCGGAGCGAGCCACCACGAGATCCGCGGCGGCCATCGCCGCCGCCAGGCGGTCAGTGTAGGGCACCAGGCGGTAGCGCTCAAACCGCTCGCCCTTGGCCTCGAGCTCAGCGCGCACGGCGTCGTGGTTGCGCGGCCCGCAGACATGCACGAGCTGAAAGCCGAGCTCGCGGCCGCCGAAGGCGTCGATGCAGGCGCGGTTGATGCTTTGCGCGCCCTGGCTGCCGCCGAAAGCGAGCACCACCGGCAGGTCGGCGCGCAGGGCGAAGGCCTCGCGGCCCTCGGCGGCGGTCGCCGCGAGCTGCGCCGGCCCGAGGGGCCGCCCCGTCAGGACGTACTTGGGCGGCTCCAGACCGGCGATCGGGAAGCTCAGGCAGACGCGCCGCACGAACGGCCGCAGCAGACGATTGGCGACGCCGAGATGAGCGTCGGCCTCCAGGGCCAGGCCGGGGATGCCGCGCAGCGCGGCCAGCGCGACCACCGGCCCGCTGGCAAAGCCGCCGCCGCCGACGGCGACGTCGGGCCGCACCTCCTTGAGAATGCGCCCGACGCCCGGCACGGCGGCGGCCAGCAGCCGCAGCGTGGTCAGATGCTCACGCGGCGCCAGCTTGCGCGAGAAGCCCCTGAGCTCAAGAGCGAACGTCTGGTACTCGGCGGCCACGCGCTCCACCTGCCCCGGCGTCGTGACGACGACGACGCGGGCGCCGCGAACGGCGGCCTCAGCCGCGACGGCGAGCGCCGGCTGCAGATGACCGCCGGTCCCGCCCGCCGCGAGCAGCACGGTCTTGCCGCTGAGCGCTGACGACAATGTAGCTCCTTCGGTTGGTCGCGATGTTGAGCAGGATGCCAAGGCCGGCGAGCACGACCACGAGGCTCGTGCCGCCCAGCGAGACCAGAGGCAGCGGCACGCCGGTGAGCGGGAGCAGCCCCAGGGCGGCGCCGACGTTGATGCACGCCTGCCCGACGATGATGGCCGTGATGCCGGTGGCCAGCAGCTTGCCGAACAGCTCCTTGCAGTTCAGGGCGATGCGAAAGCACGCCCAGGCGAGGGTCACGTAGAGGGCGAGCAGCACGACGAGACCGATGAGGCCGAGCTCCTCACCGATGATCCCGGTAATCATGTCGGTGCCCTGCTCGGGCAGAAAGCCGAACTTCTGCACGGAGTTGCCGAGGCCGACGCCGAAGATGCGCCCGGAGGCGATGGAGATCAGCGACTGGGTGGCCTGGAAGCCGCTCCCCTGAGGGTCCTTCCAGGGGTCGAAGAAGGTGACCAGACGCTCCCATCGGTAGGGCTCGATGGCGATGAGCGCCAGCACGGCGAGGCAGCCGGCGGCGGCGAGGCCGAAGAGGTAGCGCAGCCGCGCCCCGGCGGCGATGAGGACCGCGGCCACGGCGACGACCAGCACGAGGGTCGTGCCCAGATCGGGCTCCAGCATGATGAGGCCCGCGGCAGGCACGACCGTGATGGCCACGAGCCGCAGAAAGCCGGCCGGGGTTTCCAGCTCGCGCGGCCGCCGCACGATGAGGGCGGCCACCAGCACCACGGCCGCCAGCTTGGCGAGCTCGCTGGGCTGGATGCCCTGTCCGCCAATGATGATCCAGCGGCGCGCGCCGTTGACGACGCTGCCGACGCCGGGCACGAGCACCGCGAGGAGGCCCACGAGCACGAGACCGCCGAGCGGCACCGCGGCGCGGCGCCACCAGGCGTAGTCGACGCGCGAAAGGACCCACATCGCAGCCACGCCGAAAAGCACCCACAGCAGTTGCCGCTTCACGAAGTAGAAGCTCGAAGCGTGCTGGAAGTAGGCCTCGGCCGACGAGGCGCTGTAGGCCATCACCAGTCCGTAGACGACCAGCAGAAACGTGACGAGGATCAGGGCCCGGCGTTCGGCGACGCCGGGGCCGGGCATCAGGGAAGCCTTGCGACGCGTGGCGCGGCGGGGCGCCGTCGACCGCCGGCGAGGCGGCGCGTCGTCGTCGCGCGGGCCGCCCCGGCGCTGCTCTGAGCGGGCGTTCCGGCGTTCCGGCGCCGGCGCTGCGCCGGCGCGGGGGCGGCGCTCGGCGGGGCGCCCTTCGGAGCGCGCGCGACGCTCCCGCGCGGGCGAATCCGCGGCCCAGTCGGCGTGGTCCAGATCCGCCTTGCCCACGCCGCGCCCCTGTGGACTCACGATGGGCCAACTCCTCGCAGCTCGTTTACCAGCTTGAGGAAGTGTTCGCCCCGCTCCTCGTAATCCCTATACTGGTCCCAGCTCGCAGAGGCCGGGCTGAGCAGCACGACGTCGCCCGGCGCGGCCTCACGCGCGGCGCGCAGCACTGCCGCTTCGAGGGCGCCGCAGACCACGTACGGAGTGGCGCGCGAGCCGGCCGCGGCGGCTCTGGCGGCGAACGCCGCCTCGAGCCGCGGCGCCGTCGCGCCGATCAGCAGGGCCTGCTTCACGGGCCCCTCGGTGGCCGCCGCCAGGGCGCCGAAGTCCGCGCCCTTCTCGTAGCCACCGAGGATCAGGTAGACCCCGGTGCGGTAGGCGGTCAGCGCCTTGAGCGTGGCGTCGACGTTGGTGGCCTTCGAGTCGTTCACGTAGGTGACGCCGCCGGCGATGCCGGCGACCTGCAGACGGTGAGGCACGCCGGCGAAGCTGCGCAGGGTCTCGGCGGCGGCGGCGGCGGGCACGCCCAAGGTGCAGGCCGCGGCGGCCGCGGCCAGCGAGTTCTGCCGGTTATGGTCGCCCCTCAGCGCCAGCTCGGCGGCCGCGCACAGACCGACGCGTCGTCCCTCGAGGCGGAGCCAGAGCCGGCCGCCGGCCTCGACGCCGGCGTCAAGGGGTCCGCCGCCCGGCGCGGCCTCGCGACCGCGCTCGGCCGAGAACCACAGGCGCCGGCCGCGGCCCGCGAAGCGTCCGGCCGCGGCCTCCACAAGGATGCCCGGGTCGCCCGCGCTCAGCAGCGCCACATCATCCTCGACCTGGTTCTCGAAGAGGCGCAGCTTGGCGGCCACGTAGCCTCGGTAGTCGCCGTGGCGATCGAGGTGATCCTCGGTGAGGTTGAGCAGCACGGCCACGTCGGGGCGAAAGCGCTCGATGTGCTCGAGCTGGAAGCTGGAGAGCTCCGCCACCACCGTGGCCGCGAGCGGCACGGCGTCCGGCATGCCGGCGAGCGCGTGCCCGACGTTACCGCCCACGGCCACGGGCAGCCCGGCATCGCGAAAGATGGCTCCGGTGAGCTCGGTGGTGGTGGTCTTGCCGTTCGTGCCGGTGATCCCGATGAGGCGATTGCCGAGAAACCGCGCCGCGAGCTCGACCTCGCTCCACAGGACGACGCCGCGCCGCAATGCCTCCTGCACGGCAGCACTCTCGTTGGGCACGCCGGGGCTCTTGACCAGAAGGTCGACCGCGGAGGGCAGCACGGCCGCCGCTCCGAGCAGGACCTCGACGCCGGCGGCGCGCAGCTCGGCGGCCGCGCCCTCCGGCGGCGCGTCGCCCTCGTCGAGGGCGACGATGCGCGCCGCCGGCAGCTTGCGGCGGGCGAGCAGCGCTGCCGGCCGGCCGCTGCGCCGCAGGCCGAGCACGGCCAGACAGCGGACGTCGTCGATTTCCACCGTCAGCTCTCCCTAGAAGGTCGCGTAGTATGCCGCGAAGCCGGCGCCGGCGAAGATGGCGGCGATGATCCAGAAGCGCACGATGATCTTGGTCTCCGACCAGGCCTTGAGCTCGAAGTGATGGTGCAGCGGCGCCATCAGGAGCACCCGGCGGTGGAACAGCTTGAACGACACCACCTGGGCCATCACCGACAGCGCCTCGATGACGAAGAGGCCACCGATGATGAGCAGCACGAACTCGGTGCGCGTGATCACGGCCATTCCGGCGATGGCTCCGCCGAGGCCCAGGGACCCGGTGTCGCCCATGAACACGTCGGCCGGGAAGGTGTTGTACCAGAGAAAGCCGAGGCAGGCGCCGCCCACGCAGCCGGACACGACCATGAGGTCGGTGATGCCCGGGTCGTTGGCGTTGCGGCCGATGATGAAGGCGATGCCGGCGAGCGCCACGAGGACGATGGCCGAGGTGCCGGCGGCGAGGCCGTCGAGGCCGTCGGTGAGGTTGACGGCGTTGCTGAACCCGGCCAGCGTGAGAAAGATCAGCGCGTAGAAGCCGAGGCCGCCGAGCTCGAGCCGGTACGACGTGAACGGCACGTCGACGCGCGTGTCGAGGCCCACGAAGTGCAGGGCGATGAAGCCGATGAACAGGGCGAGCATGAGCTGCAGCAGGAGCTTGTAGCGGGCCGCGAGGCCCAGCGAGCGCTTGCGCACGATCTTGATCCAGTCGTCGGCAAAGCCGATGGCGGCGTTGCCGAGAGCGGCGATCATGACCGTGAGCGACGCCACCGAGAAGCGGCTGAAGATGATGAAGGGGACAAGGACGGCGAACCAGATGAGCACGCCGCCCATGGTCGGCGTGCCCTCTTTGGTCTTGTGCCCTTCGGGGCCCTCCTCGCGGATGTTCTGGCCGAACTCGTTGAGCCGCAGCCAGCGGATGAACGGCGGTCCGATGATGAGCATCAAGACCATGGCGACGACGCTGGCGCCCATGGCTCTAAGCATCGTCGCCCTCCTCGGGCGCCGGACTCGCACCGGCAGCGAAGCCGTCCGCCGCGCCAACGGGCGCGCCGGCGGCGAGCGCCTCCGCGACGCGCTCAAGACGCAGCAGGCGTGAAGCTTTGACGAGGACGGCGCTGCCGGCCGGCGCCAGCTCGGGCAGCGCCGCGATGCACTCGGAGGCGGCGGCGAACCAGCGCTCGCCGGGCGCTCCGCTGAGGTAGCCGCGACCCAGCTCGCCGATGGCCACCACGCGCACGCCGGCGGCGGCGCAGTGCTCGCCGACGGCGCGGTGGAAGGCATCGGCGCCGGGTCCGAGCTCGTACATGTCGCCGAGAATGGCGACCGCGGGACGCCCCGCGGCGATGCCCACGAGATGGTCGACGGCGGCCATCATGGCCAGCGGGTTGGCGTTGTAGGCGTCGTTGAGGAGCAGGCCGCCGCCGGGAAGTGCCGAGAGGGCGCCGCGCAGGTCGCTGAAGGCGACCTGAGCGGCGCCCTCTTTGGCCTCGTCCAAGCGATGGCCCAGCTCCATGAAGGCGGCCAGGGCGGCCAGGGCGTCCTGAAGATAGTGATTGCCTGTGAAGCTGAAGTCGAGCGTGCCCCGCTGGCCGAACGCGTCGACGAGGACATGGGTGGCATCGCCGCGCGCCTCCGTGGACACAAGGTGCACATCGGCCTCGGGTCCGCCGAACGTGACCACGCGGCCGCGGAATCGGGTGACGTGTCGATCGAGGAGTGGCTCCGCGTGCGGGACCACCGCCGTGCCTCCGCGCAGCTCCTCGAGGAGCTCGGCCTTGGCGGCGGCCACGTCGTCGACGGTGCCCACTAGCTCCAGGTGCACGGGCGCGACGTTGGTGATCACGCCGATGTCGGGCAGGGCGATGCGCGCGAGCTCGCGGATCTGCCCGCGCCCGCGCATGGCCATCTCGACGACGACGACCTCGGTGGCCTCCCCGATGTCGAGGAGCGTCAGCGGGACGCCGATCTCGTTGTTCAGGTTGGCGCTGGTGGCCACCGTGCGCGCCACGGGCCGCAGCAGGGCGGCGAGAATGTCCTTCGTGGACGTCTTCCCGGCGCTGCCGGTGATCGCCACGACCCTGGCGCCGGCGCGCCGGCGCACCTCGGTGGCCAGGCGCTGCAGCGCCGCAAGCCCGTCGGCGACGACGATCCGCGGCGCGTCGCGGGGCAGGCCGTCCGCCGCCGCGGCGCGGACGAGCACCGCCATCGCGCCGGCCGCAAGGGCCTGCGCGGCGTAGGCGTCGCCGTCGTACTGGTCGCCGCTCAGCCCCACGAACAGCTCGCCGCCCGACAGGCGGCGCGAGTCGGTGCGGACGGCGCCGACGACGGCTTGTGGGTCGCCGCCTGCGAGGCGTCCGCCACAGGCGGCGGCGATCTCCGCGAGTGTCAGCGGCAGCACGCGCTCACCACTCCCCGCGCAGCTCGGCCAGCACTTCCATGACGACCGTGCGGTCGTCAAAGGGGATCCGCCGGTCGCCGATGACCTGACCCTGTTCGTGTCCCTTGCCGGCGATGACGACCGCGTCGCCGGCGCGCGCCTCGCTGAGGGCGAGGCGTATCGCCGCGCGGCGGTCGGGTTCGACGATCACGCTGCCGGCGCGCGCCGCCGGGACGCCGGCAACGATCTCGTCGATGATGGCGAGGGGCTCTTCGCTGCGCGGGTTGTCGGACGTCACGAAGGCGCGGTCCGCGAGGCGCGCGGCGATCTCGCCCATCAGCGGGCGCTTGCCGCGGTCGCGGTCGCCGCCGCAGCCGAAGACCACGAGCACCCGGCCGCGCGTGACGCTGCGCGCGGCGCGCAGGGCATTCTCGAGAGAGTCCGGGGTGTGCGAGTAGTCCACGACCACGCTGAACGGCTGCCCCTCGCGCACCGCCTGGAAGCGGCCGGAGACGCCCTCGGTGACCGCCAACCCGCGGAGCACGGCGTCGACGGGCAGCCCGAGCGCGAGGGCCGTCGTGGCGGCGGCGAGGGCGTTCTCGACGTTGAAGCGCGCCGCGAGCAGCAGAGTGACGCGCTCCTCGATGCCGCGGCGAGGCACGACGAGCGTGAAGGCCGAAGCGTCCGCCCGCAGCTCAAGATCGCGGGCGACGGCGTCGGGTGCAGGTTCTTTGTGACCGGCGGCGTCCTCGCGCCCTTCTGCGCCCTCGGCGGCGACGGCGTAGGTCCACAGACCGTCGCCGTACGCCACGCGGCACTCGCCGGCAAGCGTGCGCCCGTGCTCGTCGGCGACGTTGACCACAGCCACCGCGGTGCCGCTGCGCCCCTCATCGGGCAGGAACAGCTTGCGCTTGGCGCCGAAGTAGTCGTCGAGGTCCTTGTGAAAGTCGAGGTGATCGCGCGTGAGGTTGCTGAACACGACGGCATCGAAGTCGATGCCGGCGGCGCGGTCCTGGGCCAGGGCGTGCGAGCTGATCTCCAGAGCGCAGGCGCGGTCGCCGGCCGTGACCATCTCGCGGAACATGCGCTGCAGGTCGAGCGACTCGGCGGTGGTGAGCAGGACGGGATTGTCCTGCCCGCCGATACGATTGACCACCGTGCCGAGCAGGGCCGCCGGCACGCCGGCGGCGGCGAAGATGCCGGCCACGAGGTGCGCCGTAGTCGTCTTGCCGTTCGTGCCGGTCACGCCGACGACGACGAGGGCGCGCGACGGGTGCTCGTACCATCGCGCCGCCATGAGAGCCATGGCGCGGCGCACCGAAGGCACGATCGCCTGCGGCAGCGCCACGGCGGTGTCGCGCTCGCAGACCAACGCCGTTGCGCCTGCGGCCGCGGCGCGCGCCGCGAACGCATGCCCGTCGACCTTGAGCCCGGGCACGCAAAAGAAAAGCGTGCCGTCGGTGACGTCACGCGTGTGGTAGGCGAGGCCCCGCACTTCGGCGGCCGGGTCGCCGCGCACCGTGGCGCCCTCGACCCCCTCGAGCAGCTCGGCAAGCTTCATCGTTGCGGATTCTATCAAAGCGCACCCTGTGCTCCACCCGCGGTGAGGCCCCCCGCAGACCCGCGCACGCGGGCGCGTCTCACGGTGCGATCTCCAGCTGCTGCAGGGCGAAGCGCATGATCTTCTGCACCGCCGGCGCGGCGATGTCGCCGCCGAAGATGGAGGTGTGCGGCGAGTCCACCGCGACCATCACGACCAGACGCGGATGGTCAGCCGGGACCATGCCGATGAACGAGGCCACGTAGTCGGTCTTCGAATAGCCGCCGCCGCCGGGCAGCGGTTTCTGCGCCGTCCCGGTCTTGCCTGCGACGACGTATCCGGGGATCTGCGCCTTGACGCCGGTGCCGTGGTCGACCGCCGCGGCGAGCATGTCGCGCACCTTTGCGGCGATGCGCGCGGGGATGATGCGGCGGCCGGGAGGCTCGCGATAGAGCGTCGTGCCGACCTGGCTCAGCAGGTGGGGCTGCTCGTAGACGCCGTTGTTGGCCACCGCCGCGAACGCGGCGGTGATCTGCAACGGCGTCACCGCGATGCCCTGCCCCATCGGCAGGTTCGCGATCGTCGACCCAGACCATTGATCGGCAGCCGGGACGATGCCGGCAGATTCCCCCGGAAACGCGATCCCCGTGGGCCTGCCGAAGCCGTACGCCTTGACCCATTTGAGCAGGGCGGCCTGGCCCATCTTGATGCCGATGGTCACGGCGCCGATGTTGCTCGAGTTCACGAGGATGTCCTCGACGTTGTAGTTGACCGTGCCGCGTGCCTCCGCCTCGTGGATGGTGCGGTCGGACACGGTGATGGTCGGCGCCAGCGAGAACCTCTGGTGAGTGTTGACCGTGCCGTCGGCGAGCGCCCCCGAGATCGTGACCAGCTTGAAGATCGAGCCCGGCTCGTAGACGTCGGTGACGCAGCGGTTGCGATCGCTGGAGGGTTTGCGGCCGAAGGCGTTGTCCTTCACCAGGGGCACACTGACCATCGCCAGGATCTCGCCGCTGCGCGGATCCATCACGATGGCCGTGGCCGCCGTGGCCAGGGAGTTGCGCACCGTGTGCACGAGCACGTCTTCCGCGGTGTACTGGATGTCCTCATCGAGCGTGAGGCGCACGCTCGCGCCGGAGGTGGGCTGCTTCTCGCTCACGGTGCGCAGCGCGTGGCCGGCCGGGTCGCGGACGACGACCTCACTGCCCACGACGCCGGCGAGCTGCTTGTCGTACTCGAGCTCCACGCCGGCCAGGCCGTTGCCGTCGACGCCGACGCAGCCCAGCACCTGGGCCGCCGAACCCTTCATGGGGTAGGACCGCTCTTCCTCAGCGTATGCACCGACCCCCGGCAGGTCCAAGGCAAGCGCGGCTTTGGCGAGAGCGGGATCGACCTTGCGCGCCACGTAGGCGAAGCCGCTCTTCGGCCGTGCGAGCGCCTGCTCGAGTGCCCGTTGCTGCGGCTTCTTCGTGATCTTCAGCGCCTCGCACAGGGCGCGCGCCGCCGCCTTGGGCTCGTCCAGTAGATAGGGAGTCGCGAACACCGTTTGCGCCGGCTTGCCCACGGCCAGCTCGTTCGCGTTGCGGTCAAGGATGCTGCCGCGGTGCGCGGGCAGCACGACGCTCGCGGTTTGCTGCTGAAGGGCGATCCTCGTGAGGTTCTCGGACGAGGACGCGAGAGCGACCGCTTTGCCGCCGACGAGCACGAGAAAGACGACGAAGACGAAGCGCAGGAGACGGATGCGACCGTCGACGCCGCGCCCGCCGGCGACTCCTCCGCCGCGCGCGGCAACCCGGGTCAGCGAGCGCAGGCCGCCGCCGCGGCCGGGCGCGCGACGCCGTCCTGAGGCGCCGGTCGCCATCAGGGTCTCTGGGCGACCTTGGCCATGCGTGCGCCCTTCGTCACCCGGAGGTACTGCACGTGATCGGCGTCGACAAGCCCGAGCTGCGTCTCGGCGATGTGGCGGATGCGCACGGTCGAGCCCATCTGGGCGAGCTGCTCGGCAAGCTGCGCGTTCTCGGCGCTGAGGGCGCGCTCCTCGCGCACGACGGCCTCGGTCTGAAGGGTCTTCTGGACGACGGCGAAGCTGAGAGACACGCGTCCCACCGCGAGCACCGTGAGGCAGATCACGAAGACGACGAAGACGCGCGTGAGGCGGGCGCGCTGCGCCGCGCGGCGCCGCGCCTGCGGCGCCCGTCGCGCGGCCGGTCGCGCCGGAGCGAGCTCCGGCTGCTCCCGTCGGCGCGGGGCCGCCGCCGCGTCCCGCGCCTGTGCGGCTGCCGCCACCTGCCCTCCTAGAGCTTGACGGCGACGCGCAGCTTGGCCGACTTGCTGCGCGGATTGACTTCGGTCTCTCGCGCCCTCGGCGTCAGCGGCCGGCGAGTCAGGACCAGCAGCGTGGGCTCGTGCCCGCACACGCACAGCGGCAGGCCGGGCGGGCAAATGCAGCCCGCGGCGTGGCCTTTGAAGAGCTCCTTGACCATGCGGTCTTCCAGCGAATGGAAGCTCATCGCCGCCAGGCGGCCGCCGGGGCGCAGCACACGGTACGCCTCGTCGAGACCGCGGGCCAGCGACTGCAGCTCGTCGTTGACGACGATGCGAAGGGCCTGAAAGACCCGGCGCGCAGGGTTGCCGGCGCCGAAACGGGCGGGCGTGGGGATATTGCGCTTGATGACCTCGACGAGCTCACAGGTGGTCGTGAAGGGCTGCTTCTTGCGCGTCAGCACGATCCCGCGGGCGATGCCCTTGGCGTACCGCTCCTCCCCGTAGCGGAAGAAGATGTCGGTCAGCTCGTCCTCGGGCAGAGTGTTCACGAGGTCGGCAGCCGTGACGTCCAGCCCGGGGTCCATGCGCATGTCGAGCGGGGCGTCGTAGGCGTAGGAAAAGCCGCGCTCGCGGCGGTCGAGCTGCATCGAAGAGACGCCGAGATCCATGTAGACGATGTCGGCAGAGGCGTCGTCGCGCGCGGCCAACACGTCGGCGAAGTTGCCGAGGTAGAGCTCGCACTCGCAGGGGGCCGCGCGGGCCACGTCACGGAAGTACTCGCCGACGCTGGGGTCGCGATCCACGGCGACCAGCCGGCCCCTCGGGCCGAGCATCGCCGCCACCGCCTCGGCGTGGCCGCCGGCGCCGAAGGTGCAGTCGACGGCCACCTCGCCCTTCGCCGGGCGTAGCAGCTCGAGCAGCTCATCGAGAAGGACCGGGGTATGGGCTAGAGCCATCTCGTACTCACGAAGCTGCAAGCTCATCTGCGGTAGCATCGGCCTCCTCCTCCAGACGGGACTGATAGTCAGCCCAGGCAATCCGGTCCCAAATCTCGACGTGGTCCTGGACGCCGATGATGCTGACTTCGCGGTCGATGCCGGCGAACTCGAGATGCCGGGCCGGCACTGTGATGCGCCCCTGCCCGTCGAGCTCCTGATGCACGGCGTTGCCCGCCGCGAAGCGCATGAGGTCGCGGCCCTTGCTGCTGCGCGAGGAGATGCCTTCCATCTGTCGCGCGAGGTAGTCCTTGAACTCCTCCGGGCCATACACCGCGAGGCAATGCTCGTGGCCTTTGGTCACGTAGACGCCGTCGGCGAACGCCGGTCGCAGGCGCGCGGGGATGGCGATGCGATTCTTCGCATCGAACGTGAAGTCGTACTCCCCCACCAGGATCGGTCGCTGCATGGGCGCCACTTTACCCCACTTCTCCCCACATTGCAATAGTAGCGAGCCCCTCGTCCCCACTGCGTCACACGTCGAACCGGCGCATCGAGCGGCGGCGAGCCCGGCCCGCGCGGGAGGCAAGGCCTCACGCTGAGGTGGGCAGGGGGGCGGCCGCTACGGCCGGCGTGGCGACGGGCGCTGCGCGCCGCTGCCGCAAGGGCAGAGGAAGTCGCGCGGATCGACGCCCGGCGCGGCGGGCGTCGCGCTCAGGGGGTCTGCTTGGGGACCTTGATCTTCGCGCCGACGACCAGGGTGGTGGTGCTGATCTTGGGGTTGAGAGCTTCGAGCGCGCTGGTGCTGGAGCCGAACTTGTCGGCGATGCCCGACAGAGTGTCACCGCTCTTGACGACATACACCCTGTAGTTCCTCGGCTTGGGGGTGCCGCCGCTCTTGGTGCTCGTGGCCGCGGGGGTGGGCGTGACCGGTTGCGCCTTGCCGCCGAAGACGCCGGACTGGGAGACGATGCTGAGCAGGACCACCACGGCGACGAGGAACACGGCCGGCGCCGCGAGGCGCGCGACCATGCGTCCGGCCCGCGGCGCGGCAGCGGGACGGGGCCGCGAGGTGCGCGCCGCCGGGGCCGCGGGGCGCCGCGACCTGGGCGCCTCGCGCGGCGCCTGCGCGTCGCGCGGCGTGGCAGTGGCGGACGTGAGCGACTGCAGCCTCTCGAGGGCCGCCAGCGAATCGTCCTCGGCAGCCGGGGCGCCGCCCTCGGGGGCAGATGCGTACTGCCGGCCGGGAGCCTCGGCCGGAGATGCCTCGTCCGGCGCGCGGCGCGGGGGGCGAGGCGGTGGCTGCTTGTCGGTGGCGTCGTCGGTCATAGGGCGAACGCGAGATCGTTGCGCATAGATTCGGCGGCGGCGGCAGCAGCCCTTTGGTAGCCGGCCGCGGCGCCGGCGGCGGCACGCTCGGCCAGCCCCGGCCCCAACTTCTCGGCGAGCGCCTGCGGCAGGCGCTCGAGCGCGAGGTCAAGCCCCTCGCAGACGACGCTGCGGCGCCCACGCATGGCCGCACCCGACCTGTCGGAGTAATGCTGCATGCCCGCCCTCCCTCGGAGCGCCTATCCTACCCGACGCGGAAGCCGCACGTGAACGCTCGCGCGGCAGGGGCGGAAGCGCGACGACGGGCGCGCGGAGGCGGCGGGGTGGCTCGCGCGACGGGGGCAACGGCCAAAGGCCGTCAGATGAGGTCGGCCGGCCGGCCGTCTTCGCCGCGAGCCGGGTCAGCGGCGTCATCGCCGGCCCCGGCGGACGCGTCCGCGGCAGCGGCTTCGCCCCTGGCGGCGGCCGCGCTCACGCCGCTCCCCTCCGTCGCATGCTGCGCCTGGAACTGGCGCACATTGCGGCGGATCGTGGCGATCTTGGCGCGCACGTAGTCGGTGGCCTCGTCGCGCACCGCGTGCTCTTCCCCGGTCACGCGCTCGGACTCCGCCTGCATCTCGCGGAGGACGTCCATGAGCTGTGCGTCGTCCATGCGCGAGAGCGTGTCGATGTCCCACTTCATCGCCTTGCTGGACGTCTCGTGCACCGCGTCGAGCTTGGCGCGGACGACGGGGTTGAACACCGCGCCCGGGTCCACCTGCGCGGTGATCTCGTCGACGTCGCGGATCATGTCTTCGATGCTGGCGCCCGACTTGGGGATGATCTTGATGCGGCCGTCGGCCTCCTCGACCACCCGCTCGATGGAGAGGTACGCCTTGAGGAAGCCCTCGGTGAAAGCCACCGGCACGGTCACCGCGTAGGCGATCACCTGCAGGACCTCGGCGGCGAACTGCGTGAAGGTGCCCGTGTGCAGGTAGCTGTCCTCGATGAGCCCGAGGAGCATCGACTTCAGGTACGGGTCGGCGCGCGCTTCGAGCGCCTTCCCGCCCGGCAGCGGACGGTCTTTCTTGTTCTCTGGGACAGTCATCTCTCTCCACCCCCGTATCGGCAGGCCTCCGCGGAACTTGACCCCGGCGGCGACCCTCGTTGGCCGCGGTCCGTCTATCGGATACGCTGTGCGGGCAAGCGACGAAGGAGTGCCATGCCGGATGGGCATCTGATCACGAAGGGTGAGACCGAGCTCGCGGCATGCCTCGCCGCCTTCGCCGCAGCGCCACGCGCGGGAGTGCTCCTCTGCGATATCGACGGCACGATCTCGGCGATCGCCGCGCGCCCCGAAGATGCGGCGGTGTCGCAGCCGTTCCGCGAGGTGCTCGCGGCGCTGACCGAGCGGCTGGGCCTCGTGGCATTCGTGACCGGGCGCGCCCTCGAGGATGGGCGGCGCATGATCCCCATTGACGGCGCCGCCTACGTCGGCACGCACGGCCTCGAGCTCATGGCGCCGGGCGGCGAGGTCCTCGCGGAGCCCCAAGCCGAGCGCTACATCGCCGCCGTGCAGGAGGTCGCCGCCGCGGCCCGCGACCTCGACTGCGGCGCCCTGGGCATCGTCCTCGAAAACAAGCGCACCACGCTGGCCGTGCACTACCGTCTCGCGACGGACGCGGCGCGCACGCGGCACGAGATCCTGACGCGGGTCGTGGAGCCGGCGCGCAGCCGGGGACTGGCTATCGGCACCGGCCACTTCCTCTTCGAGGTGCGGCCGCCCCTGCCGTTCACCAAGGGCACAGCGACGCGCCGCCTGCTGGCCGGCGGAGACTACCTCACCGGGATGTTCTGCGGCGACGACATGACCGACGTGACCGGCTTCAAGACGCTGCACGACTGGGCGGCGCGCGACGCGCGCCGCGCGGCCTGCGCCCTCGCGGCGGTGACCGCGGAGACGCCGAGTCCGGTCATCGAGGACGCCGACGTGCTGGTGCGCGCCACCCCCGGCGTGTACCTGGCGCTCACGCGTCTGCTGGCCGCCGTCGGGGGCTGAGAGGGGCCGGAGCCACCGGCCGTAGGCCGGAGCCACCGGCCGTAGGCCGGAGCCGCCGGCCCGCACGATCAGCGCCCGTTGAACTCGGGAGGGCGCTTCTCCAGGAATGCCGCCATGCCTTCGCTCTGATCCTCGCTGGCGAAGGCCAGCGCGAAGAGGTCGCGCTCGATGCCCTGCCCGGTCGCAATGTCGGTGTCGGCGGCGGCGTTCACCGCGGCCTTGCAGTAGCGCATCGCCAGCGGGCTCTTCGCGGCGAGCTCCTGCGCCAGCTTCAGCGCCTGAGGCATGAGCTCGTCCTTGGCAAAGACGGCCTGGACGAGCCCGATGCGCAGCGCCTCGTCGGCGCGCAGGTGACGGCCGCTCAGCACCAGGTACTTCGCCCACCCGTCGCCGACGTTGCGCGGCAGACGCTGAGTGCCGCCGAAGCCGGGCGTGATCCCGAGCGTGATCTCGGGTTGGCCGAACTTGGCCTTCTCGGCGGCAAAGCGGACGTCGCAGGCCAGGGCCAGCTCGCAGCCGCCGCCGAGAGCGAAGCCGTTCACGGCGGCGATCCACGGCTGGGGCGCCGCCTCGATCCCACTCATGACGGCCTGACCGAGAGCCCCGAAGCGGCGCGCTTCTTCCGCCGTGAAACCCTGCATCTCGGCGATATCGGCGCCGGCCACAAACGACTTGTCGCCGCCGCCGGTGAGCACGACCGCGCGCACCGAGTCATCGGCGGACAGCTCGCGCACGGCCGCCAGGAGCAGCTGGTTGGTTGCACTGTTCAGGGCGTTCAACGCCTCGGGACGTGCGACGGTGACGACGGCGACGGCGCCTTCGCGGGTGACCTCGACGGCCATGATGGACCCTCCTTGCCGGTGGGTGGAGATGCGCAGCGAGACTCTACCGCACCGGCACCGGCGCGAGGCCCAGCAAGGCCGTACGCGGCGGCCGGGTCCGCCGGCCTACTATTGTCATCCTGTACAGCGGCGCCGCTCTGTGGTGAGGTACAGGGAGGACCATAGCCCGCCACGTGAGGAGCCGCCATGACGCCGCGCCGCGCTCGCCGTTCGTTGCCGTCGCACCTCTACCGCGCCCGCCTCGCGCCGCCCGGCGCCGACTGGCCGGCCGCGCTTCTCGCCCTGCTCCTCGCGCTGGTCGTCGCGGTGGGCGCCGGCGCGGCCGCGTGCGGCGGCTCCTCCGGCCCCTCGCCCTCGCCCTCGCCGACGACGACCGCCGGCACGGCTGCGCTGGCCGGCAGCCTGCGTCAGGCCGCCGCCGAATACTGGCGCCTCGTCGACGCCGGCGACTACGCGGCGGTGGCAGCCGCCGGCGTCCCCGGCGAGCCGCCGAGCACCACGGCGGCCAGCAGCCGCATCGCCCACGCGCGCCTCAGGGGGATCGACCAGGTGATGCGCCAGAAGGACGCGCCGGCCGGCGAGCGCATCGCCCAGGTCCGCGTGTACATCGAGCCCACGTCGGTCTCCGGGCAGCCGTCCCCGTGGGGCGACCCCGGCGAGCACACCCTGTTCATGTACATGGAGCCGGCCGCGCAGGGTGGCTGGCTGGTGAAGAGCTGGGGCACCGGCCCGTGACTCCTCGCCGGCCGGCTGGTAAGATGGCCATGAAGATGGCCATCTTGGAGGCGTCCATGGCTCGCGAGTACTCGATCGCCCGCGCGAAGGACCACCTCACCGAGGCGGTACGCGCCGCCGAGGCCGGCGAGCCGGTCACGCTGACGCGTCGTGGGCGGCCGGTCGCGGTCATCGTCTCTGAGGCCGAGTACCGTCGGCTGGCCGGCCCGCGCGACGACTTCTGGACGGCTCTGCAGGAGTTTCGCGCCAGCTTCGACGGAGAGCGCGACGGCTTCGAGCCGGAGTACTGGGAGTCGCTCCGCGAGCGCGGCCCCGGACGCGACGTGGACCTCGGCGTCTGAGGGATGTTCCTTCTCCATACCAACGTGCTCTGCGAGACGCTGCGCCGTCGGCCCGACAGCGGCGTGATGCGCGGCCTCGAGCGACACCGGCACGAGCTCTCGACGGCGGCGCCGGTGATCCACGAGATCCTCTACGGAGCGCTGCGCTTACCGCCGGGCGCCAAGCGAACGGCCGTGGTGCACGAGATCGAGCAGGTGTTCCTCAAGACCCTGGACGTCCTGCCCTACGACCGGCGGGCCGCCGAGTGGCACGCCCGCGAGCGGGCGCGGCTCGCGCACGAGGGTCGCACGCCACCGTTTGTGGACGGCCAGATCGCCGCCATCGCCGCCGTCAACGGCCTTACGCTCGTCACGCGGAGCGTGACGGACTTCGCGGCCTTCGAGGGCCTCACCGTGGAGGATTGGTTCGCGGGCTGAGCCGCGGCGCGCGGAGAGCGCCGCCGGGCGGCGCCCCGGCGGCGGCGCTCAGCCGCGCAGCTTGCGCAGCGGCGCCACGCTTGCCATCAGGCGGCGCTCGGAGCCGTCGCCCTCGAAGCGCACGAGCACGATGCCGCCGTGCTCCATAGCGAGCACCGTGCCCTCGCCGAGGGTGGCGTGCAGCACGCGGTCGCCACTCGCGAAGAACTGCTCGACGACCTCTTCGTCGAGCGCCTTCTTCTCGAGGCCGGTGAAGCGGCGGCCGGAGGCGCCGTCGACGTCGGCGGACGCGTCGTCCGGGCGTCGGCCTGGGCGGCGGCCTGAGCGGCCGCCCCAGCCGCCGGCTTCGCGGCCGTCGCTCTCCGCGCCGCCCCAGGACCCGGCGCCCCAAGACTCGCCGCGCGCCTCCCGGCCCCCGGCCGCGCGGCCGCCGATCGCCTGGCGCTCCACGAGGTCGCGGGGGATCTCGTCGAGGAAGCGCGACGGCAGGTTGTACTGCGACGCCCCCCACAGCGTGCGCGCCCGGGCGTGCACCAGGTAGAGGCGGTCCATGGCGCGGGTGATGCCCACGTAGGCCAGGCGCCGTTCCTCCTCCACGTTCTGCTCATCCAGCGAGCGCTGATGGGGGAAGACGCCCTCCTCCATGCCGGTCACGAATACCGCGGGAAACTCGAGGCCCTTGGCGTTGTGCAGGGTCATCAGCGTGATGAGCGCGCTCGTGTCGGCGAGCTTATCGATGTCGGCGTACAGCGAGATCTCCTGAAGGAAGCCGTCGAGGCTGGGCTCGTCGGCGCGCTTGTCGTACTCGGCGGCCACGCCGGCGAGCTCCTCGAGGTTCTCGAGGCGGCCCTCGGACTCGAGCGTCTTCTGCGCCTTGAGGGCCGCCTCGTAGCCGCTCTCGTCGAGCACGCTGCGCACGACCGCGGCCACCGGGCGGCCGGCAAGACCCGCCTGCAGGCCTTCGACGAGGCGCACGAAGGCGAGCAGGCCGTTGACGGCGCCGGCGGACAGGCCGGGCACATCGTCCGCGGCCCGCATCGCCGTCCAGACGCTCTCGCCGAGGCCGGCGGCGTGCGCCTGCAGGCGCTGCAGGCTGGTGGCGCCGATGCCGCGCTTGGGCATGTTGACGACGCGCAGCAGGCGCTGCGCGTCGTCGGGATTGACGAGCGCCGTGAGGTACGCGATCACGTCGCGGATCTCGGCGCGCTCGTAGAACTTGGGCCCGCCGATGACCTGATAGCCGATGCCGTAGCGGCCGAACTGCTCCTCGAGCACGCGTGCCTGGGCGTTGGTGCGGTAGAGCACCGCGACCTCGCAGGCCTCGTAGGGCCTGTCGGCGCCGGCCTCGCCCTCGAGCAGCTTCTGCACCTCGCTGGCCACGAACTGCGCCTCGGCGCGCTCGTCGTTGACCTCCACGACCTGGACGCGCGCGCCCTGCCCTCTGGGCGTCCACAGGTTCTTGCCCTTGCGCTTGCGGTTGTTCGTGACCACGGCGTTGGCCACGTCGAGGATCGCCTGCGTGCTGCGGTAGTTCTGCTCCAGGCGAATGACCTTGGCATCCGGATAGTCACGTTCGAACTCGAGGATGTTGCGGATGTCGGCGCCGCGCCACGAGTAGATGCTCTGGTCGTCGTCGCCGACCACGGCGAGATTGCGGTGCTCGCCGGCGAGGAGATTGGCGAGGCGGTACTGCGCGTGGTTGGTGTCCTGGTATTCGTCGACGAGCACGAAGCGGAACGCCTGCTGGTAGTGCTCGAGGCGGTCGGGGAAGCTCTCGAGCACCTGCACCGTCTTCATGAGCAGGTCGTCGAAGTCCATGGCGTTCATCGCCGCGTGACGCTTCTCGTACAGCGCGTACACGTCGGCCGAGGCCTGCGCGAACTTCCCCCCGATGCGCTCGCGCAGCTCCTCCGCGCCGATGAGCTGGTTCTTGGCGTCGCTGATCTGCCGGGCCAGGGCCTCCGGGGGAAAGCGCTTGGGATCGAGGTTGAGCTCCTCGAGGCAGCGCTTGATGAGCCGCCGGCGGTCGTCCTCGTCGTGGATCGTGAAGGTGCTCTTGTAGCCCAGGCGCTGGGCCTCGCGGCGCAGCAGGCGCGCGCACATGCTGTGGAAGGTGCTGATCCACATGGTGCGCGCGATGGGTCCCACGAGATCGCCGATGCGCTGCTTCATCTCGCCGGCGGCTTTGTTGGTGAAGGTGATCGCGACCACCTCGTCGGGCCGCACCCCCTGCACCTGCAAGAGGTACGCCACGCGATGCGTGAGCACGCGCGTCTTGCCCGACCCGGCGCCGGCGAGGATGAGCAGCGGACCCTCGAAGTGGGTGACGGCGGCGCGCTGCTCGTCGTTGAGGCCGGCCAGGAGCGGGTGCCCGCGCGCCGCGCTCATGGCGCCGCCCCGCGATTCAGCAGCAGGCTGACGGCGAGCGCCACCACGCCGGCCAGCACGAGCTTGAGGCCGGCGAACCACAGGCGCTCGCGCGACACCTTGCCGAGGAACACGCCGAGCAGAAAGAGCTCCACGAAGGCGATGCCGGCGGCCAGGTAGAACGCCGCGTGCATCGCGGCCGGCGGCACGAAGAAGAACGGGACCATGATGAGCAGCGAGGCGATGAGCGGCGAAAGCCCGTCGACCAGCGCGACGATCACCGTGGCGTAACGCGAGGCGGAATAGAGCGTCGTGTCTTGCAGGCTCGTGAGCGTGGACTCCTCGATATCCCGCAGGGCACGGTCGCGCTCGGCGCGCTCGACCTGGTACGAGCCGTAGAAGCCGGCGACCCCGATGCTGACGGCGGTAGAGAGGATCAGCGAGATCACCGTGGCGGCCTTGTCCACACCACTGACGTAGCAGCCGGCGAGCACGCCGAGCGTGGTCAGCGAGCCGTCGAAGGCGTTGATCACGAAGTAGCGCCGCATGATCTCGCCGACGCCGGCGATCTCGTGGTACTGGCGCACTGTGGAGGGCACCGCGCGCAGACGCGCCCCGAGGCGGGGCCTGGCCGGGGGGCTCACCCGTCGTTCACCAGTCTGTCGGGCAAGGCGGCGCTCAGCGCAGCCAGCTTGCGCCGGCATCCTGCGGAGTCTCGACCTCGTCGATGAGTCGCTTGCCGGTCGAGCACTTGTCGATGGAGTGGATGCTGGCGCCCGACTCCTGGACCACCTCGGCGACGGCCTGGAAGTCGACGTCGTCGCCCTCGAGGGTGATCTTGATGTTCTCGACCTTGTTGTCGATCTCGATGAGCGTGATGTCGACGCCGTTGATGCCCTCGAGATCGCCGAGCTTGTCGGCGAGCACGAGCATCGTGGGCTGGTGCGGCTTGAGCACGTCGAGCACGAGACGCCGGACCTCGCTCATGTGCAGATCACGCTCCGTTCACGGGTCGCTGGAGGAGGCTGCAATCGTAGCATACCCACCCGCCGCGGCCGGCGGCGTCAGATCCCGGCGCCCTGGTCGAAGGCCAGGAGCTCGGCCAGCATCTGCTGCGTCTGCCGCACGGCCTGCTGGCGCTTGCCCTTGCGCTCGGGGTGGATCTCGTCGAGCTCCTGCTCCATCTCGACGATGCGCGCCACGAGGCACTTGACGGCCTCGGCCACGGGGTCGGGAAGGTGCCGGTAGTCGATGTCGGGGATGCCCACGCGCTGGCCCTGGAGCAGCACCGGGCGGCCCGGGTTGCCGACGACGGTGGAGTTCTTGGGCACATTGCTGACGACGACGCTGCCGGCGCCGATCTTGGCGTTGTCGCCGACGGTCACCGCGCCCAGCACCTTGGCCCCGGCGCCGAACACCACGTTGTCGCCCACGGTGGGATGCCGCTTGCCGGTCTGCTTGCCCGTGCCGCCCAGGGTGACGCCCTGGTACATGGTCACGTTGTCGCCGATCTCCGTGGTCTCACCGATCACCACGCCGGCGCCGTGGTCGATGAACAGGCCGTGACCGATGCGCGCACCGGGGTGGATCTCGATGCCGGTGACCCAGCGGTTGAACTGGCTGATCCAGCGCGGCAGGAGCGGCACGCCGACGTCGCGGAGCTTGTGCGCCAGGCGGTGAAGCCACAGGGCGTGCAGGCCCGCATACGACGTGACGATCTCGAACTTCGACGTGGCCGCCGGGTCGCGCTCCTGTACCGCCTTGACGTCGCTGCTGATCTCGTCGACGGCGGTGTGCACGTCGCGGCTCAGGCCTGCGACGATCGCGCTGACGGGGGCGCAGCCGCGCGCCCGCCTGCCGAGGAACCCGCAGCCGGCGACGGCGCGGCTCGCGATGCTGAGCGGCTTGCGAAGCACGACCGTCACCTCCCCTTGTTGAGCGCGGCGGCCGCCGGCCGCCGCGTGCCCGAGCGGTACGCTATCACGCGGCGGCGCCGGCGCTTGCGGGGCCGCCGCAGGCGGCCCCCTCCCCCGGCGCCTGAGCGGCCGGCGCTTCGTTCATGCTGCCCGAGCGAAACCCCTGCAGATCGAGGGTCACGTACGTGAACCCGAGGGCGCGCAGGCGGCGCGCGAGCGTCTCGCGCGCCTCGAGGGCGCGCCCGAGCTCGGCGCTTTCAACCTCAACGCGGGCGATGCTCCCGTGGTGCCGCACGCGGCCCTGGCGAAAGCCGAGCTCGTGCAGCACCCGCTCGGCAGCAGCGACGGCCTGCAGCTTCTCCACGGTGATGGCTTCTCCGTAGGGGATGCGGGACGCAAGGCAGGCCTGCTGCGGCGCGTCCCACGTGGCCAGGCCGAGCTCTCGCGACAGGCGCCGCACCTCGTCTTTGCCGAGGCCGGCCGCCAGGAGCGGATGCGCGACGCCGCCCTGGGCGGCGGCGCGCATCCCCGGCCGCTGATCGCCGAGATCGTCCAGGTTGGCGCCGTCGAGCAGCGCGGCGCAGCCCGTCTCGGCGGCGACGCGCGTCATCTCGGCAACGAGCTCGCGCTTGCAGACGTAGCAGCGCTCGCGCGGGTTACCCGCGAACGCCGGGTCGTCGAGCTCGTGGGTCTCGACGACCACATGGCGCACGCCGAGCCCCGCGGCGAGGTCGCGGGCGGCGCGCAGCTCCTCCGGCAGGTACGTCGCAGAGACGGCGGTGAAGGCGACCACGCGCGCCGCTCCAAGAGCGCGCACGGCAGCTGCCAGCACCAGGCTCGAATCGACGCCGCCCGAGAAAGCCACGCAGGCCGAGCCCAGCTCCGCCAGCTCGGCCTCGAGCCGCTCCAGGGCTCCGCGCGCCTCGTGAGAGGGCTCGACGTGCGGTGCACCTGGCCCGCGTCGTCCGAGCCGGTCCTCCTGCTCGTTGGCGCCCCGCACGTCGACCCGGCGACGCCGCTCACTCATCGTAGTCCACCAGCTCCGTGATGGTCGGGTGCTCGCCGCACACGGGGCACGTGGGGACGCGCGCGACCTGGACCTCGTTGAACGTCATGGCGGCGCCGTCGAACTGCACGAGGCGGTCGTACAGCGGGGCGCCGGCGCCGGTCAGCACCTTGATGACCTCGAGCGCCTGGATGGCGCCGATCGTGCCAGGGATGGGGCCGAGCACGCCCGCCTCCGAGCAGCTCACCACGCCGGCGGGCGGCGGCGGCTCGGGGAACAGGCAGCGGTAGCAGGCCGTCTCCCCACCCTTCACGGTCATCGCCAGCCCCACCATGCGCAGCACGGCGCCGTCGACCAGCGTCTTGCGTTCGAGCACGCAGGCGTCGTTCAGCAGGTACCGCGTGGGGAAGTTGTCCACGGCGGTGACGATCACATCGTAGCGCCGCACGAGGTCCAGGGTGTTGGCCGCCGTCAGGCGCAGCGCGTGGGGTTCCACCTGCACGTCCGGATTGAGCGCTCGCAGGCGCGCCGCCGCCCTCTCCGCCTTGCTCCCGCCGATGTCCTCGGTGGTAAACAGGATCTGGCGCTGGAGGTTGGAGAGCTCGACCACGTCGTCGTCGACGATGCCCACGCGGCCCACGCCGGCGGCGACGATGTAGTACAGCACCGGCGCCCCCAGCCCTCCGGCGCCGACCACCAGCACTGAGCTCTTGCGCAGCCTGTCCTGGCCGCGCTCGCCGATGTCTTTGAGCACAAGCTGGCAGTCGTAGCGCAGGCGCTCCTTGCCGCTGATCAGCACGCTCGCCCTCCGCTCATGCCGTGACTTCGGGGAGATCGCCGAACAGAGGGGTCGACAGATAGCGCTCGCCGGTGTCGCAGAGCACGGTGACCACGACCTTGCCCTGGAGCTCGGGACGGCGCGCCACCTGGCCGGCGGCCCATACGTTGGCGCCGGCCGAGATACCCACGAGCACGCCTTCCTGGCGCGCGAGATCGCGCGCCGCGGCGAAGGCGTCCTCGGCGCTCACCTTCACGATCTCGTCGTAGACGGCCGTGTCGAGCACCTTGGGCACGAAGCCGGCGCCGATACCCTGGATCTTGTGCGGACCCGGCGCGCCGCCCGAGAGCACCGGCGAGTCGGCCGGCTCGACGGCCACCACGAGCACGCCGGGGCGGCGCTCTCTGAGCACCTGGCCGACGCCGGTCAGCGTGCCCCCGGTGCCGACGCCGGCCACGAACGCGTCGACCTCGCCGCCGGTGTCGGCCCAGATCTCCTCGGCCGTCGTGAGGCGGTGGACCTCGGGGTTGGCGGGGTTCTCGAACTGCTGCGGCACGTAGGCGTCGTCGCCCTCCGCGGCGAGCTCGAGCGCCCGGGCGACCGCGCCGCGCATGCCGTCGGCGCCGGGCGTGAGCACGAGCCGCGCGCCGAAGGCTTTGAGAATCGTGCGGCGCTCCATGCTCATGGTATCGGGCATCGTGAGCACCATGTCGTAGCCGCGTGCCGCGGCGACCATGGCAAGGGCGATGCCCGTGTTGCCGCTGGTCGGCTCGATGATCGTCGTGCGGCCGGGGGCGATGCGCCCGTCGCGCTCGGCGGCCTCGATCAGCGCCAGGCCGATGCGGTCTTTGACGCTGCCGCCGGGGTTGAACGACTCGAGCTTGCCCAGCACCTCGGCGCCGCTCTCGTCGGAGATGCGGTTGAGACGCAGCAGGGGAGTGCGCCCGATCAACTCGGTGATGCTGCCTGCCCTCTTCATGGATTCTCCTTGCAGAACCCCGGCGCGGCCGGGGGTCGTGAGTCAGATGTGGTACATGGGCGCGCGCCCGCGCAGCGCGTCCTCGCGCGTCAGCAGGTCGCCGATGGTCGTGCCGCCGAGAACCTTCTCGACGGCCTGCTGGGCCTCGATCCAGACCGACGAGGCGCCGCACCCGTCGACGCGCTCGCAGAGGCCCTGCGTGCACTCTGCCGGGGAGGGCACGCCGTCGAGCGCGGCCACGACCTCGAGGACGCTGATCTCCGCGGCCGGACGCGCCAGCGCGTAGCCGCCGGCGGCGCCGCGCCGGCTACGCACCACGCCGCCGCGGCGCAGCGCGGCAAAGACCTGCTCCAGGAACTGCAGCGGTATGTCGCGGCTCTCAGCGATGTCGCCGAGCCGCACCGGCTTGCCGGGCGCGATCTCCTCGCGGCGCGCCAGCTCCGTGAGGGCGCGCACTGCATACCTGCTTTTCATGGAGATGTTCACGCCGGCTCCGCTCCCGCGCCCACAGCATTTCCGATAATTCCAGTCAAGAATAGGAAACGGCGGCGACCCGTGTCAACGCGCCGCCGCTCAAACCCGTTCCGTCACGCCTTCCAGCGCCTCACCACGAGCGTGGCGACGGCGGTCAGGGCGAGCGTCACGAGCGCCGCCCACACGATGCGGTACGCGACCACCCAGATGGCGCTCGCCCCCAAGGCGATGAACACCAGTGAGTCTTCGGCGATGGCGTGCACCATGCTGAGAAAGGTGCTCATGATGAACACCTGGCGGCGGCCGAGGTCGTGGCGGCGGATGTCGCGGACGATGACGCCGCCGCCGTACGCGAGCCCGAAGAGGAAGCCGACGAGCGTCGGCGCCGCAGACTGCTCGTTGAGGCCCACGTGCCGTACCAGGCGCGCCCAGGCGCGCACCACGGCGCGAAACGGCTTGGTCCCCTCGAAGAGCTCGAGGACCACCATGATGGGCACGACGATCAGGAAGACGCGCAGGAGCAGGTCGAACGAGCCCGTGACGAAGGTGCGCAGCAGGTCGGCCATCGTCAGAACAGCCCCATGAGCAGGTTGGCGACGGCGGCCGCGGCCAAGCCGGCCACGACGCGCAGAACGCCGAAGGCAAAGCCGTTCATGCCGGCCTTGTGGAGGACCGCACCCTCCACCAGCAGGTTGTGCCCGATGAGGATGGCGATGGCCAGCACGGTGATCTGTTGGGCGCTCAGGTGCAGCGCCTGCATCGAGCCGACGGCCGCGTAGATGTTGAGCACGTAGCCGACCATCAGGGGCACAGCCGCGTCGCCCGGCAAGCCCAGCAACGACATCAGCGGCCGCGCCAGATGGGCCAGCCACTGGATCACGCCCAGACGTTCGAGGACGAGCGTCAGCCCGTAGGCGGGGATCATGACGCGGGCCAGCTCCCAGAAGGTCTGCAGCCCGGCCTTGACGCCGATCCGCAGGTCGCGGCGAAGGGTCGCGCGCAGACCGGGCGCGGACGGGGGTGACGGCGCGCCCGGGGACGACGGCGCGGGCGAGGGCGCGCCCGGAGACGCGCCGAGCGCAGCCCCGGGCGCAGGCGTGCCGGAGGCCGGCCGCGGGGCGGCGGACGGCGGCCCCGGCGGGGCGGCGGGGCAGGCGTTCGTGGGGTCGTCGCCGGAGTGCTTCATGCGCCCGCGATTCTCGCACGAGCGGCGCGCCGGCGTCACCGGCCCCGCCCTCCCGGCGCCGCGCCGGCCCCTCTCCGGCGGCCGCCAAGCAGCACCGAGGTCCAACCGCTGAGGGCCGCCGGCCAATGTCATCCCGGGGCCGGCGAAATGTCACCGCGCCGACGAGACGTAACCCTTGAGCCCCCGCGGGGCGGCGACGCACCATACGGGCATGACGTTTCGCCGCACCATATTCGCGCTCTGTCTCGCCCTCGTCATCTTGCTCGTTGTGGCAGCTCTGTCGCAGCCGAACCGCCGCGAAGGCGGCCCCGCGGCGGCGTCGGCGCCGTCCGTGCCGGCCGGCGCCGACGCCAGCCCGGCGGCGCTGCCGGGCGCTTCCGCAGGCGCGCAAGGTCTCGACGCGGTGCGCACCGTCCAGCTGTTCTGCGACCTGGTGGGCAGCCATCGGCTGTGGCGAGCGGCCGAGCTGTTCGCCACGCCGCGCGTCTGGACGCGCCGCGAGCTGCTCGCGCTGCGGCAGCTCGACTTTCGCTCGGCGCGCGTCGACTTTGCGCCGGAGCCGTCCACGCTCGTCGTGGTCGCGCGGGTGCAGGCCTCTGGAGGGCCTGAGAGCCCGGTGCGCGACGGCGACGCAACATTGTTCTTCACCCTGGGGAGGGTCGGCACCACTGCTGGGGGCTGGCTGATCACAGCCGTGACCACGAGCCCATAACCCACCGAAAGGGGTCCCTCATGAAACACCGACATTGGTCAAGGCTTGCGGTCGTTGCGCTGGCCGCGGCCGCCTGCGGCGCCGCGGCCGCTCCCGCCGCCGCGGGAGCTCCCGCCGCCGGGGCGCCCGGGCCGGCGGCCTCCGCCACGGCCTATCTGCAGGCCCGCGCCGCGGCCGTCACGGCCGCCGACCCGGCCACCGCGCTCGCCCCGTGGGTCGCACCCGGCGCGCGGTTCGCCGGCACCGAGCGCACCATCGCGCGCGGCACCGCCCTGCGGGCGGCGCAGCAGGGCCACCGCATCGATGTCGTAGGCAGCGACGTCGCCATCCTCAGCACGAGCATCGGCGACGGCGGCGACACCGCCATCGTGAACGCACACGTCATCACTACTATGGTATGGGGGTCCTCGAGCATGGAGCGCACCACCGAGGCCTCCGGCATGGACCACAACGTCTCGTTGCAGCTCATCGGCGACTCGTGGCGCGTCGTCGGCGACAGGTACTACGACGTGATGGTCCCGGCGTGTCTCGAGGCCGCCGGCGCCTCGCCGACCATGCTGCGCGCCGCAGTCAAGAGGCTCGAACGTCCCTCCCTCCGCAATCGCGAGGCGACGCCCGTGGCCGCCCGGCGCTGGGTCGTCGCCGCGCCCAGCTCCCGACGCTACAACGACATCCTCGTGTACAACCGCTCAGCATGTGCCGCCTATGCGGACTACTACGCGCTGTCGTACTGCCCCACCTACGTGCGTTTCAGCGCAGACTGCGCCAACTTCGCCTCGCAGTCGGCGCGTCAAGGCGCCATGCCCGTGGACAGCGGCTCCTACAGCTCCGGCTGGTGGTACGACAAGAAGAACACGCCTTCGCCCAGCGACGACACCTACAGCTTGAGCTGGATCAATGTCGGCAAGCAGATGGCCTGGTGGAACGCCCGGCGCAGCGACTGGGCCACGTCCATCAACGGCCTCACGCGAGGCGATTTTGTGTACTACGACTGGAGCGGCGACGGCGTCTGGGATCACGTCGCCGTGGTGGTCGGCACGAACAGCGCCGGCCAGAAGATGGTCGACGCTCACACCACCGACTACTACCACACCTCCTGGAAGATGGGCTACTCCTCGACGGTCTACAAGTTCGCGCATGTGCGCGACAAGTGGGTCGTCTGAGCCGCCCGGCTCGGCTGACGGGGGCGGGCCACGGCCCGCCCCCGTCAGCGCTCGTAGCCCGGCGGCAGGTCGACGGCCACCAAGCGCCCGCCTGCGGCACTGCGTCATGATCATCCATCGGCTTGAACGTGCAGCCGCCACTGTCGTCCACCCACAAAGAGGCGGAGGTGGTGCCGCGCCCCAAGACGCCGGTGGAGCTCATGCAGATGCACCCCACCGAAGAGGACTGACGCGGGCGCCGCGAACCTGAACGCTGCAGTCGGCCGGTGATCGGCCACACACCTCGCCGACTTCGCCCTTCACGTGCGCTCCCCAAGGAGTTATGATAATGGGGAACGTAATCACCACATTATCATAAATTGGGGGATTATCGTGATCAGGCGAACGATTCAGGATGCCATCGAGCGCTCCCTGTTCAAAGGCAAGGCGATCATCATCTACGGCGCCAGGCAGGTGGGAAAGACTACCTTGATCAGGGCGCTTCAGCAGGACGCCGCCGCGCGCTCCATCTACCTGAGCTGCGATGAGCCGGACGTCCGCCGGGCGCTGTCCGGCAAGACCTCGACGGAGCTGAAGATGCTGATCGGTGGCAGCAAGCTGGTCCTCATCGACGAGGCGCAGCGGGTCGCCGCGATCGGCCTCACCATGAAGCTCCTCACCGATACGGCGCCGGACGTCCAGGTGATCGCCACCGGGTCTTCCGCCTTCGAGCTTTCCAGCCGCATCGAGGAGCCGCTGACCGGTCGCAAACGGGAGTTCAGGCTCTACCCCTTCTCCCTGACAGAGCTCGGCCAGATGTACTCGCCCGTGGAGGTCGGGCGCCTCGTGGAGCGCTGCCTGATCTACGGTCTGTACCCCGAGGTGATCAACGCCCCGGAGACGGCGGCGGCGGCGCTGCGGGAGATCGCCCGAAGCTACCTGTACAAGGACGTCCTTGCCTTCCAGCAGATACGCAACGCCGAGGCGCTGGAGCGCCTCGTGCAGTCCGTGGCGCTGCAGATCGGCAGCGAAGTCTCCTACAACGAGCTTGCCCAGCAGGTGGGCGTCGACAAGAAGACTATCGCCAGCTACCTGCGCATCCTCGAGCAAGCGTTCATCATCTTCCGCCTGGGGTCGTTCAGCAGAAACCTGCGCAATGAGCTGAAGAGGTCGCGCAAGATCTACTTTCTGGATACGGGGATCCGCAACGCGGTGGTCAACAATCTCAATCCCCCGGAGCTGCGCGGCGATGTCGGCGGCCTCTGGGAGAACTTCGTCATCGCCGAGCGCATGAAGCGCAACCACAACCGGCAGTTGTTCCCAAGCACCTACTTCTGGCGCAGTCACCAGAGGCGGGAGATCGACTATCTGGAAGAGCTGAACGGGGAGCTGCGCGGCTATGCGATCAAATGGCGCGAGCAGCGCATGAAGGTCCCGGCCGCATTCAGCGCGGCCTACCCTGATTGTCCGGTCACCCTGATCAATCGTGAGAACACGGCGGGGTTTGTGACGGACTGATGAGCGGGCTCCACAGGGTCCGGCGATTTCGGCGACCTGTGCGCGCATGCGGTAGGCGCCGCAGCGGTGAGCGCCCTTCACGGCGGGCGCGTACTGCCGGTCGCGGCCACGCTCGTGTCTACCACGCCTGAGGCCGGGGTGAAGGTGGTGATCGTGGGGATGGGCGGAGGGAAGCCGGCGGTGGTGGTAGCGAGGATGGTGCCGCCGTCGCCCACCGCCGTCCGAAGGCTCGCGCGCCGAAGGAAAGACAAGGATTCCTTGTCTTCCCTCGCAGTACTATCCCGCCGCGGCGGCTCCTACCGATGCGGCGGGTGCGGCGGACGGGCCCGTGCCGGTCGGCGGGCGCGCGCCGCCGGCGGTTGCGCCAGGTGCGCCGCGCCAAGTCCGGCTTCTCGCCGCTCGTCGATCCGGAGGCTGAACGCGCGGACGGACGGAACCAGATGCACTCGACCAGCCGTCCGGTGATCCTCACCCAGCACGGACGCAGCGCCGGCGATGCTCACAGGCCGCCCTGGGGTAAACTCGAGCCATGGCTGATCTTGTCTATCTGGAGACGTCTGTCATCTGCTACCTCACGGCTTTGCCCTCGCGCGACGTGATCGTGGCGGGGCGACAGCAGTTGACGTGGGAGTGGTGGCACCGGCGGCGAGGCGCCTTCGACGTCGTCGTCTCGGAACTGGTGCATCTGGAGAGTGCCGAGGGAGATCCCGACGCTGCTGCCCGACGGGCGAAAGCTCTCGCGGAGCTGCGATCAGTCGAGATAGCTCCCGAGGCAGAGGCGCTTGCGGCCGCCCTGCTCCAGGGCGCGGCCCTGCCGATGAAGGCCCGCGCGGACGCGCTTCACATCGCCATCGCCGCGACTCAAGGCGTGTCGTACCTGCTGACCTGGAACTCGGCGCACATCGCCAACGCAGAAAGACGTCCGCTCGTCGAAGCGGTCTGCCGCGCGGCCGGCTACGAGCCGCCCATCATCTGCACCCCCGACGAGCTCATGGGAGAGGAGTCACCACATGTCGACGTCTCGTGAGGAACCGCAGACCCCGTGGGTGGATCCAATTGTCGCGGAGGTCCATGCCGCCCGCGAGCGGATCATGGCGGCGTGCAACGGGGACCTGCATGCCCTGTGCGAGGAACTGCGCGCGCGCCAGCAGACGACGGGAAGGATTCCACTGCGACACAAGCCGCGTCCGCCGCGCCCTGAAAACGGGCGGGCTGCGTAGCAGGTCGTGTGCGCTGCGCCGCGGCGTCGCGACGCTTGATGGCGTGTTGGCATCTCTGCGGCTGGTGCCGGACGCGTCCCGCCCAACAAAGGCATCCGGCAGACAGCTCACTGGCGTGAGGTGTTCTCGGCAGCAAAGCCGGCGGGGGCGGGCTACGGTCGCTGCCAGACAAGACCGGCTTGCGGCGTCTCACTGAGCTTGAGGGCGGCCTCCATGACCCCGTGCTCAGCCGTTTGGGCGCCCCGCACGTGATCCTCCTGTTGTGTCCCGCTTGTGGTACACCAGTCGCTGAATACGGAGGTTCTTCATGACGAAGTCGGCCATGATCCGCGCGCGCGTCGACCCGGGGCTCAAGGAAGACGCCGAGAGCGTCTTCGCCGCCCTTGGGCCTCTCAGTCACCCAGGCCATCACGCTGTTCTGCCTTCAGGTCAAGTGGTACCGAGGACTGCCCTTCGAACTGCGCCTGCCGAATGAGGCGACGCGGCACGTCTTTGCGCAGACAGACG
>Ga0114951_10000569_pt1 | contig 49782 bp, 29 predicted proteins | sample AM7aDNAmetaG_FD_88677 | JGI IMG/M metagenome (GOLD analysis project Ga0114951, IMG submission 88677) | Freshwater microbial communities from Finland to study Microbial Dark Matter (Phase II) - AM7a DNA metaG | ecosystem: Environmental > Aquatic > Freshwater > Lake | place: Finland: Lake Alinen...
ACTGTGACCCACAAGCGCCTTCCCGATGTTGGACCCGGTGAAGACCGGCACAAGCATCGCGTCGAGACAGAAACGGAAGTGTCGGACGGCGAGGCGATGGCTGAAGTCTTCCTCTCGCTCGGGGTAGTGGCGGCCTTCCGCCACGAGAAATGGCGCCCCGAGGGGCACGATAGCGAAGGCCACTGTGTTGTGGACGAGACCCCTATTGGCAATTACGCGGAGCTGGAAGGTTCAGCCGAATGGATTGACAGAGCCGCAGTTCGCCTGGGCATAGGCCCCGCAGACTACATTACTTTGAGTTACGGGCGGCTTTTCGACCAGTGGCGGGAGCGGCACCAGTCGATGGCGCAAGACTTGACTTTTGCTGCCGTGGCGCAAGTCGCTTCGCCTCAGTAGTTAACGGTTTTTGCGCCTTGGCGGAACCGGGGCAAAGACTTTCCCTTAGTAATCAAATCCTGAAAATCGGTTCATGAACCCTCTCCAAGAGTCGATAACCCTATTGAGTTATTCCAATCTTCAGGAGGATAGAGAACTTATGAATTGCACTCATATTGGGGTTCGCACCAGCAGCTTGCGGCGGAATGGGATGAGGTTGTTTCATGCGGCGGCACTGGCGCTGGTCGTATTCATGGCAATGCCTGCAAGGGCGGCTGATGATCGCGCCATTAAATCGCGGGTTGCGCCCGCCTACCCGGAGATCGCCAAGCGCATGAAGATTGGCGGCGCGGTTAAGGTTGAGGCTACCGTGGATGCGCAGGGAAAGGTGACAGACGCAAAGGCGGTGAGCGGGAACCGAATGCTCACCCTCGCGGCTGAAGACGCCGTGCGTCAGTGGAAGTTCGCGCCCGGGTCAAGCGATTCAACCGTCAACGTAGAGATCAACTTCTCAATCGGTCAGTAATGCCTGCCCAGAAAGTCCTTCAGCAGAATGGTTGATGCGGGGACCCTATTGCTCCGGCCCACAAATACTGCAGCCCGTGCCCTATCCATTCGCCTTCCCCGGGGTCCCCGCGGACAGGTCTTCGTCCGTGGGGTGGTTACTGGCGAATGGGTGGGATAGCTCATCACTCTTTAGGGGCCGGAGCAATAGAGCAATTCCAGGTTCCCGCAAGCGGCTTTTTGCAGATTGTGCTTTAGTTCGGCTTCCCGCCTGCGGGCAGGCGTAAGCGCTGCGGATCCAGCTCAGAAAAGGTCGCAGTAGGAGACGTGAAAGCGATAACAGCATCGCACCCGAACTCTAATCACGGATTGAACATCTAAGGCACTAAGGATAGTATTGGGAAAGTAACCATCTATAGGTAGAAGCTGAAGAGCTATGTCGGACGTTCAAAAAGTTCCAGACTCCCCCGGCACAGGCATCTTGGACGTTGCGCTCATCGGCTCCGACGAACAGCGACGCAAGGCCGTAGCGGCTGCTTTGCTGGGACGCCCAGGCTTGGCATTGCGTGAGTTCAGTTCATTCCCTGAAAACCTGGATGACCTTCCCGAGATGTTGGGGCGGCATTACGACGTATTTATCGTCGATCTGGATAGCGATCCAGACTACGCCTTTGACCTGGTAGAAGCCCTTTGCGCCAACGACTCCACCTGCGTGATGGTTTATTCGGCCCAGGCCGACATGAAACAGGCGATTCGCTTTATGCGTGCGGGCGCCCGCGAATTCTTCACCTTGCCCCTGGTTCCGGCCGAAGTTGCCGGGGCTCTCACCCGGGCCGCGATTCGCCACCCGGCCAGTCGCATCACTCCAAGACTGTCCAGCAAGCGATTCGTGTTTCTGGGCGCCAAGGGAGGATGCGGAGTCACGGCTGTGGCTTCGAACTTCGCAGTATCTCTGGCCCAGGAGTCCAGCCGGAGTACGCTCCTGATCGACCTCGGCCTCCCACTGGGCGACGCCGCAATCAACTTGGGCATGGTAACCGAGTATTCGACCGCGAACGCCCTGCAGGATGCGAGCCGGCTCGATCCGAGTTTTCTCTCGACGCTGCTGGCCAAGCACAGTTCTGGATTATCCGTACTGGCGGCGCCGGGAGAATTTCCGTCAAGCCAGCCGTCCCCTGACGCGTTCGATAAACTCCTGGCGGTTGCCCAACAATCCTTCGAGTACGTTGTCGTAGATGCCGGTTCGAGAGTTGACCTCATGGGTTCGACTCTCTTTGAAGAGTCCGCGACCATCTACCTCATCACCCAGGTGGGAGTTTCCGAGTTGCGAAACTCCAATCGCCTCATCTCCCAGTTTTTCGCTACCAGGGGCCGCAGTCTCCAGATTGTGCTGAACCGGTATACGCCTCACGCTCTGCTGTTCGACGACCGGCAGATCAACAAAGCGCTTACCCGGCCTGCACAGTGGAAGATTCCCGACGATTACGCCACGGCGCGGAGAACCAAGAACACGACCACCCCGTTCGCACTTGAAGACTCGCCCATTTCCCTCGCAATCCGGCAAATGGCCCGGGCGGCGTGCGGCCTGCCCGCAGACAAGGAAAAGAAAAAGGGCTTTCTTTTCTTCAGTTGAGAGTCTGTTCTTCCCTAAAAAGATATAGCCCGGAACGCGAATTTCGTCTCTTGGCCATCTGGACGGGCATCGGTTACACGTCTGCGGTATGAACCCCACAAAAAGGCAGGGCAGGATGCCGGATGGAACCTTTCCACCCGGCATCCTGCCCCCGCATTTCTACTTTTCGGTTCCGTGACACTTCTTGTATTTCTTGCCGCTGCCGCAAGGGCATGGGTCGTTGCGGCCTACCTTTTCGCCGGTCCGGCGCTGCGAAGTTTCGCTACCGTCGCCGCCACCTGAACGGCTGGCCGCCTCCAGCTCGCGCTGCTTCTTCCGTTGGAATTCCTTCTCGAGCGCGTCGATGGTGGTCGAAGCCTGGCGAGTGTGAATCCCAATCTCGCGCGGTTCCACCTCCGCATCGAGCGTAATCGGCAATACGGCGCTGGCCACCGGCGGCGCTTTGGGGACCTCGCGCCTGGGCCGCGGCGCCGCGTCGATAGGCTCCCCGTCGGGGCCAAGAATCTGCATACGGAAGAGGAACCGGACGGTGTCTTCCTGGAACTTGAGCATCATGGCTTCGAACATGTCGAAGGACTCGCGCTTGTATTCCACCAGCGGATCACGCTGCGCATACCCGCGCAAATTGATGCCCTCTTTCAGGTGGTCCATTGAGAGCAGGTGATCTTTCCAGAGTCCGTCGACTACGCTCAGCATGACCATGCGCTCGTGGTAGCGCATCGTTGAAGCTCCGAGAATCTTCTCCTTGGCCTCGTAATCCTGCTTCAGCTTCTCGAAGATCCCGTCGCCCAGCTCATGCCGGCTCAGTTCCTTCGCGTTGATTCCAGTTGAGGCCAGATTGAGCCCGAAATGGTCTACGAGTTTCTCCTCCAGGCCCTTGATATTCCATTGGTCGGGGCGAACCTTCTCGCCTACGAACTCGTCCAGCAGCGTGCTCAGGATTCCGCCGACATAGTCCTCCAGAATCAGTTCCTTCTGGTCGGCTTCCTCCAGCAGTTGGCGGCGCAGGCCATAGACGGCCTCGCGCTGCTTGTTCATCACGTCGTCGTATTCCAGCAGGTGTTTGCGCGATTCGAAATTCTGCGCTTCCACTGCCTTTTGAGCGCCCTCGATGCGCTTCGAGATCATCTTCGACTCGATCGGCACGCCCTCTTCCATACCCAACCGCTCCAGCAGGGTGCTGACCCACTGCTTGGCGAAGATGCGCATCAGGTCGTCTTCAAGCGACAGGTAGAAGCGCGACTCGCCGGGATCGCCCTGGCGTCCGGCGCGGCCGCGGAGCTGATTGTCGATACGCCGCGATTCGTGCCGCTCGGTGCCCAGAATGAACAGGCCCCCGGCTGCGATCACCTGCTCGTGATCCTGCTTCGCCGCTTCTGCGTGTCCCTTGTTGCTCTCAGCCCACTCCGGCTCGCTGACCTCGAACTCCTGACCCTGATAGTAGAAGCGCAGGAATCCCGGCGGCGCCATCGGATTGATCGCCCCCTCGGCCACGCTGATGGCCCGCGCCTTGCTCTTCTTCACCAGTTCCTGGCGGGTCATGAAGTCGGGATTGCCGCCCAGCAGAATGTCGGTTCCGCGTCCCGCCATGTTGGTCGAAATGGTCACCATCCCCAGCCTTCCGGCCTGGGCCACAATTTCAGCCTCGCGCTCGTGGAACTTGGCGTTCAACACCACATGCCGCACGCCCTTGCGCTGCAGAATCCCCGAGAGCCGCTCAGACTTCTCGATGGACACGGTGCCCACCAGAACCGGCTGCTTCTTCTCGTGCAGAATGGCAATGTCGTCGGCGACCGCCTTGAATTTTTCCTTCTCGGTGCGGTAAACCACGTCGGGATTCTCGAGCCGCAACATCGGCTTGTTGGTGGGAATCACGACGATCTCCAGTTTGTAAATCTTCTCGAACTCGGCGGCCTCGGTTTCGGCGGTGCCGGTCATGCCGCTCAACTTCTTGTAGAGGCGGAAGTAGTTCTGGAAGGTGATCGTGGCCAGCGTCTGGTCTTCCTTGCGGATGTTCACGCCCTCTTTGGCCTCGATGGACTGGTGCAACCCATCGCTCCAGCGGCGGCCCGGCATCAGGCGGCCGGTAAAGGTGTCGACGATGATCACCTCGCCGTCCTTGACCACATATTCCACGTCCCGCTTGTAGAGCGCGTGGGCCTTAATGCCGGTTTCAACGTAATGCTTCAGTTCCCAGTTCTCTGCGTCGGCTATGTTGCCGATCCCCAGCAGCTTTTCAATCGTCTCCCAGCCCCGATCCGTTACGCCGATCGTCCGCTGTTTTTCGTCCACGATGTAGTCGCCGGTCAGGTACTTCTCGCCTTCGTTGAGCCGAAGGCCAAGTTCGTCCTGGCGCTTCACGTTGCTCGATTCAATCTCTTCGCCAAGTTCAAGTTGGGGAACGATCTTGCGTACCCGCGCATACTTGTCCGTGGTCTGGTCGGTAGGACCGGAGATGATCAGCGGCGTACGCGCTTCGTCAATCAGGATCGAGTCCACTTCGTCAACGATGGCATGGTAGTGCCCGCGCTGCACGCAATCCTTGATCTCGAACTTCATGTTGTCGCGCAGGTAGTCGAAGCCGAATTCGTTATTGGTTCCATAGGTGATATCGGCCGCATAGGCGGCCCGGCGCTCGCTGTCGTCCAGATCGTGGACGATAACGCCCACCGAGAGCCCCAGAAACTCGTAAATCTTGCCCATCCACTCGGCGTCGCGCTTGGCCAGGTAGTCGTTGACGGTGACCACGTGGACCCCGTGCCCGGCCAGTGCGTTCAGATAGCAGGCAAGTGTCGCCACCAGCGTTTTTCCTTCGCCGGTCTTCATTTCGCTGATCTTGCCCTGGTGCAGCACCATGCCGCCGATCAACTGCACGTCGAAGTGGCGCATCTGCACGGCGCGCCAGCCAGCCTCGCGCACCACGGCAAAAGCCTCGGGAAGCAGTTCGTCCAGAGCTTCCTTTTCGGCGGCTTTTATGGCGTCAGCGTCGGTGATTCCTTCCAATTTGGCGGCAATCCGGGCGCGGAACTCAACCGTTTTGGCCCGCAGCTGTTCATCCGAAAGCTGCTTGATCTCCGGCTCGAATGCATTGATTACTGCCACCACAGGCGTGAGCCGCTTGATGACCCGCTCATTCGCGGTGCCAAATATTTTCGTCAGGATCTTATCGAAAAACACAGTTATCTCCGTTTACCAGTGTAAATGGCGAGGGCTAAAACCCGCGTTCTCCTTGAGATGTATGCACCGCATCGTGGCTGATCAATTTTGGCGCTAGTCCGGCATATCCGTAATCTCGTCACATTCCGGGCCTGCCGGGCAGGTGTATGATGATGCCGCTCAGGGATCCCCGTTCAGCCGCGGTCTTTTCGAACTGCGGCGAGCTGCCAATGAAAATGAGGTGCCACGTGACTCTCCAAGAGAAATTCTACGGAAAGAACGAGGAAATAGCCGAGTCTCCGGATCGCAGGCAGTTCCTTCGCTGCGGATTGATTGGCGGAGCGGCAGCTCTGCTGCTATCCTCCGCGAGCCGCCAGGTATTGGCTGACAGCATGACGCTCAATCCACAGGAGATGGAGGCAGCCCGGCGCGCGCGACAGGCCCCGGACGAAGCGAATCGCGTGGCAGGGCGCATGAAAGCCAGCACTGCGTATCCGGCAGGAACGTGCTCAGGCTGTGAAGGATCCTGCACTGGCACATGTACCGGAGGCTGCGCGAGCGGTTGCACCGGCGCATGCAGCGGCACCTGTACCGGGAGTTGCACCGGAAGCTGCGCCAGCGGCTGCACCGGAAGCAAATAGCACACGCCGAGCGGTTCAGTGGCCATCTAGCTATCCGCGGCATGGACACAGGAGGGCTTTGCCTCGCAGCCCACAGTGGAGTTCCCTCTCCGGAGAACGAAAAGAGAGTTCTACGGATAGCCCTTTCGTGTCACATCCCACCCTTGCCAGACAGGTGTATTATTTTTGCGCTTGGGATTTCGTATGTCGAATCGCGAGATGCGGCGAACCGTCTCGAGTTTGCGATGAAAGAGAGGTGTGGCATGACCCAGAATCGTAACGATGGTGAAGTAGTCAACAAGGCGGAGTCTGCTGATCGCCGGCAATTCCTCCGCAACGCAATGCGGATTGGAGGAGCGGCGGCACTGCTGCTCACCTCGGCGAGCCGTGAAATGCTGGCACACAGCCTCACTCTCAGTTCGCATGACCTCGATGCGGCTCGGCGAGCGCGGGAAATCAAGGGCTCACGGCCTGAAGCCGGGCGCATGGAAGCCTCGGCGGCGCCTTCGGGCAACTACAACGGATGTGACTGCAGCGGTTGTTCCGGCTGCACCAGTTCTTGCACTGGCTGCAACGGATGCAGCAGTTGCTCGGGCTGTAACGGATGCACGGGAACCTGCACAGGCTGCAAAGGCAATAACTAGATAAAGGACTCATGGCCGAGAATTACAGCTTTCGTATCGTACAGATGCACCTGACAGATAAGTGCAATCTGAGGTGCTCGTATTGTTACGAGGGACTTGCGCAGCGGTCTTCAAAGGCCATGACCAAAGAAACCGCCCGGGAGATCGCTGCCCGGCACCTGAACGAAGAGGGCTCACACGAGAGAGTCGAATTCGACTTTATCGGCGGTGAGCCCCTCTTTGTCTGGGACGTGATTGTTGATCTGGTTGAATACGTTCATAGCCACAAGTGGCCCAGGAATTTCAACTTCTCCTTCACTACCAACGGCACCTTGTTCACCGACGAAATCAAGGCGTGGCTTGACCGCCGCTCCTGCGTATCTTTCTCCTTCAGCATTGACGGCACGCGCGCCGCACACGATCTCAATCGCTGCGACTCTTATGATCGCGTAATTCCGCACGTTCCCTGGTCGCTTGATCGCTGCACGCGCCTGGGAATGGAGAAGCGCGTCAAAATGACCATCGGCCCCGATACGGTTCCCATGATCGCCGACGGCATCGCCGAACTCCATGCAATGGGCTTCGACAAGATCGACGCCAACGTGCCTTATGAGAACATCTGGGGCGACCGCCTGGAGTCGTCGCTGGCATCCTTTGCGGAGCAGTTGGAGAGGCTGGTCGAGTATTACCTTCAACATCCCAAACTGGAACCATCCAGGCTCATAGACCTTCCCTTCGAGAAGATGGACTGGACGAAAGACGAAACCGAATTTCCCCGCTGGTGCGGCTCCGGCAATCCCATGATCTGCTATGACGTGGAAGGACGCCCGCTGCCCTGCCACCGCTTCGTCACCGTCTCCACCGGACTCACCTATGACGGCCCGCTGAACTTCCCGCCCAAAAGCTGGGATGATGTCCGGAAATCCGATCCGTCTCCTTGCGTCGAATGTCCGTTTGTGGCCGCTTGTCCCTCCTGCATGGCCTTGAACTGGCTGGAGAATGGCGACGTGGACCGGCGCACGCACTGGCACTGCGGATTCATCCTTCTGCAGATCAAGGCCAGCGCCAAATTTAAAATTCTGCGCCTCAGCCGCGACATAGCCGCAACCCCGCAGACAGACGAGGGACGCGCCAGCATCTCGACGTTCCAGACTGAACTCGACCGCGCTTTGCAGGTGCACGACATGCTGTCAGAGCAAGCCGTATAGTTCGCTCGGATGTTTTCGACGGGGATAGTTCCCTCTTCAATCTTGTGTTTCCCGAAATTGCGCCCGGGATGCGAGACTCATGCCTGCATCCGCACACTCTGCTGACGATTAAGTAGACTTATCTCAACAGTTGTTCTCAACAACAAGTGCATTCAGTTGGCTTGCGGTGGCATTGATTGACAAGAAACCCGTCGCCGATGATCTTGTTCGGCTTGCATCTTTCCTTTGGTCAGGATTTTCCATGAAAGGCACTCCCGATTGCGCAATCCGGTTTCTCGCCCCTCTGCTCGTTCTAAGCGGCCTGATGGGTTGCGGGAGTTCGTCCACCGGCACCTCAACCCCGGCTGCGCCCGTCATCTCCAGCTTTTCGGCCAACCCGTCATCCGTGACTGCGGGCGGGTCCGCAAGCCTTAAAGGCGTCTTTTCCAACGGCACCGGCAATATCGCGCCTGGAAACATCACGGTAACCAGCGGGACCTCCGTCAGCGTCACGGTCACGGCCACCACCACCTACACGCTCAAGGTGACGAATTCCGCGGGTGCGTCCACCACGGCCACAGCCACCGTCACCGTAACTCCCCCCACACCCCTTCCCGCCAATTTGGGAGTCAACATTGGCTGGGTAAACGATTGGGACCGCACCCAGATGTTTGCCGACGCCATGAAGCAGGCGCGCAAGTTCGGAAGCGTGAACGCACCCTACGACGAAACCGCCTCCGTTGACTCGCTGGGCTGGCCCACACAGGATGCGGGCGTTGCCATCATGCTCGGCAACCAGGGAGCATGGTCCGCAGGCACATACGCGCTATCGTTCACTGGTCAGGCGCACGTGCAAGCCGCTCTCGACGCCAACGTCAGCATTGGCGCCGTCACCTATAACGGAGCCACCAATTCGAGCACCGCGACGGTTACGGTAGCGCCGGCCTACGTGAATCTGTATCTCGTATTCACCAACACCAAGCGCACCCCAACCAGCGCCACGGGCAGCGGCGTAACCAATGTATCGCTCATGCGGCCAACCATCAACGGCTCGCCCCATGCCGCCGGAACGCTCTTCACTGATCGCTTCCTGGCCCGCCTCAAATACTTTTCCGCGATACGCATGAAGGATTATGAGATTACCGACAGTTCGTCGGAGGCGGTGTGGGCCGACCGCGCGATCCCCGCTCATGCCAGCCAGCAGCAGGTGCCGCCCCACGCCTCGCAGAACGTCAATCCGCAGTACATAACCGGCGCATCGTACGAATACGCCATCCAACTTGCCAACCAGACCAGCAAGGACCTGTGGCTCAACGTTCCTCACCTTGCATTGGGCGGTACCTACCAGCTTTCCTCCTCAACGTGGGCCACCAACCTGGCGCTGTTGCTCAAGTACGGCTCTAGCGTGAACGGTACGCCCTACACCGGGCTGAACGGAACAAGCGGGACAAACCCGCAGCCGACAACCGGGCCCGTCAATCCCCCGCTCAATGCGGGGCTCCATGTCTACATCGAATATTCCAATGAGTTCTGGGCAGGCGTCGGCAGTCAGACCGGATGGGTTCAACAGCAGGCCGCGGCAGCCATCGCGGCCAATGATGCTGACCTGGATTGGGATCACGACACCAGTGCCTACGACATGCAGTTTCGCATCAGCGCCAAGGGAACAATGCTGATCGCAAACGCCTTCGCGAACGTCTATGGCTCCTCCAACTTCGGCACGGTGTACCGCCCCGTTTATGCGGGGCAGATTGCCAATGCGGGGTCGTTTGACGGGCTTAAATATCTTGAGTCGCAACACGGCGGCGCAAACCAATACGTGTGGGCCATTGCCGCCGCGCCTTATGTCGACTTCGACGGCGACACATACCTGAACACGTTGACGGGCGCGCAGATCGTAACCGGCATGCAGGCTTATCAAACTGCAAACATCACGCCCTGGATCAGCGCGCTCATTCCCATATTGGGCACTTATCGGCTGCAGGGCGGGATGGTTGCCTACGAAGGCGGCCAGGGAGCGATCTTCGCGACCAGCGCCGGCGCAGTCGCAGCCCAGACCAACCCCGGCATGCGCGGCGTCATCACTACGGTTCTGGATTCGTGGTTCACAAAGGGCGGAGGAACGTTCTTCTACTTCAAGCTCTGCTCGCAGGATACCTGGGGCCTTGCAACCGACATCGGCTACGACATCGACGCCGACAGCGGTTATGCCGCAAATCCTGTTAACTCGGCGGAGGCGCAACCGAAGTGGGGCGCAATCAAACAGGTGGCCACCCTGGGCCAGTAGTGTTGTAACGATCGTAGCCTTGAAAGGGCGCGGCTTCAGCTGCGCCACACCGGCCCCAACGCGGAACCGGCTTTAGCCGCCGAGGGAATGCGGATTGCCGAAACTCACCGCTCTGTATCAGGGCACGACTTCAGTCGGGCCGAAAACTGCCGAAAATAAATGACGGGCTTCAGCCCCTGCTCATTGCCTCTCCCGGCACCTGCCCGCCTCTTCCCCCACCCCACGCGGTAAACTACCCTTGACTCCTATGCCGCTCGCCCTCGCTGACTTTGTACATCGCTGGAAGGCCTTCGCCCAGACTGAAAACGCGGGCTCGCAACCCCATTTTCTCGACCTCTGCGAACTCCTCGGCCAGCCTCACCCCGCCGCTGCTGACTCCGCCGGAGAAAACTACGCCTTCGAGAAGCATATCGGCAAGGCTCACGGCGGCAGAGGCTTTGCGGACGTCTGGCTCCGCGACCACTTCGCATGGGAGTACAAAGGCAAGCACAAGAGCCTCGAAAAGGCCTACATCCAGCTCAACGACTATCGCGAAGAACTAGGCAACCCGCCCTTGCTCGTCGTTTGCGACCTTGACCGCTTTGAAGTTCACACCAACTTCACCGCAACCTCCAAGCGCGTCTACGCTTTCAACCTGGACGACCTCAATCGCAACCAGATCACCGCCACCTGTCCGCTCCCCCCGCTTGAAGTCCTTCGCGCCCTCTTCGGCGACTACAACGTCCTCCGCCCCGAACACACTGACGCGCAGGTCACCAACGAGGCCGCCAAACTCTTCAGCCGCCTCGCGGAACGACTCGAACTTGAAAACCGCAACCTCGGCGCATCCCGCGAACAGGTCGCGCACTTCCTCATGCGCCTCCTCTTCTGCCTCTTTGCGGACTCCGTCGGCCTGCTCCCTGACCGCGTCTTCCGCAACATGCTCCTCAGTGACGACCGCTTCCGCCCCAGAAAATTTCTCCGCAAGCTCACCAGCCTCTTCGAGGCCATGAGCGAGAGAGACGGCGTATTCGGCCCCCACTCCATCCGCTATTTCAACGGCGGCCTCTTTGACTCCGCCTCCGTCGTCCAGCTCGACGAGGGCGACCTCGGCATCCTCTACGAAGTCGCAAAGAACTACGACTGGGCCCACATCGCTCCCGCCATCTTCGGCACCCTCTTCGAGCGCTCCCTTGACCCCAAACGCCGCTCCCTCATCGGTGCCCACTACACCAGCGAAGCGGACATCCTCACCCTCATCGAGCCTGTCCTCGTCCGCCCCCTCCAGCAGCGCTGGCAGGCCGCAAAGCAGCGAATCCTCGAAGCCCTCGAAATCGAACGCGCAGAAGAAGCAGCAAGGGATTCTCGCCAGGCGCGCCTTCGCGTTGACCGCCCATCCGAAAAACTGCTCGGTGCGTGGATCGAGGAACTTGCTGCCGTGCGCGTCCTTGACCCCGCCTGCGGCTCCGGAAACTTTCTCTACGTTGCCCTCCGCAAAATGCTCGACCTTTGGCTTGAAGCCCGCAACTTCGCCGCTCAGCAGGGCATATCCCTCGTCGTCTCCAAAATGGTCTCCCCCAGCCAGCTCTATGGCATCGAGACGGAGTTTTACGCTCACGAACTCGCCTCCATCGTCGTCTGGATCGGCTTTCTCCAGTGGAAACACGAGCACGGCGTCCTCGAAGACCGCGAACCCATCCTTGAGAAGCTCAATAGCATCGAGCACGGCGACGCCATCATGCGCTACGACGCAGAGGACAAGGCCTACGAGCCCGAATGGCCGCAAGCCGACTTCATCATCGGCAATCCGCCGTTCCTCGGCGGAAAGCGGCTGCGACGCGAGCTCGGCGACAAATATGTCGATGACCTGTTTGCCAGGTACGAAGGACGGGTCAAAGCTGAGTCAGACCTAGTTGTCTATTGGTTCGAAAAAACGCGTGCCATGATCGAACTCGGAAATACGCAGCGGGCGGGATTAATTGCCACGCAATCGATCCGAAACGGAGCTAACAGCGAGGTTTTGTCCAGGATACTGTCGACGGGTGGGATTTTTGAGGCGTGGAGCGACAGGGAGTGGGTCCTTGGCAGCGCCCAAGTGAGAATATCGCTTGTCGCATTCGACAACGGCTCCGAAACGCAGTTGAAACTGGACGGGGCGGAAGTTGCAAAAATCTACGCTAATCTCCAATCTGGCATAGACGTCCTCACCGCGAAGGAACTGAGGGAAAACAAAGGATTCGCATTTCAGGGTCCCGTTAAGGTCGGGAAGTTCGAAATATCAGACGACTTCGCACGCTACCTGATCAACCAACCCAACCCCCACGGACGAAGCAATGCAGAGGTAATCAAGCCCTGGATTAACGGGGGTGACATCACGAAGCGCCCAAGGAATAGATGGATAATCGACTTCGGAAAAATGTCAGAAAATGAAGCAGCCCTTTTTGAGGCACCATTCGAACACCTGAAGAGAAGCGTGCGGGAAAAACGACTCGGCAACAATGACAAACAGCGGCGCGAGAATTGGTGGCGATTAGGACGCAGCGGCGGGGATCTGAAAGGGGCAATAGCTCAACTTCGGCGGATGCTCGTGACCTCTCGGGTTTCCTCGCACCGATTCTTCATTTGGTGCCCGCCCAACACCGTCCCAGACTCTCGGGTGGTCGCATTCGCCGCCGACACTGATTATTTTGCTGGGATGCTACACAGCAGGGTCCACCTCACCTGGTTTCTGGCGATCTCATCTCGGCATGGCGTAGGGAACGACCCCACCTACAACAGCGAGACATGCTTCGACACCTTCCCCTTCCCCTGGCCGCCGGGAACCGACCTAGCCGAAGAAGACGATCCCCGCGTCAAGGCCATCGCCGACGCCGCCCGCGAACTCGTCCGCCTCCGAGACGCCTGGCTCAACCCCCCGAAGATCAATCCCGACGAGTTGAGCAAGCGCACCCTCACCAACCTCTACAACGCCCGTCCCGACTGGCTGGCCAACGCCCACCGCGCCCTCGACGAGGCCGTCTTTGCCGCCTACGGATGGCCCTCCGACCTCTCCCGCGATCAGATCCTCGCCCGCCTCCTCGAACTCAACCACCAACGCGCCGCCGCCCAACCAACCCCCTGACCACTGTTCACTGCTCACTGTTCACTGTTCACTGCAAACAGAAATCCCCCGGCACGCTTGCCGAGGGATTTCTGTTTGCGGCGGCTCCGCCGCCTCAGTTGCTGTAGAGCAGAATGCCCGCCCGCTTTTCTTCGCTGGCGTTCTCGTCGCTCGCGCTTATCGGGCGATAGAACAGTTGGTTGTTTTCCAGATAGACCTCGAGGAAGGCTGGGCGGTCGGTGATCTTTCCGCCGATCAGCGCTTCTGACAAGGGGTCCTCGACATAGCGCTGCAACGCGCGGCGCAGTGGGCGCGCTCCGTAGCTGCGGTCGCCGAGAGTCTTGTCGAGAATCCATTTCTTCGCGTCTTCCGTGACCGAGATGGTGATAGCCTTCTGCGCCAAATTCGCGTTCAAACTCTGTACCAGCAGTTCCACGATCTGGATCAGGTCGCCATCCGACAACGACTGGAAGAGAATCACTTCGTCCAGACGATTCAGGAACTCGGGATTGAAGGTCTTCTTGACCTCCTGCTTCACCAGTTCCTCCACCTTGTCTGACACAATGTCTTCGCGCTCGCTCTGGAAGCCGAGTCCCTGCTTCTTCATCAAGTGCCTCGCGCCGATGTTCGAGGTCATGATGAGGATGGTGTTTTTGAAGTCGACCGTGTTGCCAAGACCGTCGGTCAACTGGCCGTCTTCAAACACCTGCAGCAGGATGTTGAAAACATCCGGATGCGCCTTCTCGATTTCGTCCAGCAGGACCACAGAGTAAGGCGAACGCTTGACGCGTTCCGTCAACTGGCCGCCTTCCTCGTAGCCCACGTATCCCGGAGGCGAACCAATCAGCTTCGACACTGAATGCTTCTCCATGAACTCCGACATATCGAAGCGGATAAGCGCCTTGTCTGAGCCGAACAGGAAGTTGGCCAGGGTACGCGCCACTTCCGTCTTGCCCACGCCGGTTGGTCCAAGGAACAGGAAACTTCCGATAGGCCGGTTGGGCGACTTGAGCCCCGCACGCGAACGCCGAATGGCGCGAGCCAGTGCGCTGATCGCCTTCTCCTGCGAGATGATGCGCTTGTGCAACTCCTCTTCCACACGGAGCAGTTTCTGCGTCTCTTCTTCCTTGATGCTGGTCACCGGCACGCCGGTCCAGCGGCTCACGACGTCCTCAATGTCTTCCCGGCTCACAATGCCCGAGGCCGAGTCGTCCAGATGATACTTGTCGCGCAGCGCGCGCAGGTTTTCGCGCTCCTTGCGTTCCTCGTCGGAGTAGAAGCGCGCCTTCTCGAATTCGTGATTCGCGATCGCCGAGTCCATGCGGTGCACGATGAACTTGATGCGCTTCTGCACCTCGGTAATCTCCTCGGGCAGCGAGGTCTGGCGCAGCTTCACGCGCGCGCCGGCTTCATCAATCAAGTCGATGGCCTTATCCGGCAAAAAGCGGTCCGGGATGTAGCGATTCGAATGCGACACCGCGAACTCGACCGCATCGTCGGTATAGCTGACCGCGTGGAATTTCTCGTAGCGGTCCTTGATGCCCATGATGATCTTGATGGCGTCGGTCTCGTTGGGCGGCGGCACCTTTACAGCCTGGAAGCGCCGTTCCAGCGAGCGATCCTTCTCGATCGACTTGCGGAATTCAGCCGGCGTGGTTGCGCCAATGCATTGAATTTCGCCGCGCGAAAGCGCAGGTTTCAGAATGTTGGCCGCGTCCAGCGAACCCTCCGCTGAACCCGCACCCACCAGCGTGTGCAACTCGTCGATAAAGACGATGGAGTTCTGATTCTCCATCAGCTCTTTCATGATTGTCTTGAGCCGCTCTTCAAACTGACCGCGATATTTCGTACCGGCCACAATGAGCGAAAGATCGAGGCCCAGAACTTTTTTGTCGGCCAGGAAGCTTGGCACTTCGCCATCGGCAATGCGCTGCGCAAGGCCTTCGACAATGGCTGTCTTGCCCACGCCGGGCTCGCCGATCAACACCGGATTGTTTTTGGTGCGGCGGCACAGAATCTGAATCACGCGCTCGAGTTCGCCGTCGCGGCCCACCAGCGGATCAAGTTGTCCGTCCATCGCGGCCTGCGTCAGGTCGCGGCTGAACTCGGCCAGCAGGCTCGATTCGCGCTGGCGCTGTTGCGGCGGCGCCTTCTCCTGCGTCACACGGGCCAGCTCGTCGCGAATCTGCGCCAGCTTCAGGCCACGCTCCTGCAATATCTCTGAAGCAAAGCATTTTTCTTCGCGCAGCAGGCCCAGAAGCAGGTGCTCGGTGCCAATATGCTTGTGCCCCAGCCGCTCTGCCTCTTCTGCCGCATAGGCCAGTACGCGCTTGCACTCGTTCGAAAGCGGCAGGTCCACACTGGTGGAAACCTTCTCGCGGATGGTGGTGTGCGCTTCAATCTGCTTGCGAATCGATTCCACCGAAGCGTGCGACCGCAGGAACCTGTTGGTTAACGCCTTGTCCTCGCGCAGCAGGCCCAGCAGCAAATGCTCGGTCTCGATATAGGGTGAGCCAAACTGGCTGGCCTCATACCGCGCGAAGAAGATCACGCGCCGTGCCTTCTCCGTATAGCGTTCGAACATGATGTTCTCCCTACTTCCAGGCTACCGGCTGGAGTAGCCGTCCGGTTCATCCCGGCCTCGGCCCACCCTGCGCGTGCCCTTTCTTTAAACTTCGCCGCCTGAGGCATCATGGAAAATTACTGCCCTGCCCCGAACAGCCTATTGGGATGGACCCGAGCGACCTTCCGCTCTTCCGCCCCCCCGGTGCTTCCAGAGGACACCCATCCTACCCTGTCAGCCTTGTTGGAATCGAATCACCCCAACATGGCTGCGTACTTGATAAGACTCAATAACCAACCCAAAAGGTGCTTTTTCCACCCCAAAGGGTTCTTCCTCTATTCGATACTTCCCGGCGTCAGTCCCGTTTACGACGGGTTGCCCAGTGGAACCAACCTGCCGGCTTCAAGCCGCAAGGCGCGCGTACATCGTGCCGCCAAATCCAAATTATGTGTCACCAGAATCGAGGTAAGGCCGTGACTGCTGTGCAATCGTTCAATAAGGTTGAAGACCAGTTCAGCCGTCACGCCGTCCAAATCGCCGGTTGGTTCGTCGGCCAGCAGCAGCCGGGGGTTGTTGACCAAGGCGCGAGCCAGCGCTACACGTTGCTGCTCGCCGCCTGAGAGTTCGCCGGGCCGATGGGCGCCGCGTTCTTCCAAACCCACCTCCCTCAGCCAGTTAGAGGCCACCGCCAGCGCTTCCCGCTTCGCTGCGCCGCGAGCCAGCAACGGCATGGCCACGTTTTCCAGCGCCGTAAACTCCGGCAGCAGGTAGTGAAACTGCCAAACGTAACCGATCTCCCGATTGCGAAAAGCCGCTGCCTGACGCGGGGAGAGCGCCGCCACGTTGGTTGACGCGCAGTATACAGTTCCCGCGGAAGGAGCATCAAGCGCGCCCAGAATGTGCAAAAGCGTGCTTTTTCCCGCACCGGACTGGCCGACGATGGCGACCATCTCGCCCGGCTCGATCCTGAGATTCAGATTGTCAAAAAGATTCAGCGCGCCGCGCGCGGTCTGGTAGGTCTTGCGCAGACCTTCCACCTCGATAAGAGGCCCGGGCTTGCCTGCTATCCCGTCCTGTGCCCGCAACTCCCATTCCTGCCCAGTGCGGGAAATTTCGAGGCCAGCCGGTGAGGTGGTTTCTGTCATCCGTTGGCCTTAATTTTACATTGCGAGGCGATGATTTCCTTGAAACGCTCAGGGACAGACGGTTGAAACAATCATCCCCCGTGCCCCATCCTTTCGCCTTTTTTCTGGCGAAAGGGTGGGACAGCATGACAATGGCCGTGGTCATGGCTTTGTTATGGCCGTTGTATTCAATCGCGCAATGCGTCCATTCGGTCCGACGACGAAAGGCAGCGAGAGAGCGTTCCAGTTGCCGTTATCGAGCGGCTGCCAGGTTTTCCCATCGTCGCGGCTGATGTCGGAGCCGTTGGTGCCGGCGGTGATCCAGGCATTGATCGGTCCGAACCATTGAACGGTGGAGCGATAGCCGTGGGGCGGGGTGGTGGAGGCGGTCCAATGTCGGCCGCTATCGGCTGACCATGCGGCAGTACCCGTCGAGTCATTGGGCTTTGTGTAGTCGCCACCGACGGCGATTCCGGAAAGATAGCCATGATCATCTGCGACAGAGGATGTTTGCCGAACTTCATCTATGTGTCTCTGGTTAGCTTCTTGACGAAAGCCCAGCGAGAAAATTCCAGATGAGTCCGTTCCGCCAGCAAGAGGCACAGGTATCCCCTTGGACCACGCGAACCTCAATTCATCCGGCCACTTGTCTTTCGGTCCAGCGCATACATCAGTCATATTGCTGAACCCCATCAGAACTCGCGCACCGCCTTTACCGCCAACTCCAATCCATGAACGACTTGTTGCGTATTCCGGTCCAGGCCGGCAGTATGGAAGCGCCTGAAGCGGCACGAATACCGAAGAGTTGCTCGCCGCAAATGCCGCCCCATCCGGCGCCACGTCTTCGGTGAAATAACCCCGATCCGTACCCCAGTATGCCCAGTGTGCGCCGCCATCAATGGTTGAAAGCGTTAGGAATCTCCTAAGTTTCAGCGTCCGCTCCACATATCCGAATCTTTCTCCCCGATGGTACTCAAGAGAGTTCGGCTCTTTGAAAAACGGCGTCTTAAGGACCGGGTCGCCCAACAAGAATCCATGCTTCCGATCCCAAAAAGTAAACGCGTCGTAAAACCCTTCCGGATCAGCGTTCTTCAGCATCAGCTTCCACGTCCCGCACCCATCCACCGTCTTATACAGCCGGCTCTTCTCCCCCGGCCCGCTCGCCATCACAATCGCCGTCTGCGCATCCCAAGCCTGCACCCCGCGAAAATCCAGCGTCGCCCCATCTTTATCCCCATCCGGCACAGCGCACTTCGTCCAATGCGCGCCGCCATCGGTGGTCTTCAGCACCATCCCACCGGTCCCGCTGGCCCACGCAACTGTCCCATTCACCGAGTCAATCCCGCGCAGCCCAGCGGTCGTCCCCGAGTCCTGCATCTGCCAAACCGTCTGCCCGGGAGGTTGCACCGCAGGGGCGGATTGGGCTAGAACCACAGTCGAAACGGCCAGAAACAGCGTAATCCGAAGAACTTGCATGGCTGGAAGTATAGAGCGCGTCCTATTGGCCGATAAAGGACTGGAACGGTGCCTTAGGTCACTGAATGCCGCTCTAAGGACTGCTAGATTGAGGTTCAACTCGTGAAAAACTATTGTCTTATTTCGTTTCTTATATTGGGGGCCTTGAGCGCAGGGGGCTCCGTAGCGTCCGCACAGCAGGCATCCGCAGGCCAGCCCGCCGCGCCGCAGACCTTTAAAGAGCGCTTCTTTGCCCACAACTACGCGATGACCAAGCTGCAACCGGGCTTTGCCACGCCGCTGGTCGAAGCCGACCCGCGGCTGGTGCAATACTACCGATTCTCCTTTTCCAACGAGTACACCGCCGCCAAGACCCAGACCGTGAGCTACGGCAACGTCCGCGGCGGCGGAATCATCGCCTGGAATCGTGTCGAGTTCGATGTGTTGCCGCCACAGTACATTCAGCACAATTCCACGGCCGCCGACGGCTTCGGCGACACGGCGGTTTCCGCCAAGGTCCGCATCGTCTCCGGCAACGCCCAGAATGGCAACTACATCCTCTCGGCGATGGTGGGCCACAGTTTTGCCACAGGCAGCGCCAAAAACGGCGCTCTCACCGACTGCTGGAACCCGACCCTGGCCGGCGGCATCGGCTTCCTCAAGCATTTCGCCCTGGAGTCCACGCTGGGCGGCAGCATGCCCACCGGAAAGATTGCCACCCAGGGCCGTTCCATTGCCTGGAACTCCCTGGTCCAGGACCAACTCAACAGCCACGTGCGCCTGGAGTTAGAGAACAACTCCACCTTCTTCGTCGGCGGCAGCCGCGACGGCAAAATGCAGAACTTCATCACTCCCGCGGTGTTTTACATTGCCCGCAGCAAGGAATGGAAGCCCACCCATCCTTTCCTGATCTTTGACGGCGGCATGCAGATCGCGACTTCAGGCTTTCACACCTATAACCACAATCTAATCTCGGAGATGCGCATCATTTTCTGATGCCCGGGGCCTCCGCGATGCGGTACGCCGAAAACAGTGTGAGTCGGATCACCAAATATCCGGCCGTTGCGCATATAAAGTAAGTTCAACCCGTGAATCGACTTCAACTCATCTTTTCTTTGGCGCTGGCCGCCGCCAGTGTGCTCTGCACCTCTGCCTCCTCCGCGCAGCAGTCCTTCTATGGGAGCGTCAGGGGGCACAACGCCTCCATGGCCGACCTTCAACCCACATGGATGGGTCCGCTGAACCAGTCTGACGGGCGGCTTGGGCAGGCCTTCCGCTTCTCCGTGTCGAATTTGAAGCTCGGCGACGCGCACGTTTTCGACTACGGCAACAATCACGGCGTCAGCATGATCGTGCAAAGGCGCTTTCAGCTGGACCTGAACCCGCCATCGTTCTTCCGAAACCACTCAAGCTCCATGAAAGACGGATTCGGGAACGCATCAACCCAGGTAAAAATGCGGATCGCCTCAGGCAATGCGCAACATGGCAACTTCGCTGTCTCTGCGGTCTTGTTTCATGGCTTTGGCCCGCGTGCCTACCAGAACCTGATGCTCACGCCCTACTACGTCCCCTCGATCGCGGCCGGAAAGGCCTTTGGGCGCTTCGCTGTACTCACCACGGTCGGCGGATTCATGCCCACATCCAAAATCGCGGAACAGGGCAGGGCGGTGGAATGGAACTTGACGGGGCAGGCTCATGTCAACTCCCATCTCTGGCTCGACGTGGAGAACAACGCCACCTGGTTCAAGGCTGGCCCGTTCGACGGCAAGGCGCAGAACTTCATCACCCCGGCTGCGTTTTACATGATTCGGCGCAAGGAATGGAAGCCCGAACACTCCTCGGTGGTCTTCGCCTGCGGCATGCAGACCGCCACTTCCAGCTTCCACTACTACAATCACAACCTCATCACTGAGATGCGGGTGATTTTCTAGCCGTCAGCCATCAGCTTTTTAGCTCCCAGCTAGCCCCGCGCAGTCCGCTGTACGCCCTTTCATGCACCCTCTCCGCTCACACACCAGCAACTCACTCCATTCCCGGCAAGAAGAAGCTGAAAGCTGAGAACTGAAAACTGCTTTATCAGTATTCGATCTTGTTTGCCGAAGCCAGCCACGCCGCAAAACTGGCCCAGGCTTCATCCCCGAGCAGTTGCGTGGCAGGCAGAGTGCGCGCGGTCTGTTCCCGCCGAAACTCCTCATACAGAAACGCATCGTCAAAACCGGCGCGGGCAGCATCCGCAGCGCTGGCGCCGTAGTAAATGGCGTCAATCCGCGCCCAGTAGGCCGCTGCCAGGCACATCGGGCAAGGCTCGCAACTGGTATAGAGTGCGCAACCTGCCAATGTGAAGGTCCCCAGAGCCTTGGCTGCCGAGCGAATAGCGTTCACTTCGCCGTGCGCCGTAGGGTCGTTCGACGTGGTAACGGTATTCACGCCCTCGCCCACAATGCGCCCATCGCGGATAATCACCGCGGCAAACGGCCCACCCGCGCCGCTCACGACATTCTCGGTAGCCAGCCTTATCGCGTGGCGCAAAAACTCCGGATTGGCTTCTATCGGCATCGGGGTTATAGCAATTCCAGGATTGGTACGGCTTGTAGGCGATACGCTAAGTTGACGCGACCATCAGGGAACGGCAACCTCGCATGAGTTTTGCCAGGGTACGGTAATCCTGGAATTGCTCTAGTGTATCGCAGCCTGCTTTCGCAGTCCCTGATTGCAGAACGAGCCTTGACCGCCCTGCCGCGCAGGAGCAAGACTGGAGCTATCCGCCATTCGGCAAAGGAAAACCATGAAAACACGCAGATTGGGCACCAACGGTCCCACCGTCTCAGCCATCGGGCTGGGATGCATGGGCATGAGCGAGTTCTACGGCAGCCGCGACGAGCAGGAGTCGCTGGCCACCATCGATCGCGCCCTCGACCTCGGCATCAACCTGCTCGACACCGCCGACGTCTATGGCCCCTTCACCAACGAGGAACTGGTGGGCCGCGCGCTCAAGGGCCGCCGCGATAAGTTCTTTGTGGCCACCAAGTTCGGCATCCTCCGCGACCCGGCCAAACCCGAGCGCCGCGGCGTGGACGGCAGTCCCGCTTACGTCCGCGAGTGCGTTGAAGGCAGCCTCAGGCGTCTCGGCACCGAGACGATCGACCTCTACTACCAGCACCGCGTCGACCCCAACGTACCCATTGAAGAAACCGTGGGAACCATGGCGCGCCTGGTCGAAGAGGGCAAGGTGCGCTTTCTGGGGCTTTCCGAGGCCGCCCCGGCAACCCTCGAGCGCGCCATGAAGGTCCACCCCATCACCGCGCTGCAAACCGAGTACTCCCTCTGGACGCGCGATCCCGAGCCGGAGATCCTGCCCACCTGCCGCAGCCTGGGCGTCGCTTTTGTGGCGTACAGCCCTCTTGGGCGGGGGTTTCTCACTGGCGCATTCAAAACGCCGGAAGACTTCGAGCCGGGCGATTACCGCCGCACCAGCCCTCGTTTTCAGGGCGAAAACTTCAAGCGCAACGTGGCACTCGTCGCCAAAGTCGAAGCCCTGGCCGCATCGGCTGGCATCACCGCCAGCCAGCTTGCCATCGCCTGGGTGCTGGCGCAGGGCCAGGACATTGTGCCTATCCCCGGAACCAAGCGCCGCTCCTATCTCGATCAGAACGCCGCGGCGGTAGACCTCGATCTGAGCAAGGCGCTGCTGGAAGAACTCAGCAACACCTTCCCGCCCGACACTGCTGCCGGCGACCGATACGCGCCGGCCGTGATGGCTTACGTAAACGGCTGAGGGCCTTCAGCCCGCCAGGTGCGCTTCCAGTACTTCAAGGAAGCGCGCCAGCCACTTCGGATGCGCCGTCCACGCCGGGCCGGTCACCAGCTTGCCGTCCACAACAGCCTCCGAGAAATCGACCGCAACAAACGTCCCTCCGGCCAGTTCCACCTCCGGCGCGCAGGCCGGATAGCAGTTCAACCGGCGACCCTTCAGCACGCCCGCCGCAGCCAGCAGTTGAGCGCCGTGGCAGATCGACGCGATCGGCTTGTCAGCCTTGTCGAAGTGGCGAACCATCTCCAGAACTTTCGCGTCGAGCCGCAGATACTCCGGCGCTCGGCCGCCCGGAATCACCAGCGCGTCATACTGCGCGGGGTCAATCTCGTCGAAGGTTGCATTCAGCGTAAAGTTATGCCCCCGCTTTTCGGAGTAGGTCTGGTCGCCCTCGAAATCGTGAATGGCGGTGCGGACCTGCTCGCCCTTCTTCTTTCCCGGACAAACCGCGTCCACCGTGTGGCCCACCATCTGCAGAGCCTGGAACGGAACCATGATCTCGTAATCCTCAACAAAATCGCCGGCCAGCAACAAAAGTTTCGCGGGTTTCATTGCGCTTTTTCCTCCGCACCAAGTTTGCCACATCAGGCGCCCGAGGGCGGAGACGTAAAATTTCCCCATGGCCGCTGCCACACCGCTTCAACTGCTGAACGAGCAAGTCGTTGCCTGCAACCAGTGCGCGCGCCTCCGCGAATACTGTGCCGAGGTGGCGCGCGTTCGCCGCCGCGCCTATGCGGATTGCGCGTACTGGGGCCGCCCCGTACCCTCCTTCGGCGACGAGCATGCGCGTGTGCTCGCTCTGGGACTGGCTCCCGGTGCGCACGGCTCCAACCGCACCGGCCGTATGTTCACCGGCGACGGCTCCGGAGATTTCCTGTTCCCGGTGCTGCATGAAGCCGGCTTTGCCTCGCTGCCCAACGCTGTCTCCCGTGACGACGGCATGAAGCTCACCGATCTCTGGATCAGCGCCGTGGTGCGTTGCGCGCCGCCCGCCAACAAGCCCAGCCCCGAGGAGCAGCGCACCTGCGCGACCTGGCTTGACCGGGAAATGAGCCTGCTCACCAGCCTGCGCGTCGTTGTCTGCCTGGGACGAATTGCCTTCGATGGATTGCTGGCTCACTTTGAACGCGCTGGCCAGTTGCCGCCGCGTTCAAAGTTCGTCTTCGCGCATGGTGCGGAGTACACCCTCCCCAACGGCCTCACCGTTATCGCCAGTTATCATCCCTCACTGCAAAACACCAACACCGGCAAGCTCACGCGGCCCATGTTTCTTGATGTATTCAAGCGCGCCCGGCAACTGGCGGATTTGCGCTAGCAACAGATGCACGGCCCCGGCCGAGAAACGAAAGGAGATCCAAAGATGGATTTATCAAAGGAGAGATTGAAGGACGTGGCGCTTGAGGACATAGCCCCCAAGGTCGTAAAGCGCAACCCGGTGGATCATTGGTCGCCTGCCGTTCTGCTCGAGCGCGCGGCCTATCTGCGCCAGATGGCGAAGCACGGCGACGGCTCAGCCGGCGAGACGCTCAAGGAATTCCCGCAGCACTTCGCCATGCTCTCGTTTCGCAGTCGCGACGGCGAGGCCGAGATTCATCAGAACTTCGCCGATCTGTTTTACGTCGTTGGCGGCAGCGCAACGCTGGTAACCGGCGGCACCGTCGCCGGCGCACGCACGGTCGGCCCCGGAGAAACGCGCGGCGACTCTATCGAGGGCGGCACGCGTTTGGAACTCAGGGTTGGCGACGTAGCGCACGTCCCCGCGGGCCTGCCCCATCAGATGCAGGTAGCCAGCGACAAAACCATCACCTGCTTCGTGCTGAAGATCCAGGAGGCTTCCTAAAGGGCGCCGCCTGAAAGCCCGCGCCCTGGCACCGTGACCGAATGATTGTGTAATGGCCGGAACGTAGCGCCTTGTATTTTGCATTCAAGTAGGCGCGACCATCTTACAGAGGCGACCTTGTACAAAACTCAACTGGCCCTGGTGGCTCTGGTTTCCGTCTAGGGGTGCGCTTGCGCAAGCCTCTCGACGTTCCTATGCACTTGGTATCTATTCTTCCCGGCCGCCTTCGCTTGGTACATAGCTATATCGGCATATTGCAGCAACTTTTCTGAATCTTTGGTCTGATCGGGAGAAGTACAGATTCCAATGCTGGCCGAGATATTCACCGTGGTGTTGTCGACCTCTATCGGTTCTGAGATCGCAGAAATAATCTTGCCTGCAATAGACTCAGCTTCCGCAGCGAGGTGCAGGTCAGGAAGCATAACGATAAACTCGTCTCCTCCAAGCCGCGCAACCGTATCGGTCTCGCGAACAGAACGGCGGAGGCGCGCAGCCACTTCGCAGAGCACTAGGTCGCCTGCGTGATGTCCCAGGGTATCGTTCACTTCTTTAAAGCCGTCCAGATCGACCATTAGCAGTCCCAATGTGGAGTCGAAACGATCAGCCCGCTTGAGGGAGATGCCGAGACGATCATTGAGCAGAAACCGGTTGGGCAAGCCCGTGAGCACGTCATGTTCCGAGAGGTGCCGCAGGCGTTCTTCGCTCACCCTGATGGCTTGGGTCTGCTGATGTACGCGCCGCCGCAACACGAAAATCCACGCAAACGAGCTAAAGGCAAAGGCTCCCAAAATGGAGAAGACCACGAGCGCATGGCCCGGTGTCCACCACGATGGAGCGTTAAGAACGGCGACGTCGTCAAGGGAGCGAAGCATGATGCTGACTGAGCCCGGTTGAACCGATCCCCCGCCCTCCCCTGTGGTCTTTGGATCCATCCGGACACTGCAGATTCCGGTCACCCGAATTGTGCTGCCATCTTTCCAGGGAAGTACCCCGCTGCCTCCGGCATCTTTGGGGAGAACGGCCGAAAATAGAAACTCGCCGGAACGCAGCATGAGCGTCGAGTCAACCGCCGCGTGGTCCTGACCGATCAGCTCTCCCTCGATCTGAACCAGTTCCGCGTCATGGTCTCCGTGAAACAACTGCTGAATACTGACCGACGCGGCGGTCGGAGACGCGTTTTTCTCTGTGGGACGGAATGAAGCATTATCAAGCGTTGCTTTGAATTCACTGACGCCCGGAAAGCCGACCACATCTACCATCTGGCCGATCCTCACATGATCGAGTTTCGGGCTCTGCACGCAGATTCCATCTGACAATTCCTGTATGCACAACATCCGGCCCGGCCAGTGCAAGGTCACTAGGCCACGGATATGCGCGCGGTGCCGCAGCACCTCCCCTGGGGAGAACCACAGCAGTTGAGGAACCGGGATTGCCGGAATGGCATATGGATCAGGCGGGGCTTTTTGCACCACTTTAACTACATTCAATGACGAATACAGAACGCGGGCACCGACATTCTCCCGATTGTGATTGAAAACCGGAACTGCGTTTCCGCGGATCTGAACCGTGCCATCGACCAGCGAGTCGTAATCCGCCTTCGGTTCCAATGGACCAGTTGCCGCAATTGTTCCGCCAATAGTCGCAAGCTCAATGGTCACATTCATGGCTTGCCGTTGAACCGAGTGGACGATGCCCTCGATCTCAACCCATTGACCATCCAGGCCCCCTGAAAGCAACTCGGCCATTGTCGGTCGCACAGCGCCCTGAGGAAGACGCGATTTCCCGATGACCTTGACGCTCCCGCGAAGGATCACTGGCGCGTAGTCTGCGCCCCCGCTGATTCCGGTAACTTCAACGAATGTCCCGGCGCTCAAAGGAAGAATCGGACGGGAAGGAAGTCCAATGAATATGCTGCCCGTGGAGTCATGGACGAAAAGAGCTGCATGTCTGGGGTCAATGTTGGGATCGTAATAGGTAACGGTGCCGCGAATCCGAACGGGATAGCCACGCGCGGCTTCATCGAGAGAAATATCGTGGGCTTCATGCGCCGTGGTGAGGGTACGCAAAGGTCGCTCAGGCGATTTAGGTTGTTGCCCCGTGGCCACGCTGCATATCAGAGCTATGCCACAGCAGGCGGCGATTGAACGCGGGAACCGCATTCGGCTCCTTCCTGAGCGAAGCAATAAAGCGGAATTTGCAAATTCGACGCCCGTCCAGAGTGGGCCCCGGAACCCAACATCGGTTTCAGCATAAGATCTCTTTGTCGGCGAAGCATCGACTTAGGTTCATCGCCGCGCACCTCATTTGTCAACTCGGCGCGATCAGATGAATAGGTTTAGGTCGATCTTCGGTGGAGCCTCTGACGCCCATTCTAGCCCGATTGGCGGTTGGCCCACACCTCGATTTTGAGATGACGGGCGACGATGAACACCAACCGTCACGCTTTCGATCTCTCCACCTCAGGATTCCGAAGTTCCCCAGGTCTGAAAACCCAGACTTGGGCCACTCGCCATCATCCTCACCTCACAGCAGTATCATCCTTGTATCTCTGAATCAGCGGCAGTTTCGGTGAGACTGTTGCAGTGGGGGAGTCGAGGCATCGACTCCCCCGCGGGCGGACGGCTCCCGTTCATCCTGCGGTCTTTCGACCGGCGCTCAGCACAGGGACCGCTGCCCAGTCACGTACGACCGAACAGTCGCATGATTTCAGTCGCACATACAAGGCAGGTTACCGTAACACGGATCATTTGTGGAGTGGATGTCGCCTCCAAATCCCTGGAGGCCTGCGTCGGCCAGCAAGGTGAGGCCGGCAGTTTCCCCAACAGCGTCGAGGGCATCGCTGCCCTGAGAGCCTTCTGCCAGCAGCATCAGGTCGAGTTGGTAGCCATGGAAGCCACCGGCGGTTACGAACAACAGGCCTTTGCACAGCTATTGGAGCAAGGCTTGCCGGGTGCCCCATCCTCGCCACGCCTTTGTTTTTGTGGCTAGGGTGGGCTCGCATGAAGCCAATCCCCACACAAGAACCAGACGACCCGCCCTTGAATCGCTCTTCGTCTCAAGAAAAATGCGGCAGATTTTTAACTTGCTTAATTTAAACAACTTACACGCTCTTGAAACTGCAGATAATTACGACCCAAAGGCGCACAATCTTTATATGGGACATCTCCACTCAAACCGCTGCCGGCGCGCCGAAAAAAGCCGCCGCCCTGCAAATGGGAAAGTGTGCACCTATCCCCACCCCCTCCCACCCCTCCCTACCCACCCCCCCTCCTGCCTGCGTAACTGGTCTCCGCGGCAAGTCAGGTGTCCTTGGTCTCAAAATCCCTTCCGGTGAGTCCACCAGGTCGGACCGATGAAAATGGACGGCCAAAGAGGCTGTTACTGAAATCAATGTATCCGATTACATTTCTTGATTCAGGCGACTTTTGATGATCTGGATCGGAGTTCGCGCCTTTCGCCTGTTGCTCGGCTCCTCGCTCTCTCCTGTCGCCGTTCTGACCGTTTGTCTTGCCGCTCGGGCTTCTCAAAACTCCTCGAGTGCCGCGCTTGTTGCGCAGCTTGGGCCAGACCAGTTTCTTCTCTTGGGAGTGGATGCCAGCCTGCTCATCCGTACTGTATCGTCGTTCTGTCGCCGCAATTGTCGGGAACGGGGCCTGCTCAAAGCGAATTATGCAAAGGCCATAAATCCGGCTTCGTTCCCTTCGGGCCGGTTCAGGCAGCAGTCGAGTGCGGTGGATTCTTCGGGAGAAAGAAGAAGCGGAACATGGCCTGGAATCCGATTTACACCGCAGTTGTCATCGTGTACTTCGCCGGACTCATGCTCGTCGGAATCTGGTCCGCACGCCAAAAGGGTGACTCCAATCAGTATCTGAACGCCTCGTCGTCTTTGCCGGCCTGGGTTTGTGCCACGGCCTGCATCGCCGCCAATTGCGGATCCCTCGATCTCTTCGCGATGATGGCGCTCGGCGCTCAATATGGAATGCTGGCCTGCCACTTTTACTGGATCGGCGCCATTCCCGCGCTTTTGGTTGTCGCCTTCTGGTTGCTTCCCGCGTATCGACGCAATCGAAATCCCACCATCCTCGACTTCGTTGCCCGCCATTACGGAAACACGACGCGATCCATGGTCGCACTTTGCATGGCCACCATGATGCTGCTAATTGCGGGCGTCAGCCTTTACGCTGTAGCGCAGACCCTCAATGCATTTCTCGGCTGGACTTTCCTCCAGGGGGCTTTGGCCGCTGCGACCGTGGTCCTGTTTTACACCTGGTTCGGCGGGTTCCGCGCCACCGTCTACACCGAGCTTTTTCACTTCGCTCTGGTACTGATCGGGGTAGTTCCCCTTCTGTTCCTGGTCGTCCACGAACTCGGTGGATTCACCACTCTCATAGCGCGCATTCCGCCCAGCCGCTTCCACGCATGGCAAGGCGTTCCCCTCTTCGATCCTCACGCTGTCATGGACCGCTTCGGATTGGTCTTAGGTCTGGGTCTGGTCCTCAGTTTCGGCTTCTGGGGTACGGATTTCGTGCAGATGCAGCGCGCTCTCGCGGTGCGCCGGGAGCAGGACTCGCCCTTTGTCCCGTTAAGCATAGGGTTCGCCAAACTCGCCTTCGCCATGGTGGTGCTGGTGGCGGGTGTAGCCGCTCCCCTGGTGCTTTCACCAGCAAGCCTCAGCAGAAACTGGAATGCCACGCTGCCCGCGCTCATGCTCCACAGTTACAAGTCCTTCTGGCTGTTTTTCGGCTTTTTGGGGCTTACTGCCACTCTGATTTCCACTTTCTCCAACAACGTTGCGGGTTTCACCTCCGCCTGGGTGCAGACTTTCTACCAACAATGGATCAGGCCGCGCGCCAGCGATGCGCATTACACGCTGGTTGGCCGCATTACCAATGCCGCTGCCATACTCCTTGTGATAGGTGCCGCCTACTTTGCGTCTGGTTTTCAGAGCCTGATGGAGTACATCCAACTGATACTTTCCACCTTCAACGCACCATTGTTCGCACTCATAGCGCTGGCCATGATCGTGCCGCGCAAAGTTGCCGCGGGAGGCAGTGCCGGCTTTCTGTTTGGCCTGGTCTGCGCGGTTGCTCACCAGGTCCTTGCTCTAACCCATGTTCTCCACTACGGAAGCCAGATGGCGGCCGACTTCTACGGAGCTATTCTCGGGTTCAGCGTCGCTCTGCTGTGCACTCTATTGACAGGATCATTGCGCGGCCAGGCGGCGCATGAGGGAGGCCTGCGGCAAGCTCCAGGGCCGGCATTATCGATCAAGTGGCCGGCTATTACGGCCGGCATTTTCCTTGCCGGCCTGTTTATCCTCTTTAACGCAGTCTTCTGGTAGCTGCAGCGCCATTCGCGCCGGATTCAGGCGGTCAGCGGGCCGGCGCTGGACCGGTAGATTGACGAACCACCAGCTTCATAGGCAAGGAGAAGACTTTCCCAGGCTGCGTCAGATCCTCTGCGCCCGTTTGCAGTGCCTCGAAGAGCATCTGCGCGTACTGCCTGCGCGAGATACGCAAGGTTGTAAGCGGAGGATAGACAACATCACTCATCTCAATGTCGTCGCAGCCGGTCAGAGATATATCTTCAGGAATCCGCAAGCCCATCTCGTGCACTTTTCGCAATGCGCCGAACGCGGTTAAATCGTTTGCAGTCACAACCGCTGTGGGCCTTCTTTCCTGTTTCAATATGGTTTCCATCCCCACAGCGCCGCCGCTAATTCTGAAGTTGCCTGGCATAATCCAGCTATCTTGCGACGACAGCCCGAATCTCACCACCGCGTCAAGGAATGAATCGCGGCGATCACGAGAGGTGGCCAGATCATCGGTCCCTCCAATAAAACCAAGATCTCGGTGTCCAAGTTCCTTCAGGTGGCCCACAATTTGAGCCATGCCATCGCGAAAATCTACAACAATGTCACTAATCCCGGGAGCCGTGCGATGGTGGTCTGTCGTAACCACCGGAATGCGGTTCTGTACCAATGACTCCAGCGACGCGGCTTCCCGTTCAGAACACATGAACGCTACACCGTCTACCCGGCGAAGCAGCATGCGGTGGATTGAAAGTTGCGTTCGCGATAAATGGAAGTCGGTATTGGAAACAAGAAGTTCGAGCTCATTCTCCACCAGCAACTCTTCGAAGATCTTGGCCGTCTCCATGAAGAACGGGTTCGTCAAATCCGGAACAATCGCGCCATAGATCTGGCTTTTGCCGTTCTTGAATCGAGCCGCGCTCCGGTTCGGTACGAACTTCAGGTCCCGGATAATCTCCTGAATCCGTTGAGTTGTCTCGGGCGTGACCAGATCAGAGCCGTTGATGACCCGCGATACGGTGGCATTGGATACCCCGGCAAGTTTGGCGATTTGGCGGATGCTGAACGGCATGAAATCCTCGCAACACACAACAGAGCTAAAGGGGTTTCCTGATTACTATACCGAAATCCTCGTTTTTTTGACGGTTACACGGTTTCATCAGAGGCGAAAGGCGAATACCGTCCGGTAAATAATTTCAGAACGTACACCTATTCAATTGAATAACTTATAGATACATTTTCGTTGCAGCAGGGGCGGAATAGCCCTCCCCGAAATTCATTGACACCGTTTACATTCAGGGTGTATTTTGCTATCCGGGCTGCAAAACAAAGGATTTATCCGGCCACATTTTTACCTGATGGCCAGCAGCTTCAACTCTTAGATTTGTTTCCCTGCAAATTTTGAGTCATTTCCAAAGTTGCATTTCACACAACTCAAGAGGCCCGTAAGGAGGCAGTTTATGAATTTTCGACGCAGACTGTTGTTTACATTGCTTGTGCCAGTCCTGTTCCTGATGCCGGCGCGCGTGATGTTCGGACAACTCGATCAAGGAACGATTACAGGCGTTGTTGAGGATCCGTCCGGTGCGGCGATTCCAAACGCCGCTGTGACGTTAACCAATGTTGACCTGGGACAGGTCTTAAAGACGTCGGCCGATGGTGCCGGTGTCTACGTTTTCTCTCCCGTCAAGATCGGAAGCTACACAGTTTCGGCTACCGCGCCAAGCTTTCAGACCACCACGCAAACCAACCTGCACTTGAGCATCCAACAACGGCTTAACGTCGTGGTTATCCTCAAGCCCGGCGCTACAACTGAAACCGTGACTGTTACCACTGAAGTGCCGCTCATGCAAACGCAGGAAAGCTCGGTGGGCCAGACTGTGGACACACAGACCATCAACAGCATTCCGCTGGCTAGCCGCAACTGGATTTACATCGCGCAGTTATCTGCCGGTGCCGCGCTGCCTGAAGGATCCCGCGGCGGTGGCAAGGGCGACTTCCAGGCCAACGGACAACGCGCTGAAGAGAACAACTTCATCCTGGATGGTGTGGACAACAACGCCAACGTCGTGGACTTTTATAACGGCGCCAGCTATGTCGTCAATCCTCCGCCGGATGCCTTAGAAGAATTCAAGGTACAGACCAGCAACTATTCCGCGGAGTTCGGTCACTCTGCCGGCGCGGTCGTCAACGCCAGCATCAAGTCCGGCGCCAACGACTTCCATGGCAGTTTGTGGGAGTACGTGCGCAACACCGCCTTTGACGTCCACGACTGGAACCCAAGCGCTGTCCAAGAAGTTGCGCCCTATCATCAGAACCAGTTTGGCGCCACGCTCGGAGGCCCGTTCTTCAAGAACAAGCTCTTCTTCTTTGCCGATGCACAGGCTAACCGCGTTACCTACAATGAACCCGGCACTTACTCGGTTCCCACCGCCAAAATGCGGCTCGGCGACCTTTCTGAACTGCTGAACCCCGCCCTTACCGGCAATCCAGCCGTGCAACTCTACCATCAGGTGGGCGGCCTCGCACCTGGCGTCGGCGGAGCCCCTGTGCCCCAAGGGCCTGGAACTCCTCCGGTTCCGTTCAACAATAACTGCCTGGTGACCAGCACAAGCTGTACCAGCAGCGTCCCAGGCGTTGCGCTCAGCGCGACCGCTCTGAAAATGTTGAACTACTATCCTCAGCCGAACGCCAACAACGGCCTGCTCTACAACAACTACGTCATGCAACGGCCGGTTCTCGACAACACATTCCAGTGGGATGCCCGTCTGGACTACACGATCGGTAGCAAAGACACGGCATACAGCCGCTACAGTTACTGGAACGAAATGGGCCACAATGCCCCTCCGCTAGGGAATATCCTTGACGGCGGCGGCTTCGGCGACGACGGCAAGCAGAAGGACTACGGTGCGAATTACATGGCGTCGGAGTCTCATGTATTTACCCAGTCGCTCACCAACGAAATCCGTTTTGGCTTCAGCTATCTGCACACCGGCTTCCAGCATCCCAACGCTGCGAATCTGGGCTTCGCTGCTTCAGTCGGCTTTGGCGGTATTCCAACTGCCCCGCTCAACGGCGGTCTGCCGGCGGTCAACATGAACAGCGCGCTCACCAACTTTGGCAGCCCAACCTGGTCAACGACAGACGAGCACGAGAACGTCTATCAGATCATCGACAACGTTACCAAGATCTGGGGCAGCCACTCTCTAAAGGCTGGCGTCAGCTTCCAGAACATTCGCTTCTCCACGCTGCAGCCTCAGCAGTCGCGCGGCAGCTACAGCTACACCGGAGAGTACACTTCCAACTTGACCTCTTCGGGTTCGACCGTGAGCAATACGGGGTCCGGCATAGCCGACTTCCTGCTCGATCAGCAGCACGACGCGGGTTTGTCCAATGAAGTCACGAATGGCGACCAACGCTCGAACAACGCTATCTATGTCCAGGACGACTGGCGCGCGAGTCGGAATCTCACGGTCAACCTGGGTCTCCGTTGGGAGTATTTCCAACCCTATCAGGATGTAGGCGGCTACCAGGCCTCCTTTAACCCGATCCCAGGATCCTTGGGCTTCAACGCGGCAACCGGCATGGGCACTGGCAAAGGCCAATACCTGATTCCCAGCTCAACCTATCAATATGCAATGGGCATCATGAACAACTCCACGTACAGCCCTAACTACTCAACGGTGCTGGCCATGGACGGGATCAAGCCTGTGAGCACTTCGGATCCGCACCTTCTCAAGGCGCAACGCACCAACTTCGCACCGCGCATAGGCATCGCCTATTCCGTGGATCCGAAGACGGTGGTCCGGACTGGTTTTGGCATATTCTATGGTGGTCTCGAGAGCCTGGGATACTGGCCGAATCTGGGTGAGAATTATCCCTTCCAGTTCACTGGATCCTTCCCATCCGGAAGCTGTACTGCCTTCATTTGCCCCACCGACGGCTTTACCATCGCCAACGGTTTCAGTGCCATCCTGGCCAGCGGCTTTGCGTCGAACACGCAGAATCTGACGATGCGCGGCGCTGATCCGACACCCAAAACCCCCTACACTCAAAGCTACAACCTCGCAGTGGAGCGCGGCATTACCAACGACATTGTGGCTACGGTCAGCTACGTTGGCAACACCTCGCGTCACCTGCAAGTCAACGTGGACGCAAACGCCCCAATGGCGCTTGCCGCTCCTGGCGTGAGTTCCCAGAACTTCCGTCCGTTCCCACATTCCGGTGGATCGGCATACGTCGCTTACCTTGGCAGCAGCAACTACAATTCGTTGCAGACCAAACTGGAAAAGCGGATGTCACGCGGCTACAACCTGTTGGCTACATATACCTGGTCGCACTCACTCGACGATGTCAATACGCCCCTTGGCTCCTCCGGAGACAGCGGCGAGCGTGCCTTCAACCTGATCCCAATGAGCAGCGAACTCTCGCAGTCCCCTTGGGATACGCGCCAGCGCTTTACCTTCAACACTCTTTATGAACTGCCATTTGGCAAGGGCCGCGCATACCTGAATCAAAGCACGCTGGTCGATGAAATCATCGGCGGCTGGTCGGCGAATGCTACGTTCGTAGCTCAATCCGGCAACTTCCTAACAGTGCACCCGACGGGCATAAACACCGCGTCCGGCGGCAGCAATACCCGCGCTGTGAGGATCGGAGATGCGTTCAAGGCCGGAGGCACCTCATCCGTTGGTGGTTCCTGCCCGACTTCAGTCCGTAACTACCACAACTGGTACAACCCATGCGCGTTCACCAATCCTTGGGATCCCACCACAGGTGCGCATGCCATCGCGGCAGGCACCTATGTCACCAGTACGGCTAGTGCCATCGGCTATCTCGGTGGCCGGCGCACCGTCATTCCTGGCCCAGGCTACGAGCGCATCAACATGTCGGTCTTCAAGAGCTTCAGAACCTTCCGCGAACAGAAGCTTGAGTTCCGCACCGACATCTTCAACCTGTTCAACACTCCTGCCCTCGGCGAGCCGAGCAACAACGGAATCGGAACCAATGGCGGGCAAATCTCGGGCACGCGTTCGCTCCAAAGGTACTCTCCGGACTCGCGCTTCTTCCAGATGTCGCTTAAGTACGCGTTCTAGTAGAGAGCGGCAGTATTTTTGCGAAGGTCATTTCTACCGGGGGATCCAGCTAACAGCGGATCCCCCGCTGATTTTCAGGCCCCGCGGAAGCGTCCTTTCGCTGGCTTGGCGTTTGTTCCTGGATTCGCCATGAGACTGCTACCTTCCTGTCAATGCTCGTGGTGTCCGTCGCACAGATCGTCTTTCATGTTTTGAAAGGGCACGGCTTTAGCCATGCGGAAGACCTCTGAAAATGAAGCTAGGCTTTACAGGCTGCGGAAAGACCCATTGCCCGAAGAAAGCTGGCGAACTTTGTATCGGGGCACGACTTTAGTCGGGCCGCAAACCGCTGAAAGGAGATGTGGGCTCTAGCCCCGGCTGCATTTCAATCAGGCATCAAGTCAAATTCAGGCCTTTTTCCGCAGCCTGCCTAGGCCCTGAGGGAAGTCTTCTCCACGAGTCCTGCCCATTCACAGCCATTTGGAATGGACCCTATTCCCGGCGGACGGAACATGGCGTGTCGAAATCATTGCGCGTTCATTTACGATATCTATCTGGGTAGGTTCGCAGGAGTCCTGCAGTGAGAAAGCAGTTTGGCAATTTACTTTGGATGATTGCGATCCAGGCGCTTGTTTGGCTTTCTCCGACCGTTATTGACTCTCAGTCTTCTCATGGATCGGGCGACGCCGGGATGGAACGCGACTTCCAGGAGGCGATGGCCGCACAGGATCACGGCGATCTGGCGCGGGCGGAGGCTCTTTTGCTCAAGCTCCATAACGCGCATCCAGGACTATTTGCGGTGGATGAATCGCTGGGTTTGCTCCTGGCCTCGCGTGGCGACGTATCCCGTGCGCTGCCCTTCCTTGAAGCGGCGGTCGGCGAACAGCCTTCTTCCGACGCTGCTCATGCCAACTTGGGCGCGGCTTTATACCAGGCGCATCGCAACCAATCCGCGCTTGAGGAATTTCGGCGAGCCGTGCGGATCAATCCCGGAAACGCCTCGGCGCAACAAAGTCTCGGCCGCTTGTCCATGGAGAATCACAGGCCCGGCGAAGCCGCAAAGGCTCTTCTGCAAGCACAACGATTGAACCCCGGGGATTCTGACCTGAAATTGGACTGCATTACCGCACTTCTCGCGTCAAATCGCGTGGGCGATGCCCAGTTGATGCTCTCCACGGTCGCAGACGCGGATCGATCCGCGCGAGCGCAAGCGCTTTTGGGAGAGGCATATGAAAAGGCGGGCAGTTTCAAGATCGCCGCCGAGCACCTCGCACATGCAGCGGAATTGGAGCCTAGCGAAGAAAATGCGTGGGCGCTAGGCGTGGAGTTTCTGCGGCATTGGACATTCGATGCCGCAACTACCGAGTTTGAGGCTGCATCTGCCAAGTTCCCAGACAGTAAGCGCATTCGCCTCGGATTGGGCGCGGCTCTCTTCGGCGACGCCAGATATGCAAAGGCTATTCCCGTTTTTGCTGAGTTGCTCGCAAACGAACCGGACAATGCGATGCATGCTGAAATGCTGGGAATCTCGTGCAATGCCCCAATGGACACCATCAGCCCCCTTTGCGCGTCGCTGGTGACCTACGCGCAGGCGCACCCGGCTGATGCCAAGGTTGCAACATACGCCGCATCGTTCCTTCGGGCGCAGAATCAGGATGCTGAGAATTTGAGTTTGACCCGGAGGCTGCTTGTCCGAGCCATCGCCGCCGATCCGAACCTGCCTGGTGCCCAGTTTGAAATGGGCATGGCCCTGCAAAACAGCCAGGACTGGAAGGGGAGTATTCCTTACCTTGAGCGCGCTGTTAAACTGAAACCCGATTTTGCGCAGGCGCACTATCGGCTTGCTCGCGCCTACTGGAAGACTGGCCGTACTCAGGACGGACAGGCGCAAATGGATCTGCAAAAGAAGTTCGCACGCCAGGAGCTGGAAGATCTCGATCGGCGTCTACGGCAAATTACCAGGTTTGCCGTAGAGTTTCATTGATAGGGAAAAGGCCGCCTATGGATTTCACGCGCCGCGAACTGTTGAAAACCGCCGCCGCTCTGCTCGTCGAGCAGTGGGCCGGCGCCGCTGCAATCGCCAGCCCTTCCCTGCCCGTTACAGATCGGAAAGTCGTACTGGTCACCTGCGGAGGAATGCGCCGCGAAGACACCTTTGCTCAATCTGGATTTGCCAATATTCCCCATCTCTACCGCGATCTGCTGCCGCAGAGCGTTTTCTATCCTTTCGTCCACAACAACGGGGTCACTTCCCACTACAACACCATCTCCAGCATCCTCACAGGTAATTGGCAGCGCCTCGACGATTGGGGCAATACATCACCCACCACCCCCACCATTTTTGAGTTCCTGCGCAAGGCCCTCCACCTCAGTCAGGATCAAGCGTGGCTTATCTCTAGCAACAAGGCGCTCACCAGCCGCATTGGCGCCAGTTCGGTTTCCAGCTTCGGTCCGGCTTTCGGCGCCAATGTGATCTTTCCCAAGCAACTTCTCATCAGCGCGGTTGTTCACGCAGCGTCCCAGGGCCGCGCGGTTCACAGTGCTGATCGCTCCACAGTGCAGCCAGAGATCGAAGCCATTCTCAATAGTGACAACTACGACGGTCTAGGCTGGTCGATAGGCGGCGAATCCTCTTCGCTTGATCGAATCACCCTGGGTGTTATCCAGCAGGCCATCGAGGATCTCATTCGCACCAACGCCCCGGTCACAGGTGACGAGTTCACCTATCTTGTGGCATTGGAAGTCATGCAGCGCTTTGCCCCGTCGCTACTGGCGATTACGTTTTCCGATATGGAGGTGGCGCACTTCGGTTCCTACTCTCTCCATCTGGGCGGCATTTCTACCGTCGATCGGCTGGTTTATGAATTGTGGAATGTATTGAAGACGATGCCCGCATACCGCGGTAAGACTACATTGATTGTCCTGCCCGAATTTGGTCGCGATTTTGATGGTTCAAATACTAACGGATTCTTCAATCATCGTCAGAACGGAGACTCGACACGCATTACCTGGATGATGTGCCTCGGGGATGCCATTCAGCGCGCACAGATCCTTGAAGATTCAATTCAACAAACTGACGTCTGTCCGACGATTGCCAGGCTCTTTGATGTGAAGAATCTGGATCTCGCAGGAAAGCCACTCCCAGGGTTGTGGTTATGACAGTCGACATGCTGAACAAGCGAGCGCGTGGGTCTTCCGAGGCGGGCGAAATCGAGAGCTTTGGCTCGCTAATCAAGCGCCTGCCCGTCACGATGCGTCCGTCGCTCAACGGACAATTTACAGCTTGGGATACGCTCTTCCCGTTTGAGCAGCAACGCCTCAAGGATTTCATGCGCGGAGTTGAATCCTTTAATCCATCAGCGCTCGATGCGCTCCTTGCTCCCATGCGCAGGCTTGAGGGCAAAATGGGTGTTCAATCATGGAACTTTGATCAGACTGCAGACACAATGGAGAACGCTTCGTTGCTTGCCAGGTCGGCAGCCTTTTCCGAGTGGCGCGCTCAGGTGCAGTATATCTACGATGCGGTGGAGACCGCGGCGCATGCGTCCGCGCAGCGGCCCGGTGCGCAATCCCGACTCGTCGTTGCAATTCTGCCCAGGAGCTTGCCCTTTGAGCCCGCAAAAGTCTGGAGCAAGTGGGGCGACGGCGGTGCGGAGCTTTCGATCGATGGGGATGCCACGCATATCACCGAGCTACTCTTGCAGGGGCCGTCTTCTGTTCGAGATCTGCTTGTGCAACAAGGCAGCATAGAGACCTCGGACTTGTGGTTGATCGACGGGGGCTCTGGATTCTCGACCACATCCGTGAGCCAAGGCGTAGCTTCGACTCTTACTTGCGCGGCGCTCGGACACCTGCGCGAACGCGTTCTCGCGCAGGTGAACACCGTTCCCAAGAGTATTGAAGTCACTGATCAGACGCTCGCCTCCATTCGCGGCAAGAACTGGGATCCGTGGTGGCCGCCGGAGCTAAAGGACGAGGCGCGCTTGCGCAGATTCGTCATCGATCTTTACCTAAGCGGCAACGGCGCTCTCATTTTCTCTAATGCCTTTGTCGAGTGGGCTGCTAGCGAAGCGATCCGCCGCGCCCGTCCCAGAGTCCTGTTCGCTCGCTTCGGCCTTCGCGCCAAGCCCAAGCCCTTCACGGGTATCGCCATCTTTGAGAACCAGCATCACATTAGCGCGCTTCCTGACGTAGACGATCTGCAAGGGAGCGCCATAGATGCCGCGGTGCTTGCACGTTACATCCTGCTCGCGGCACAGCGGTATCCTGAATGCGCGCAGACTGCCTTTCTGTGCATCGCGGAATCCGCAGAGAGTGCGTACTTCGTATTGCCGGACGCCCTCAAAACCAGTTGGACAAATCCGACAAAAGCGACACCTCAGCAAATCGCTCATTGGCTAATCCAGCACCTCTCTACGCCCCCCAGGAACCACGGTTGAAGATGACCACGTCACAGCACGCTACGCTCCTCGCAGAACTTGAGTCAGACGCAGTTCATCAAGGCCGCAATCTGGTTTTGCATCAATCTGAACCCCCAAAGCTGTTCCCCTTATTTACTCATTTCCATTGACTGTCGCCCATTCGAAAGCCATCCTCGTACTCAAGTACCTTGCAGGACATGAAGCGTTGTTGCTTTCTCTATCTATTGCTATTGGCAACTTGATTTGGGTTCGTGGCCACATGTGGTGAGCCATGTTTGGCGCTTCTTCTATCGGGGGTATCGCGGCAGAAGAGTGGCATGCTCTGGCGGCTTCCGAATAAGCCTATGAAGCAAGGAACATCGATGCCGGATGCAGGTAAAGTGGTGTCAGATCAGTTCACGGTTGAGGACATTTGACGGCTCGTCACGGTGCGGCGCGCGATGGGCAAGGCGAGTTGCTGCCCAGCATGCCGTTAAGAATCGATGCGCATTCACAGCTGCTACAAGTGGCAGATGAAGGACTGCCTTGGAATAGGATTGCTGTGCGAATTGAACCTACGCGTGGAACAACCACACCCTTTTGGTTGTATGGGGTTTGTGATGTTCTGATTGTATGAGCGAAGCAACTGGAATTGCATTGCATCGTCACCGGATCAAGGTGGTGGCTGAGCGGCTGGCTTTCGGAGTTTGAGCGGAGCGATCTGAGGCGTCAGGCCTTCCGCATGCAGCATGGTCTGTCGGTCACGCTCTGGACGAGTATCGCGAGCGTTACAGTAACCGGCACTTGCATTCTCTACGAAATTCTAGGATCGGACGGGAAACGCGCTTTCGCAGTAGTAACGTTGAGAAGTGGATGGTGCAGTCTTATAGAAAATGGACGGGGAACATTTCCGGTCCCTTCTCTCTGCCTGCAAGTCTGGAGCGGGAAACGGGGATCGAACCCGCGACCCTCTGCTTGGGAAGCAGATGCTCTACCACTGAGCTATTCCCGCTCTGGAATTACTGTAAACCCTTCGCAGCCTCTTGTTCAAGGAGACTGGAGGCCCATGCCGTTCGCCAGTGAGTTCTGCGCCAGCTTCTTGTAGAAATTCCCTTGGTGTTCAATGACTTGTGCCGTCGAAGCTCCTGCGCTGCCGCAAGGCTGCCAGTCAACTCGACTAGCACCCTCCCGGCCAGCGTCTACCAGTCAACATGCCGTCCAAAGTTAACCCATGCTCCTCCAAGCACGATCTGACAACGCGCCGGTAAAAGTTTCTGATATTCAACAGGTTGCTCTTGGTCTTGTTGATCAGAATGGATCCGGTGTCAGGGTGGCCCTGCTCTAGACGGAGTCTAGACAACTTTGCGGCTAAGTGTGCAATGACAGGTACCTAGCTAAATTCGGGGTTGCCTGGCATATATCATCTGTTTTGCGACATTCGATTTGCTGATGACCGAGGAACCCCTTTGGCAAGACGATTTCTATTACCACTCGATGCTGCAGAAACGCCTGAAGACGATGATCGGCCTGGGCGAATCGATCCGAAACGGGCGCGATGCGCTGACCACCATCGAGATGAAATCGTGCGAGATCATCAACATTAGGCTAGGTCGCGTTGGCGGCTTCTCAGAAGCGATCACGGTATGCAGCACCGCTCAGGAGCAGGGGTTCCGGTATGGTACGGAATGCTGGCGTCGGGTCCTGGCCGGTCGGATAACATTGCATTGTCAACCTCCTTGGAGACTCTTTTGCTGCAGGGTGACGTTTCGGCATCGGGCGTTATTGGGCTAAGGACATCATCGAGCCAGAGGTTGTTGTACCCGCAGACGGTGAGATTGCGATTCCAGATACTCCGGGCCGAGGCTCCGAAGTGCGGACGGATCTGGTGGAGCGGCTCACGGCGCGCAAAGAGACGATCTGGCGGTTGAACTCGTGGGATAGGTGGGGTCGGCCAGAACCACGGTTTTCCAATACATGACTTAGCCGCCGCACGAAACCATGGATAGCTTCTGGAGTTCGACTCTCAAGAGTGGGTCGATTACTGAACTACGCGTCACTCGCCGGAAATACCATAGATCGAGGTCTCTCCCTGACAGCACCAATATGCGCACACTGAGTGTTGCTTAAGGCAGGTCGCAAAGACCGATAAGTGCAAACTACCAAGACAGAGGTGTGCTTCCAGGCGAGGCGTCAAGGCTGAGCGCAACCTGTTTGCATCGGGAGCACCGCGGCCCTGCTCCGTATGAAGTTGCCAACAACGGAACGGGAACGACGTAGGATCCCTGTCGTAGAGCAGATGGCCTACGAAGGGACCTTAGCATGACTAACGACGAGCGTAAGCGCAAAGAAGCTGTCCGGAAGGCCCTGCAAAAGGGCGTCAGCAAAAAAGTTGTTGAAGACACATCTGGGCAAGCAATGATATATGCCACGAAGAAAGCAGCGGCGAAGAACGTGATCTCTAAGAAGACTTCGGTCAAGGGAGCTCCCGCAAAACAGGCCTCTTCCAGGAAAGCAACCGCCGAGAAGGCTCCTGCGAAAGAGGTGGTTCCCAGGGACGCTCCGGTGAAGGAGGCAGTTGCCAAGCAGATTTGAGCGTTGGATTCTTTTCGTTAGTTGATGGGCGGTTGACCCCGGTCGTTCGGACGTACATATAGGACACGTCGAAGTTTTTCTAGGCCCTTCACCAGACAAGTTCGTCCCATTTCTACTGGTACAGAATCTGCCGGGTACTCCATAACCGCTACTTCGCTTGAGTTGCGCCTCTGATTGACTGGGATCAAGAAAACCAGGCGTGCCCCGATGGCACCAAAACTAGCCTGTTTTGGGCTCGCCAGCCCGTTCGAGCTTTCCCGGAATTGTGCGTGTCAGTTGACGCTTACACGCCGTCCAAAGGTAGCCCTGCAATGACCAGCGAACAGGCACTCGCTATCGCAATGGCTAATTCGGTGAATGCCCCGTCGCAAAATACAGATCGAGAAGAAGGAATTGATCAGGACACTCTTCCCCGTAATTCCTGCTCCGCTCTTAGCCAATTCTGCAATGCGTCTCCATCTTGGAATCCGCGCTGCACCCAGAAACGATACGCAAGGTGCTCTATCATCTCTTCCGACACAGCGGCTGGCCTTCCCATTTCACCATCACTCACCTTCCATGCAGCGGCCTCGCGCGGTTTCGCCTCTGAATTCGTCTTCGGCGGTGTCTCCGCTTTTGCGAGCTTCTTGACTGGCTCGCGGGACACTGTCGTTGCCTTTGCGACTTCTGCAACTTTGTCTTTCTTTGTTAAGACTCGCATTTTCTTCGCGATCATCTTTGCCTTGCTTACCATTTCTGCCATAAAAGGCTCCTATACCGACTGGATTCGCCATCAGTATTTGGTACGTCATTTTTACGCTACCAAACGACCTCAATACCGAGGCATTAAAGTACGACTAAAGAACGGCGCATCCAATTTCCTCATTAGGCAGCGAGCAAGGCAGAGGCAGTGCTGGTAGCGCAAGATGCGCCCTGGCCCAGCATCGGTGGTCGATGGAAACTGCATGCGATTGGCAAGAAGATGCCAAATCGAGGGTGCATCCAATGGAGCGGCTTGAGCCGTAAGGGCTCACGCCGAAGGGAGAACACATCGCTGGGATTAGAACTCGGCTCTGACGGAGATCTGGCCTGTGCGCGCCCCCCCGAAGTCCGAGCCGATGGAACTGGAGATGAGGCCGAAGCTTGGGGAGCTCAGGTTCATGTTCGGGTCGCCGAGATTGGTGTGATTGAGCACGTTGGTGAATGTGCCTTCGGTCTTGACTCTCAGTCGCTCGGTAACCGAGAAGGTCTTGCTCAGGCCGGTAGACAGGTTGAAGAGACCGGGTCCCTCTACCGAGCCGACTTGCACATTTCCAAAGCGACCAATTGGGTTAGGCACCTGGTAGATAACGCCATTGATCTTCTCGCAGCCGAAGCAAATAACATTGCCTTGGGAATCGCTTACGGAGGCGCCGACATTACCTGTGGCGCAGGCATAACCAGGCTTCCAGTTTGAATCACCGGGACAGCTAAAGGCATTGACATTCATCCACTTCAGGCGGTTCTTGCCAACAGGGTCGATGCTAATTCCGGTTGCGCGATCAGCGTGCTGGGCGCGGTGGCCGCCGTCGAAGCTGCCCGTCCCGTTCCCGAGCGATCCGTTCAGTCCTGAGCCTGTGCCTGATGGGTCGCCCTGCCCATTGGGAAAGTATGGCGTGAGAAACGGACCGGTCTGAACGGTGAGGATGGAAGTCAACCGCCAGCCACCCACCACCATATCGGCAGCGCGCGACATATTGCTGCCTAGCACCTTGCCTCTGCCAAAAGGCAGATCGTAAAGCAGCGTCGTGTTCCAGCGCATCCTGCGGGTTCCAAATACATTGCCGTAATCAGCATGGCGATCGAGGATCGATGTAGCGCGCTGGCCGCCACCTTCTCCGCCGAAGCCGCTGTTGTTTGGACCCTGATTGTCGGCCAAAGCTTTCGCCCAGGTAAAGCCGGAGTGGAATTCCAGCCCTTGCTGCAACCGGTGGCTGGCCTCCACCTGTAGCGAGTTGTAGCTCTGGTTGGCTCCCGTGGCGCGTGTGTTGATGCGACCCCAGTTGGGGAATAGACGCGAGCTAATCGGGGCCAGGAACGCCGAGGTCGTAGTCGAAAAAGGCAGCGTGTTCTCGTCTGGCGCCCAGACCAGTTGATGGGTCTCGTCGCCGATGTAGGAGATGCGCGCTGCATAGCCCGAACCGAAGTCGTGATCCACACTCAGCGACCACTGCTCTGTGTAGGGATCCTTCCAGTTGGTGCTGTTGGCAGTGCCGAAGTAGTCCGTGCCGTAGCAAGTGGTGCAACCGCTGCTGCCAGCTCCTGCATAGATCGCCGGCCACTGGTAGCCGATGGCGTGGGTCGTCGAGTTATAGGTGTTCTGGAATTGCTGGGTCTGTGCCTGAATAGTTCCAGTGAGCGAGTAGAAGCTGGACCCTAGCATATTGATGTTGTACAGGCCAAAGCCGCCTCGCACCGCCCACTTGTCGTTCGCGAAGGGGCGATAGGCGAAGCCGAACCGGGGCATGAAGCGCAGATGAGGAAATTTCTTAAGTCCAGACGGATATCCTGCCGCGTCGTTGCCCGTCACCTGCATGCAGGGTGCGCCATTCACAGTGGCCGAGTTGGTTGCGTTCCCGCCGTCTGGATTGCAGGCATTTGCGCTAGCAAGAAACGCCGATGCCAATAGTGCCTGCTTGCCGGTCGGGTAGATCACGCGTCCGGCCTTGGCCACGCTGGGATCGAAGTTGCCGATGTCCCCGTATTTGTCGTGATAGCCGGGGTGCAACTCGTAACGCACGCCATAGGAAAGGGTAAGTCGAGAATTAACCCGCCACTCGTCCTGCGCAAAGAAGTGAAAGTGCTGCGAAACACCGTCGTTGTCCTGCTTGACCTGGTCGTAAAACGTCTGATTCGGAATGCCAAGCAGGAAGTCCGCGAAGTCCACACCGGTGTACATGCCGGCACTGCCACTGGAGTTGAACTGGTAGGTGCCGAAGTTATCCGACCCGTTGAAGCCGAGCGGTGTGATGGCTTCCAGCATCTGCACGTTGACGCCAAATTTGAAGGCGTGGCTACCTTTGGACCAGATCAACGTATCGCTATAGTCGTAGGTGTTGGACTTGGTAAGGCTGGTTAGCCGATCTGCGCTCAGGCTCTGGATATTGTTGAAGTCCATCTCCGGAATGCCGTTATAGAAGAGGTTCTGCAGCCCCTTCCAGCCCTGTGCGTTGGTCCATGCCGCGCCATCGAAGGCGTCACTCTGGCCGTTGGTATAAAGGGTGTACCCAAAACCGCCTTCGTTGATCAGGTTAGGCTTGATGCTCCAGTTCGTATCCACCTTCAAGGCCCGGTTCTGGCTTGTGTAAAGTTGTGAGGGAACCAGCAGTTGTTCGGGCTGGCTGGTTGGAAAATCCTTCCAGGTGAACTTGCCCCAGACCAGGAACTTCTGGTTCGACCCGAAGTACTGGTCGCCGCGCAGGTCGAACTGGTTCGAGTGGCCATTGGCGTCCACGTTGGTCTGCCAGTTGGCAACGCCATTGTCCGTGTACGCCGTTGGATCACCGATATTCGGGTCCGGGTAAAACTGCTTCAGCGTATTCAAGGCGATCTGGCTGAGCGGCGAGCTTATCTTTGTCCCGTAGCTCCCGCCGGTGAATGGGTTGTTAAGGCCGCTGAAATTCGCGGCAGAGTACTTCGAAAAGTCGCCCTGTTTCATCAACGTGCTAGGAACCACCGCGGAGATGGTGGTCTGCGCGGGATGCCGCCACCCTTCATAGGCACCAAAGAAAAAGCTCTTGTTGTGCCCGTTGTAGAAATGAGGAATGACCATCGGGCCGCCCACACTGCCACCAAAGGTGTTGCCCGTGACGCTGGGCTTGGTCTTTGTTGTCGGGTAAGTATACGCAATCGCGTCGAAGGCGGAGTTCTGGTAGTACCAGAAGCCGGATCCGTGCAGGTTGTTCGAGCCGCCCTTGGTGGTTACAACTATCTGGCCCGGATTGCCGAATTCCGCGTTAGCTAACACGCCGTCGGCGCGAATTTCCGAGATCGATTCGGTTGATGGGAAAGCATCGCCAATAAACGTGCCGCCGGTTGCACTCTTGGTCGTAACACCGTCGACGGTTACGTCCACCTGGTAGGGCAGAGCTCCCTGTAACGAGACGCCGGAGCTGTCGCCGTCCGCCTGCACACCCGGCAGCGTGCTAAAGATGCCGGCTGCACTTGTTCCGCTGAAGCTGGCGCGCGTGTTCACAGGAAGACTGTTGGCGTCGTCAGTGGTGAAGGTGCCGCTGATTGTCGGCGTTTCGGTCTCAATCGCGCTCATCGTATCGCCGTTGACCTGAATCTCCTGCTGGTCTCCGCCGACAGCCAGACTGGCGTCAACGCGTAGTTCCTGGCGGACGGCCAAATTCACTCCAGAGACGGCCCATTTCCGGAATCCTGGCGCCGAAACTGTCACCGAATAGCGTCCTGCCTTGGCGTCGAGGAAGCGGTAATCGCCCACAGCGTTGGACTGGGTGGTGCGAACCGCGCCCTCATCGATGTGGGTGATCGTAACCAGCGCATTTGGGATGACTTTGCCCGTCGCATCGTTGACCGAGCCGACGATGGCGCCCTGCGTAGACTGTGCCCAGCCGAATGGGGAGGTGAGCACTAGCAACAAGCCGAGCACCACAAAGGCGCGGCTCAGAGTCAGTTGCAGACAAAGATCGATGAACTTGTGCATAATTCACTGTCTCCTGAAGAGTTATTTGGTAGAGCGATTGCAGTTAGAGCGTGGTGGGCAGAGGGGACGCCCTGGCGCATGAGACACGCGAAGTGAGGGATGGACGGGAAGACCTATTCGAGGACAGATAGCCGCTGGGGTCGTAGAAATACAGAGTGTCCCGCGCTGGTACCAGCCCGCCTGGAAAGCCGACCAAGGCGACACCTCCGGCCCCCGCCGGTAACCGCGCGTCTCGTTCCATGGCCCAGCGGTGCAAGTCGAATTTATCGTGACTTTGTTACAGATATGCCACGCTGCGGTTACATCCGTTTGAAAATAGATACTTCCCGTGCAGGTGATGCGCTACATCGAAAAGGAGAGGCCACCATTGCAGCGGGACTGCGATGAAATGGTTTTTTTGTTAACGCTCCAGGGGTTTACTCAATTGAGTGGTGGGATTCTCGATTTGATTGCGGATTTGAAGGGCATCATCTACGTCGTGCAGTTCAGCCGCCTCTTCTTTTGTCTTGGGCTTGGCAAGGCGTGACTTTGTTGGATCGAATACACGCCTGTCTGAAATTTTCAGGGCATACGGTTCGAGATGGGGGACTGTGTCGAAAATGCCGGAAATCTCGCCCGCCAATGCATCTTCAAGATTCAGCGGCCCTATGCCGAGCATCTCGTCGATGGTGCGGGAGATGGATCCCATGCTCGTGTGTCGATGCGAAACTGAGCCGGACCGGACCCAGGGGCTGGCTACCAGCAGGATACTGCGATGAGCATCTACGTGATCCACACCTCCCTGGGAATCATCCTCGGTAACGAAGAGCGCGGAGTCCTTCCATATTGATGTCCCTGAGAGGAAGGCGACGATCCGCCCCAAAGCCAGGTCGTTGTCGGCGACATAGGAAGCCCGGTAAGGATACCCGTCACGGAGACGCGAACTGGCCGTATGATCCCCGGGCAGGCGAATTACGATGAGCGCCGGGATCTTGTCGGAAGCGAGCCTCAACCGAAAGTCGCGCTCGAATTCGTCGGCGCGGAATTGATCGGGGATGCCGAGGTTGAATGTTGGAAAGCGGCGATCAGTCGACTCGAAGACCGGCTTCGGCAACGGAGAGTTAAGAAAAAGCCGCTGTCCCTCGGGCTGTGTCCCTTCTGTCTCAATGTTGCCCTCGATCTCCAGGCCCTCGCCATAATTCAAGATGCCTTTGCCGGTGGCGGCGATGTGCTCCCAGAGCGACCCGAACTGGGGCTCGTCCTCGGGCATGGGGGAGTCGGCCCCTCCAAACATCGCGCGTCGGCCAGGCTGCAGTGCATCGGCAGAGCTGCGGCGGCGGCCGCCGTAGCCGGATGTCCAGGCGGTATTGAAGAAGGGTGTGGGGTTTATGTCCATCACCCAGCGATGTCCATCGGCGGAGACATCCGAATCGACATAAAAGTTGTCACTCAGAGCGTAGCGAGCGGCCAACGAGTGGAGGTTGGGTGTGACCTTGAGGTGAATGGCGGACTTCTTCTCGTCGGCCCAGCCGTCAAGTCCGTAGCGAGCGAGGGAAGGATCACCATTTAAGCCGGGCACGTCGCCAAGGACCTCGTCAAATGTACGGTTCTCGCGGACCACCAGGAAGCAATGCTTTAGATGTGGCAAGTCAGGCGAATCAGCGAGGGCCGCGGTGTTGCCGTCGATCACGGCCTGCGTGAGAATCTTTGCCGGGGGCAGACCAGCAAGAGGAATCACACTCAGGCTGCCCAGTTCGAGCGAGCCGACATAGGTGGGTGCATTGGTGTGATGATTGCTGCCGGCGTTCGGTCCGGCCCCCTTGCCCTTCGTGTTCACGACATAGAGCGTATTGCCATCAGGGGAGAGAGCCAGCGCGGATGGATTCCAACCAACAGGGATGTGCTCGATGACATGGAACGAGCTGGTATCGATCACGCCCACGGCATCGATGCCGGATTCGGCCACATAGATGCGGCCTTCGTACGCGACGAGGCCGCTGGGGACGACGCCGCGCAGTGGTCGGCCAGCACGGACCGGGAAGCGACTACCGGTAAAAGGAGATAGCTCGACCTGGGCCAGCACCCTGGCGCCATCTGGGCTAACGCTTACGACCACATCTTCGTGGGCAAGCGAGACATAGACGGCGTTGCCTTCGGCTGCGATGCCGGTGGGTGCTGTGCCGCCAATTGTAGCGTCGCCAGCTTCGGAGATAGGCGTGCCGAGGCGAAGCTTCGCGCTGATGGCGGGGTGTTCACGGTCGCTCACATCGTACGTCCATAGCGAGCTGCCGCGCACGGAGTTCTCGTCGCCCAAGCCGGCAATCTGCCGTCCCTCGGCAACGGTGCCCTCGCGCGCTGTCGCGGACGGATAGCCAAAGGGCGGAAAGAGGAGACCGGTCTTGAGAGGCTTGTTAAGGTTAGCTCTGGGAATGGTGGTGTATTCGAATAGCCCCGTATTGGTTACATAAAGCCGTGCGCCATCCGGTGAGAGGGCCATCCCGAATGGGTAGTTCCCGGTGGGAGCTTGGCCAAGGACCTTGAGGCTGGCGGCGTCGATGAGGACGATGCGCCAGTTGCCTTGGTCAAGTGTGTAAAGTGTTCGGCCGTCGCCGGAGACGAGGAGAGTTGCAGTGAAGCTGCCATTCCAGTCTTTGCCGTCGAGCGGTCCGTCGAGGGAAACCTCCCTGTCGGGCTTCCAGTTACTGGTATTGTAGACACGGATCTTGCCTGAATCGCCCGTTGCAACGTAGAGGAGCGAACCATCGGGGGAGTAGGCCAAACCGGCGTGAACCTCAATGGCAGGGTCATTTTCCTGGCCTGCGGGCATTCGCCGGATTAAAGGAGTGTGGGCGACTGGATCGTCGATGACGTTTAAGGCGAAGGGAAAGCCGATCGACGGGACCGCAATCTGAGCGCCGTCTGCACGTACCGCGAGGGCGAAGGGGTATGGGGCAAGCGGAATCCAATTCCCGGCCGGGTGAATGGCGCGACCGTTAGGGAGGATGGCCGCAACTCCGTTTTGGGCGTCGGCAACTGGCGCCAGGATCAGGCCCGCCGCGCAAAGGAGGAGGAAGAGCTTATTCATCGAAGGCATCACGAGCTTAATTATGAATCGCGAATGTGAAAATCTCTATCAGCACTACAATAACAATCTCGCTGGCAAAAATGATCGTTTAGCTATCTCATGGTCTGTTCCCCTTAACTAGTCCAGTTTGGTTGCGATCCACCCAGTCACTGGCCGTAAAGTGTGGGTCACCGTACTCGTGGCACCGCCCTGTTCTTGATCAATCGCAGGCAAACCGGAGATTGCCATTTCGCAGCTTGACTGAATCTCATAGAGACGCAGGCTCCTCGTCATTCGGCATAGGGGGAGCGAGTGACCGCTCTCCCCTGCCACACCACCCGGCATGCGGGTCCGCACCGGGCGGTTCGAGAAGTTGAGGTATTCCCTATGCCTCCTGTTTGAGAACGCGGGCGTCGG
>Ga0114951_10000570_pt1 | contig 49702 bp, 41 predicted proteins | sample AM7aDNAmetaG_FD_88677 | JGI IMG/M metagenome (GOLD analysis project Ga0114951, IMG submission 88677) | Freshwater microbial communities from Finland to study Microbial Dark Matter (Phase II) - AM7a DNA metaG | ecosystem: Environmental > Aquatic > Freshwater > Lake | place: Finland: Lake Alinen...
AATAAAAAAAAAAAAAAAAATACTAATACTTAAGTCATTTTTTGAATTTCAATGATATTTTCCAAAATATAAATATTAAAAGTTATTTTAATACGTATATCCGATACCAAGTGAATATGAACCAGATCCATAGACATCGTATATCATTATGTTATATATCCCACGTTTGGGGTAAGGAATATTAATCATTTCATAGTTTCCTATTCTTGTCGATGAAAAATCATAGTTAACATTCGAAACAGGTTCGTTGAATTTCACATAAATTTTGAAATAAGAGTCAGCGGGTGTAATCAAAGCTAATGAATATTCTGATGTTGCTGGATCGCTTAATCTGGTTGTCACATATCCCGCATCTCCTGGAAAATAGAGGGTGCCCGTGAATGGGCCTTCACTTTGTTTATGTGTTGATACAACCACTACATTAGTAGTATCCTTTGTTAAGAGGGTGGGTAATGGTTTTAGTAAAGAGGTTTTTATATAAGATTTTATAGGCGTTTTTGTTTTTGTAGGTGTTTTCGTTTTAATAGGTGATGTAGAAGTTGAGTAGTAATATGTTGGTGATGGTGTTGTTCGCAATAATGAATCAATTAAATTCTCATCAGATTCAAGTTTAGAAAGTTGAGATGAACCTGAACCAGTATTCAACTTTTGTAATCCTATATTGTAATTTCCTATATCGGCATCGGCAAAAACCGATCTCCAATTAGAAGTTATCTGTGATACATCATTGAGAAAAGTTATTGATGCACTTTTTAAGGGTGACATGTCTGGACTCACTGCAATACCATTGATACGTTCCAGAGTATTAGTTGTAAGAGTTAATATTGAGTCACATTTTTTTATTGCAGCACCCCAGTTAAGATTTGTTTCATCATTAGTAATAGCATCAATAAGTGGAACAACCTCATTTTTATATTGAATCATGACACTTCGAATTATATCATCATTCGAGGATTCGAGACTCGCATTCGATGCTGAAGCAAATAAAATGAGAAAACCTACAAAAAAAAGAATAACGAAAAGTGTTCTAAAAGTCATATATAGATCAACTAAAATATCTTATTAACTATTCTAGAATAAAGATTTTTTGAAATATTTTTGTTATATTCAATAAGATAACTTGAATAATTTGGAATAATCAAAATCTTGAATCATTTCACGTTCAGTTCCCTTTGAAACGGTATCGTGATTTGGGATAATTAGGATATCTTCTCCCCTTGACATAACGATATGACTTCCTTTCTGTCTTATAACAGAAAATCCAACCTTTTTAAAGACACTTACCATATCTGCACCGGATACTGGTAGCAGTCGGAGAGTCATACCACAATCTCAACGACAGAACACCTTGACTGATCGCGTTCAATATGGATGGCTTTTTCGTGAGTAACCTCAATATAAAGTTCAATTGCTTCTCGTATATTTGTTATAGCATCATCCCGTGTGGTCCCTTGCGAATGACATCCTTTCAAAGCAGGACAATGCACTGAGTAAGTACCGTCATCCTCTTCTTCAAGAATTATATCGAATATCATAGTGTATTATTGATTTCCATTGGAATAAGGATAACGCCCATAGTGTGAAAACCCGGCATGAAACTGTATTCCGGATATTATCTTTGAGATCGAGGAGCACTACAATTCCTCATGGATTTAAAATCGGCTATTGGTCATGGGGTCCTTAAAAATCGAGTTCATCTAACCGAGGTTCACTCTTAGTTCTGATACTCGTGAGACTCCTTGAACTAAAACTCATATTTCCGGGATGAATTATGTGTGCTAGCGGTTGGTAATCATACTTTGAAACCAATAAAGACAGATTAAACTGTTTATTTCTCCAATTCTTATATCCTGCATAAATCTTTCAGCATTAATGGAATTTCGTTAAATTTCGTCAGATGCACTAATTAGAGATTATTTGGGTATGCTTATATGGATCAGTCGTTCGGTGTACCTACATAATCTCGCAGGGATAGGACTTTTTTGGCATCTCAATATCTGTTTTCGCAAACCATTATCAGCATAAAGTTCGAAAGAACGTACATGAATATGAAAACCATTATTAAAGTCCACAGGGAGGGGAGATATTTCGTTGCCGTCGATCTCCTCACAAATGTTGCCGACCAGGGCTTATCAGAAGAGGAGGCTATGCAGAACCTTAAGAAAGGACTTGAGGAACATTACGAGCTCCTGATTGAATTGACCCCTCGAGACCACAAACTGACCTATCTGGACATAGAAGTCGATAATCTTGTCAAAAATTCCTCTGCTGTCAGCTCTTGAAATAATAAAAATTCTTACCATTCTTGGTTTCCAACCAATTCGACAGACTGGTAGTCATATTCATCTCCTCAATCCAGAGACTCGCCGACTCGTCACGGTTCCCAATCATCCTGAGATTGCCAGAGGTACATTGCTCTCAATTCTTAAGCAGGCTAATATAGAGAAGGAAGAATTCTTAATGCATGTAAATTGACCTTTTATTCAAGAGTCAAGTTCCATATATACTGGCGAAAACTTCGTGTTCTTATATTAACAGAGGAACAGTTTGTGTCAATCTCATTATCGCTCTGACAACTGGTCATCAGTTACTTTTTTTCTCAATCTGCTCTCGTAATTCAGGTAAATCTTTCACAATTAAGACCCATATCCTCTCCATGTCAACCCTGTGATATTGATGTATCAGCATGTTTCTGAGTGTTGCCATCCCTCTCCAGGGGATATTGGGATACTGAGATTTTATTAATTCAGGTACCTGGGCTGACGATTCCCCTATTATTTCAAGATTTCTGATAATCGCATCCTGGACTTGTGAATTATTTATAAAATGCTCTTATCCATCAATCGTATACTTGAAAATCTTCTTTATCGCCTCAAGAATATCAGAAAAATAAACCTGAAAGTCGCTCATAGTAAAATCGCTTCTTTCAGGATCTGTTGGCGAAGCCGTGGATGTAATGCGGGTTCTGTCACGATATCGATCTTTCTCCCGAATTCGTCTTCAAGAACATTGGAAAGAAGAGCAAGGTCGAGGAGACTCCGGTCTTCATCTACATCTACCAACAGATCAATATCTGATGAAGGAGACTCCCTTTCATATGAAACTGACCCAAAAATCCTGATACGGGTCACTCCATATCGTGATGCCAGTCGATAGATATCATCCCTACGCAACTTAAGCATCACATATACACTCATGGTCAGATTTCCTTACTACTCATAAAGGAGCAAAGATATAAAAAGATTCCAATACGGATACTCTCAAATTTCATTTTAATAACTACTTTCCCGTATATTGAATCTCGAATAGAAAAATAAGGCGAAGGGCCAAAGTAGATACAAAAATAATACCTAAAATCCGAAATTCCAGCCGATGCCTTAATGGTTGAATCTCTTCGAAGACTTTACTTTTTCGAACAATTTTTCCGATAGTTCACGTTCATTCTCGTAAGGTTCCCATATCAATTTTGTTCCTTGTTCACTCGATTTTACCGATATTTCAAAGAATTTTCCCCATTAACCCACAATTTCATCGATTGAACTCTTCAGGTTGTCTTTGATGATATGCAAATCGCATCTAAAGCAGGAAAAAATGCGTCTTTTGTGAACTTTTCCGTTTTGATTCCTGCTAATTGTGGAGGTATAGTTGACTGAATCCAGTATTCAATCTGGGTAGCGCTTTGAGGGTCTAATGCATGATTTGTTGCTCACACTGTGAGAAATTTCCCTGGAGTAGGTCCTTCAATGTTCTCCTGACCTATACAAATCCGATCTATGATGTTTATCATATTGGAATGTTCGGAAATGTGTCAGAATAGGGCAACATCTCCCGCACGAAATGATCTCTTAGGATAAATGTGTTCGGGATGAACGCGTTTGGTTTTTGGTTTTGGGGACATCGCTTTCAACTATTAAAGAAATAACTATTAAAATCGCTATTTTGTAGTGATCACATCGCGTTGTTCAGGTTACATTATTGATAGATTATATAACCAAATTGTCAAACTTGGGGTGTTAAACAAAATGTCCTTTTTCTAGGACAGTTATAAAAAAAAATTATTTAGTCAGTGGGGACTCATCCATGCTAATGAAATTGAGTGCATTCTCCCCATACTCGACTGGTGCATAAAGGGACCCATCATGTGGGAGTCCCTTGAACCGTACGAGCCACGATCCATTGATTTGCCCTGCTATCTGGACCGCAACAGCCTGCGGGGTCAGGACATCTTCAGTTCCCACAACAAGCATGACATCTTTTTGTATCCCGGAAAGGCCATTATAGGACCCGTTCCAGGCGAGGTTTGCCTGTGCCTCTTTCCGGATGCCTTCGGGTGTGGAAGCATTGATAGCCTCATATTCAATGATTTTAAATAGTAATCTGGTCTCTGGCAGACGTATGTTGTACGTAACGGAATCAAGGACAAGTTTTCGTACTCGTTCTGGGTTATTAATGACGAGCTGCTGGGAGACCGAAGACCCCATCGAGACTCCATAAACATTCATACTGTCGTAGCCAAGCACAGGCATCAGTGCTACGGCATCATTTGCATAGAGATCAATGGTGGGTGTCGCATTATTGTCGCTGCTATATCCCATTCCCCGATGATCATAGGTATATACGTGGTATTTCGAGGCAAGGATACCAATGAATGTCTCATTCCAGTTATCAATGGTGTTCCCGAACCCCTCGAGCATCAATAATGGTTCACCAGACCCGAATTCGCGGTATCCCAACTTGACTCCATTAACCTGTGCATACTGAACGGGTGTTGCGTTGAACGATACAGGTTGAGGTTGCCCCCCAATTGCCTGCCCGGTGGATAAGCTGGCGACTGGGTTACCTGGTGTACTTGTACACCCTGCTGTCATAAGGAGGCTGACTATGACAGCGATTGCCAAGATTATAATCTGTGTATTGTTCATAATAATATTCTCTTACCATACGTTCCCGCCATTTAGGAGGGGATTAATATCTAAAACAAAAAACGCCCCGGCCGGGATTTGAACCCGGGTCAAAAGCTCCGGAGGCTTCTAGGATGTCCACTACCCTACCGGGGCATAAATGGGATTTAATGATAATACTACTAATCCCATATTTTCTACCAGAATTTATAAAATCCTGGTAAAACTCTTTTATTAATTATAAAGCAGTAATAGAAAAAATGATCGTAAAAAAATTCAAAGGACACAAAATTAACACTATCATCTGTATTATATTGTTTGAATCCCAATCAGGTTCAAAGGTAGATTATGCAGGAGTTTTCAGTCCTCGTCGGAGGAAAAGCCGGAGATGGGATTAACACTACCGGTTACGTTATTGCCCAGCTTCTCAATCACATGGGCTACTATGTATTCATGTATTATGATTACCCGTCTCTCATCAAAGGCGGTCATAATTTTACGATAATCAGGGCAGCAGATGAAAGAATTGGAACACATTGTGAAAATGTCGACTTTATCCTGGCTCTGAACGCAGAAACGCTTCAAATTCATAAAAACCGGATGAAAAACGACACTGTTAAAATATTCAATGGAGACCTTGTAAAATCAGAAGGCATATCAGTGCCAGTTTCGACTATCCTAAAATCGAATAATTTCCCTGATGTGATGAAAAATTCAGCAATTGTAGGTGCTTTTGCGAAAGCTGCAGAAATTCCATGGGAAGTAGTGAAAGAAGTTTTTATTCTGCATGAAAAAAAGCTAACAGCCGAGAACCTTTTAGTTGCAGAAAAAGGGTATGAAGCGTCAATAATAAGCTTCCCCATTCAAAGGAGAAATGATGAACCGAGACCACTCCTAACGGGTAATGAGGCAGTGAGCCTTGGTCTTGTCAATGGAGGTCTGGATATGTATATCTCGTACCCAATGACCCCCTCCTCCTCTGTTCTTCACTTTCTTGCAGAGAATGAAGATAATTTTGGCTTAAAAGTGTTTCATCCAGAAAGTGAAATTGCGGTCATCCTGACTGCATTAGGAGCATCGTATGCAGGAAATAAAGTTGCAGTAGGGACATCAGGGGGAGGTTTCTGCCTTATGACCGAGGGATTATCATTATCAGGACAGGCAGAAATACCAGTTGTAATTTTTATGGCCCAGAGGCCAGGTCCAAGTACAGGTCTTCCCACCTATTCAGGTCAGACTGATCTTAAGTTTATACTAAATGCCGGACAAGGTGAGTTTCCACGTTTCATAGTTGCACCCGGTGACCCGGTTGAAGCTTATACCTGGTCAAAAACTGCGATGGATATCGCATGGAAATACCAGGTCCCGTCATTTATCCTTTCAGATAAGAGTCTTGGCGAGAGCACATATTCATTCGATAATCCGGTACAGAGCGAAATTAATATTTTATCATCTGATCGGCAGCCTGAAATTCCTTATAATAGATATTCTGAAAAAAATGATGGAATATCTCCTATGGCACACCCTCCGTTCAAAGGGGAAATAATAAAAGTGAACAGCTATTCCCATACAGACGAGGGTATAACAACCGAGGACCCTGAAATTGTAAAACGTCAGGTAATAAAAAGGGAAATAAAGGAGAAAATGCTTCTCGAAGAGATTGAAAATCTTCCGTCTGTAAATTTATCAGGGGATAAAAATGCAGATACAGCTCTCGTGTCATGGGGTTCAAATAAATGGATATGCAGGGAGATAGCTCGCAGGCATAATCTACGTGCGGTTCAACCTGTAGTTTTAAACCCTTTTCCGGAAAAGTCCCTGAAAAATGCTCTAAAAGGTGTTAAGAAACTTATTCTCGTAGAGGATAGTAAAAGGGGTCAGCTTCTTGACCTTCTCACCCTTTCTCATATAAATGTAGATATTAATATTCAAAAATTTGATGGAAGGCCTAATTCTATCCCTGAACTGGAGGAAAAGATCCTTAAGGTGATTTCATGAGCGATGAAAACCTCATAACAAGCGCCCAGAACACATGGTGTCCGGGCTGCGGTAATTTTACAATCCAACACAGCCTCAAATCAGTTATCTCTGTTCTTGAATCAGAAGGAATCTCAAGAGAACGATGTGTCCTTGTTACCGGGATTGGTTGTCATGCAAAGATTGCTGACTACATGAAAATAAATAGTTTTTACTCACTTCACGGCCGTACAATCCCTGTTGCCACAGGAATCAAGCTCGCAAACCCTGGACTGATAGTATTCTGTTGTGCCGGAGATGGAGATCTATATGCCGAAGGGCTTGAGCACCTCATTTTTGCAGCAAAAAGGAATATCGATATCTCGGTTTTTGTTCATGACAACCGTGTATACGGACTTACTACCGGCCAATATACTCCTACCTCCCCATTGGGTTTTAAAGGTCGTTCTACGCCTCATGGCACAAAAGAACTGCCTTTTAATCCTGTCGAGCTTATGCTATGTGCAGGAGCCTCATTTATTGCCCGGACATACACAAAGCATCCTCCTGATATGAATATAATCTTAAAAGAAGCAATTCTTCACAAGGGTTTTTCATTTGTTGATATCCTTCAAATCTGTGCAAGTTACTATAACCTGACAGATTTTTACAATAAGCGCATATACAGAAAAGAATCCAATGACCTGGAAAACTTCGAATCAGCTTGCATCACCAGCCGTGAGTGGGACTACGAGACTGAATCTGGTATTCCGGTCGGAATTTTTTATAAAAAAGCGAGACCATGCTTTGAAAATTCGTTCATGCAAAAGAAGCCCGGAGATAAACCTGTACAAGAAAAGATAAAAGCATTCCTCCAAACGAGAAAGTAAAAAAAGAGTAAAGAGTCAGTAAATTTTTTATGCCGGTTCAAGGGAAACCAGTTCGCCATTTATAAACTGACTATCTTCTGATGAAGGATTCACTTTAACAAGGTACTTAACTTTCATCCCATCTTTTTTGAATTGATCTGGTATGCTGCCTGGGTCTATCTGCTGTTTTCCACTTACTTTGATAGCATCAGAAAGGAATCCATATTTTGTCTTCTCATAATCAAGAAAAACAATGGTCCCAGTTCCATAGATATATTCGCTTGGCTCTGGTAACGACCCGAGCTCAATTACATCTACCGGAGTTCCCCACATTACTGTGGATGTTACATCATTTCTAATTTCAATTGTGTATATCACCGGTGTACCATCTTTATTAAAAATATCAGGAACCGGTTGTAAGGGATAATATTTCTGATCGTTATCTCCGACAATTCCATAAAAACCACCTTCAAAAGGCAGACTCTTCATTGTTCCCCTCCCTACAAGCTGGCCTGGCACTGTCGCAACGGCATCAGGAATTTCAGTAATATCAATAATTCGTATAGGTATACCCCTGTTGCCTGACATTTTGGGGTTACTTAAAAGTTGTGCATTTATTTGAACTTTAAGCCCGTTTTTTTGGAAATTAGTATCGAGACTATCTGGTTTGTAACCTTTATTGTTCTCATCTGTTATACCCCAGTACTGCCCACTTTCATCATAATAGACCATTCCTTTCACACTTATATTAGGAAGTACATTGTCCCCTCCCTGAGGTCCTACACACCCTGAAAGAAAAATGCCGATGAATAATACAATTAATGGAATAGCACACCATATTCTTTTTATCATGAGATTTACCCTGATACCTTCATTAGCTTCTCTCAACTAAACATCTTTTGGTCTAAAGACACCCAGATAAAAAAAATTATTAAGGTCAGGTCACCTCATAGAAAAGCTGGAATAAATATATGTTTATTGAAAGGATAGTTTCTGAAGGAATCGCTCACAACTCGTATATAATAGGTTCAGGGGCTAAGGCAGCAATAATTGACCCCAGGCGTGATATTGACATATATCTCGTTATTGCAAAAAGAAACAAGTTCAAATTAACCCATATATTTGAAACTCACAGGAACGAGGACTACGTCTCAGGTTCAAATGAATTAAGGGCAGTAACTGGAGCTGAAATCTATCATGGGCATAATTACAACTTCCAGTATGGAAATCCTGTTAGGGATGGAGATATTTTTCGTCTGAATGAACTGGAACTAAAGATAATAGAGACGCCAGGACATACTTATGAGAGCATATCAATAGCGGTTATTGATAATTCCACAACTTCAGATGTTTTTGCGGTTTTTTCAGGAGACACCCTGTTTTCAGGAGATACAGGCAGGACCGATTTTTATGGCACAGAGAACAGGATTCAGGTTTCAGAGATGCTATACAATAGCATTACAAAAAAACTCCTAGCACTGGGTGACGGTGTCATAATTTATCCTGCACATGGAGCAGGTTCAGTTTGCGGTTCTGAGATCACATCGCATCCTCTTACAACGATAGGATATGAAAAGAAGATAAACCCGGTTTTCAATCTAGAAAAAAATTCATTTATCCAAAAGAAAACAGAAGAGCATCATTACCTTCCTCCATATTTTCAGAAGATGGAAGAACTTAACACAGCAGGAGCGCCAGTCCTCGGAAAATACTCTGAATCTAATCTTTTGTCTTTGGATGATTTCAAAACCGCAATCAAGAATAAAGCACAGATCCTTGATATCCGGTCACCTCCTGGTTTTTCAGGAGGTCATATTAAAGGGAGCCTGAACATTTGGAGAGACGGGCTATCAGCGTTCGTTGGGTATTTTTTAAACTATAATGACCCGGTAGTCCTTGTTGACGATTATAATCTTGAAATTGAGCCTGTAATACGGCAGCTGATAAGGCTTGGCTATGATAACCTGGCCGGAGTGCTTGGCGGGGGCTATTCACTCTGGTATATTAAAGGGGGAGAAGTATCGAGACTCCAAAACTGGTCAGTCCATGAACTACACGAAAAAAAAGAGACTGAAGAGTTCATACTACTGGATGTACGGGATATTGATAACCTGCGAAAATTTGGAAGCATCAGTTCAGCGCGTCATTTATATGTCGGAGATCTTTCTCAAAAATTCCACGCTATACCAAAAGATAAAAAAATTGTTATCTACTGTGATGCAGGGTATAAAGGCTCATTAGCAGGAAGTTTTCTTCTTAGCAAGGGGTACAGGGATGTAATAAATATCCTTGGAGGTTTTAATGCCTGGATCAATAGTAAATATCCGGTAATTAAGGTGATTTAGGCGTATTTTTTACAAGTCCAGCTCTTGGATAAGTAAGAACAAAACAGAAACTTTTATTCCTGAATCTTCTCATCTCTAGTTGTGAGCCTATGGAGATCGTAAAGATCCCAAGAATGGAGAAACGCGAGTACGATAAACTTATCGAACAGGGTTATATATCAAGAATTGCGTTTCAGGGAGAAAAATATCCATATATTGCGCCATTCCTCTACACTTTTGATGGTAATTTTCTATATTTTCTGTCAACAAAATATGGAAAAAAGATCGAGTACTTCAAGAAGAGTCCTTATGTTTCGGTTGAAGTTGAAAAATATTCAAAAGACCTCTCATGTTACACGTTCGTAACGATGCAGGGGCTTCTCTCTGAAGTTACAGATTCTATCGACAAAAAAATTGTAAGGGAAACATTTGTGAACCTGATAAAATCCCGTAATTTGTCGATGAATATCCTTGCCGCACTAGGTCATTCACCCTTGGACCCGCCAGAGAATATTGCTCGTGAAGAGAGATCTCTCGTATGGCGACTTAATGGTGTAAAAGACCTCGTAGCGCTGAAAAATTTATAGTAATCCGAACAGGACCCGAGTAAAAATTTTATAAATTCCTTCCCAAAAGGAAATAACTCCTGTTTTTTCTAGAACTGTATCCTTAAAGGAACTATCCGTGAAAGAGTGCCATGTCTGATGAGAAGAGACTTACCCCGGCAATGGAGCAATACCGCTTCTTTAAAGCTAAATATCCGGATGCAATATTATTCTTCAGGATGGGTGATTTTTACGAAACTTTTGAAACAGATGCAGAAACTATTGCACCAGTTCTTGGAATTGCACTCACTTCACGTTCAAAAGATAAATCAGGAAAACGTATTCCGCTTGCAGGTGTCCCTTACCATGCCGGGGAGAATTATATTGCAAAGCTTGTCAGTAATGGCTTCAAAGTTGCAATATGTGAGCAGGTAGAAGACCCAAAATATGCTAAAGGGGTAGTGAAACGCGATGTTGTCAGGGTAATAACACCAGGAACTGTTATTGACGATGCGTACCTTTCATCAACCGATTCTCACTATCTTATGGTGATTTCAGCACCCGGAAAAGATGATAATGTCGGTGTAGCTTTTCTTGAACTTTCAACAGGTGAATTTTTTGTTATTTCGTGTATTGCTAAACCGCCATATACTGAAGTCCTGACTGAGATTTTTAAATATAATCCTCTGGAATGCTTAGTCCCATACGGACTTTCTGAAGCAATTACCGAGATACTCAAACTCCAGTCTATCCCTGTAACACAATATGATCCTACCCGTACAGCTGGTAAAATTGCACTGGAAGTTCTGGATTCAAAACTCCCACCGGGTGAGACAGAGAGGTCCGGCTGCCTCCTGTCTCCTGAAACCATCCCTGCAGCAGCCATCGCCCTTTTGTATGCAGAGGAGACACAGCTCCAGAGTCTTCCGCACATCAGGAAGTTAAGCCTTCGTTCAAGGTCTGAAACAATGGTCCTTGACAGTATTACACTAAGAAATCTTGAACTTATCTCCCAAATAAAGGGGGAGTCAGGTGAAAATACATTATATTCTGTTTTGAACCGTACAAAGACCCCTATGGGTTCTCGTTTTTTAAAAACAGCTATTGTTTGCCCTCTTATCTCAAAAGTTAAAATTGAAGAACGCTATTGCGCAGTACAGTTTCTTACTGAACATGTAGGAATAAAAAATGAACTTCAGGCACTCTTAAAAAGGTGTGGCGATATTGAGAGGACTGCAGCACGAATATCATATGGAAATGCCACCCCCCGTGACCTGGTTTCACTTGCTGGTTCACTTGAAACTCTCCCTGCAATAAAAGTACTGCTTGAGGAATCTGATGCCTCAACCCTTTTTTCCAAAAGTTATGAGGCCCTCTCAATGAAAGGTGCAGGAGAAGTAATCCGGGTTATCAGGTCCTCAATTGTTGATGATCCACCGCCAACAACACGGCAGGGAGGTGTAATAAAGGAAGGATATTCAGTTGATCTTGATTTAATAAGGAATTCTGCTAAGAAAGGAAGAGACTGGGTACTGGAACTCCAGCAGAGCGAACGTGAAAGAACCGGGATAAAGTCTCTCAAAGTAGGCTATACATCGGTTTTTGGTTATTATTTAGAAGTGACACGTTCAAATCTTCACCTTATCCCCCAGGATTATGAGAGGAAACAGACTACTTCAACGGGCGAGCGATATATAACGCCTGAGTTAAAAGAGAAAGAAGCCCAAATCCAGTCAGCGGATGAAAAGATCTTATCACTCGAGGAATCACTTTACAGGGAATTAATAAAAAAACTCGGAGAATATGTAACAGAAATTCAGGCAATGGCCCAGGGAATTGCCCTCCTTGATTTTCTCACGGCACTTGGCGATGCGGCCCTTTTTAATTGTTATACACGTCCTGTTATAGTCGATGAACCAGTTACATTGATTCGTGATGGGAGGCATCCGGTTGTTGAAACCCGGAGTAAATCAGGGTTTATACCCAATGATACATATCTGGCCGTTGATAAAGACCAGATCCTTATAATTACCGGTGCAAACATGGCAGGAAAATCCACCTATATGCGGGCGGTTGCCCTGATTACTGTCATGGCCCAGATGGGAAGCTTTGTCCCGGCTTCATATGCAGAACTAGGATTGGTTGACCGGGTCTTTTCCAGGGTTGGAGCCTTTGATGACCTTGCACGGGGACAGTCAACATTCATGGTTGAGATGCTTGAACTCGCAAATATCCTCTCGAACTTCACAGGTAATAGCCTCATTATCCTTGATGAGATAGGCAGAGGGACAAGTACTGCTGACGGGTTGAGCATTGCAAAAGCAGTTCTGACGTATCTTCATGAAAATGACAAAGGAGCCCCCAGAACGTTATTTGCTACGCATTTTCATGAACTTATCGGTATTGAAACTGATTATCCAAGGATAAAAAACTGCCACTTTGCAGTAAAAGAAAGTGGTAATGAGATAATATTCAAAAGAAAACTGGTATCAGGTGCAACCGACAGGAGTTACGGCATTCATGTTGCAGCTCTTGCAGGAATACCTGAAGAAGTTGTGCTGTTAGCCCAGGAAAACCTCGAAAATGTCCTTTTACAAATTAATCAATCGAAAAAAACCAGGAAAAAGTCTATACAACTTCTGCTTTTTGATAGTAATGAGAAAGAGAAAAGAAGCAACCCTCTTATTGAAGAACTTATATCCCTGAACCCGGATGAGATGACGCCCCTTGGTGCAATAACTCTGCTTTACAGCCTTAGAAAGAAAGCTGTGTTCTGGAAGGAAGGAGAGGAATGAACGAGAATATGCAAAAAATTAAGGTACTTTCTCAGGACACTGTCGACAAGATAAGGGCAGGAGAAGTTGTTGAGCGTCCTGCGTCAGTTATTAAAGAACTTGTTGAAAATTCACTTGATGCCGATTCACACCGGATAAGGATCGAAGTCTACCTGAAGGATAAAGAATTGTATAAACTTCATGTAACTGATGATGGCCTTGGTATGAGTTATGATGATGTAAAAATCGCCCCTCTTCCACATACAACAAGTAAAATTGCCTCAATTGAAGACCTGAACGCACTCAGTACTCTTGGTTTTCGTGGAGAGGCTCTTTCCAGTATCGCTGCAGTATCAACATTGATAATCACAACTAAAGCCCGTTATAGCGAATCCATTGGATCAAAAATAATAGTCAAAGATGGTGAGTTTATCTCATTTAATGAGGTTGCAAGTTCTGATGGGACATTCATCGAGGTTACTGACCTTTTTTCAACAACACCGGCTCGGAAGAAATTTCAAAAAAGTTTCAGGACTGAACTATCTCTTATTCAGACTTTACTGACATCTTTTGCACTAGCTCATCCTGATGTCGGGTTCACTCTCAAACGTGATGGAAAACCTATATTGGAAGTCCCACCTACTGGAAATCTGATAGATACTATATCAGTCTTGTTTGGATCAGAAATTGTTAAGGATTTAAAACCTCTTTTAATTGAAAGATCCGGGTTTGAGATTAAAGGTTATCTCTCAAAACCAGGCCTTTCAAGAAATGGCCCCTATCACATCTATATTTCTGTAAATAACCGTACTGTGTATTCAAAAAGCCTGATAAAAGCAATTACGGATGGTTATGGGACACTTCTTATGACCCACCGTTTCCCGGTAGGCTTTCTTTCAATAACAATACCTGGAAAATGCATTGATGTTAATATTCATCCCACAAAGAGGACAATTCGGTTTCAGGATGAATCAGTCATAGTATCATCAATCAGATCTGCGGTTGACGAACTATTTACAGAAGGTAATGAACCCCTCTCTTATACAATTCCGCTACCTGAGAAAGAAAAAATCCGATACCGAGTGGAAACACCTTTGACTCTGGCGGTTCATGAACCCTCACTTAGTAAATTAAGACAGACCGGAGAGAAATTGAGACAAACCTCTCTTTCTCTAAAAAAAGAAGAGAATCAAATTCAAAACCTAAAAATTATCGGACAATTTTGTGAGGAATATATTATATGTGAATCTGGTGAAGGTGAATTAATCATCTTTGACCAGCATGCAGCTCATGAAAGGATACTCTACGAATATATTAAACAGAGTGGAAAAAATATGCGCCAGGAACTTATTTCCCCTGTATCTCTACAGCTTTCACCTGGAGACGCAACACGCCTTGAATCAGTCTTTGAAGATCTGGAAAACTATGGATTTAATATTGAAAAATTTGGTAAAGACTCTTTTGTTGTCCGTTCAATCCCGGATGTACTGGGACGGTCCACAGATTCCGACTCGGTCAGAAATATAATTGAAGATATAATTCACTCTCAGGAGACTGAGGCATTGCCTTTTCGCGAGAAAATTCAAAGGCTTATCTCCTGCAGAGGAGCAATTAAGTCAGGTCTTCCTTTTTCACCTGCTAATAGCGAGAGGCTAATTGAGCAACTGGGGCAATGTAAAAACAGGTTTACCTGCCCTCATGGACGTCCGATAATGATCTCATATCCACTTGATTTAATTAGAAAGGCATTCAAGCGGATATAACCGTCTTAAACCCGGTTCATTCTTGCACTTATATCTCTTTTATAAGGTCCGGTTTATGCGTTTCAATAAGCCAATCTTTAAATTCAGGTATATCTATCATACAGTGACAATAATTAGCACGGACAGGATAAATTCATGGGAAAGAGAGTCAAAGAGATTTTAAAAGGAGCAGGTGACAGGCTAACCATTGAACAAGGAGCTGCCCTCCTCGGTGTTTCGGGAAGTGAGGTATGGGAAGTCACAAAACTTGCTGATGAAGAAAGGTACCTAAAAGTAGGTGAAAAAATAACTTTCGTCAAAAACCGCAATATAAATATTACAAATATCTGTATCAATTCCTGTGGTTTTTGTGGTTATTCTCGGAAAAAAAAGAGCCCTGACGCGTATTACCTGTCAGAAGAAGAGTTTAGTGCAAAGGTTCGGGATGCCGTTGCCCATGATGTTACCGAAATCTGCAGTGTGAGCGGACTTCACCCTGATTTTTCACTAGATTCTTACACCCACATCTACAGGCTTATACACCGGATAGCACCAAAGTTGCATATTCATGCAAGCAACCCAATGGAAGTTGCGTATGCATCGAGACAGAGTGGATGCGAAACGACTGAAGTTTTAAAGGAGTTTAAAAAGGCAGGACTTGGGAGCCTGTGCGGGACAGCAGCCGAAATTCTTGATGATAAAGTGCGTGGCATTATTTGTCCGGATAAAATAAAAACTGACGAATGGGCAAGAATAATCAGGGAGGCACACGCTCTTGGAATAAAGTCTACGGCTACAATAATGTACGGTCATGTTGAGAACGACCTGGACCGTATGCATCACCTTGCATTGATAAGGGACATCCAGGAGGAAACCAGGGGTTTTACCGAATTTGTACCTCTATCCTTCATTCATCCGGAAAGTCCTCTCTATAAAAGCGGTAAAGCAAGGGCAGGTGCAACCGGGCGTGAAGACATCCTGATGTACGCGGTGTCCCGTCTTTTCCTTGATAATATCCCTAACTTACAGGCATCCTGGGTCAAACTTGGTGTAAAAATGTCCTCCCTTGCACTCATGGCTGGAGCTAACGATATTGGCGGGACGATGTACGAGGAAAGGATATCAAAGAGTGCAGGGGCACAGTCTACTGACTACCTGGACCCAAAAGAGATGAAAAGGGTTGCTAATGACTGCGGACGTCCACTTTTGCAGAGGACGACACTATATGAATTAATCAGGCCGGTTTAAATGATTATTTCGTAAAATCCCTTATTAATTCTTTATTTTTTATCAAATATTATTATTTAGAGTTGGTTTAAACAGCTCACAACTTTCATCACATATATACACAAATGTATAAATATGTTCAATGATGATCTATATTTATGCATTTGAAAGAATTGATACTGACTCTTGTTAAAATGAATCCAATTTTTGTTTTTGGTTTTTCCGGGGAGAACCAATGATAGAAAATCTCTCTTTAAACCTCACACTCAGAGAATTCCTTGACCTTAATGAACACCAGAGACGTCCATTGATAATTCCTCTTTCGGTTGAAGTACTCCTCCCTGATTTAAGTCCTGTCCAGATTTTCCAGGAAATAGCTGATCCTAAAGGATTTTTGCTGGAATCAATGGAGGGAAGTGAAAAGATAGCACGCTATTCATATATCGGGGTCAGTTCAGATCTAACGATAACTATTGGATCAGCTATTACTATTGACGGTGACCCTGCTTTTTTTTCAATTATAAATGAACCAGAAGGAAAAGACCCGGTTGCAGTCATGCGGTCCATATTGTCACGTTTTCACTATGTAAACCTGAAAGCACCCAGGTTCTTTGGTGGTTTTGTAGGCCATTTCTCATATGACATTGTATATTTACTCTATCCTCATGTCAGGAGAGCAAAAAAAGAAGAAAGTAAACTTCCTCTTGCGGCCTTCACAATGAGTAGGGATTGTATTGTCCTTGACCATGTCAGAAAAACCATGACAGTTTTTGCTAGTGCCTTTCTTTCCTATGGGAGTAACCCGGTAAATGAATATGATGAATGTCGTGAGAAAATACAGTCAATAATAAAGAAAATTTCACTTCTGGATTTGAAAAAACTGAAAAAGCCTACATTAACTTCAAAAGAAGAATCTAGAGAGAACGATGTTCAAAGTATGAGTCATGACGACTTTCTTAATGCTGTTGAAATAACGAAAGAATACATAAACGAAGGCGAAATATTCCAGGCTGTAATATCCCAGAAATCTTTTTGTAAAACCGAAAAGTCACCAATTGAGATATATCAGGCATTAAGGGCTAAAAATCCCTCCCCTTATATGTATCTAATCAGTTTTCCGGGTTATTCCCTGATAGGAGCAAGTCCTGAAATGCTTGTGCGGGTTGAGAAGCGAGAAATAACAACCGTTCCAATCGCAGGTACTCGTCCTCGAGGAAGAACAAAGGAAGAGGACGAGATATACAGAACTGAATTACTCAGTTCAGAGAAAGAAAGAGCTGAGCATACAATGCTTGTCGACCTGGCTCGAAATGATATCGGAATGGTTGCAAAATTCGGGTCAGTATCTGTTAAAGACTGCATGCATGTTGAAAAATTTTCTCATGTCCAGCACCTTACTTCGGTTGTAACTGGAGAATTAAGGGACAACCTCGATGCTTTTGATGCTTTCAGGGCATGTTTTCCTGCCGGGACGGTTTCGGGTGCCCCAAAAGTACGAGCGATGCAGATAATTGAGGAACTTGAACCAACTCACAGGGGAATTTATGCTGGAGCAGTCGGATACATTGGTTTTGACGGGAATCTTGAATTCGCAATAGCTATCCGGACGATAATTCATCGAGATGGTCTTGCCGAAGTCCAGACAGGTGCAGGTATTGTTGCAGATTCAATTCCTGAAAGTGAATGGGAAGAGGCAATGAACAAGGCAAAGGGACTTTTTGTAGCAATTGAATGTGCAGGAGAGTCCATATGAACGTACTAATAATAGACTGCTATGATAGTTTTACCTATAACCTTGCACAACAGGTTGGAAAACTTGGAGCGAACCCGGTTATTCTGAAGAATGATTCACCGGAGGAAGCTCTCAGCGTAGATGAATATGAGAGGATAATTCTCTCTCCAGGCCCTGGAAGACCTGAATACTCAGGTCTCGCACTTACAGCTCTTGACACACTTGGAAGAGAGATACCTACACTCGGTGTATGCCTCGGCCATCAGGCTATCTGCCACTATTACGGAGCAAAAGTACAAAGAGCTCCCCATCTCATGCACGGGAAAACATCTGAAATCACGCATGACGGAGAAGGGATATTCAGAAATGTGCCTGAACCATTCAAAGCGACCCGTTATCATTCACTTATTGCAGTTCCTGAAACAATCCCAAAAGAACTGATTATCAGCGCTACAAGCCTTGATGACGGTTATATCATGTCTGTCAGGCATAAAACATATCCTGTTACCGGTGTGCAGTTCCACCCTGAAAGTTTTCTAACTTCTGCAGGAGACAGTATGATTAAAAACTTTGTCAGGGGCAGGGAATGAATATTAAAGTCGCAATTGCAAGACTTGTTGAAGGTTATAACCTGACTTACAGCGAAGCCCATGATCTGATGATCTCAATAATGAATGGAGAGACTTCTCACTCCCAGATTGGAGCCATCATCACATCATTGCGAATGAAAGGCGAGACAGTTGATGAGATTGCAGGATTTGCCCAGGCCATGAGGGAATGTGCAGTAAGATTTAGGTTGGATGGCATTCCTGTATATGTCGATACATGTGGAACAGGTGGAGACGGTGGAGGAACATTTAATATAAGCACTGCAGCAGCGTTTGTTACGGCAGGGGCAGGGATTCCAGTTATGAAACATGGAAACAGGAGTGTTTCGAGTTCCTGTGGTTCTGCTGATGTCCTTGAGGAACTAGGTGTAAAAATTGATGCCACTCCTGAAACAATGATGAATGCAATGAAACATACAGGTTTTGCATTTCTTTTTGCCCCGCTTTATCACCCTGCAATGAAGGCCGTCTCCGGACCCAGAAAAGAGATAGGTATAAGAACAATTTTTAATATTCTTGGACCTCTCACGAACCCAGCAATGACAAAAGTCCAGCTCCTGGGTTTAAGTACCCCAGAAAAGAGCAACAAAATGGCACAGGTATTAAAAATCCTGGGAATAGAGAGAGCAATGGTTGTACATGGTTCCGGGCTTGACGAGATAACCACCCATGGTATCACAATGATAACTGAAATTGAAGGAGGAGAGATCTTCCAGTATACCCTTCAGTGCAAAGACGTCGGTGTCCGGCCCTCTTCATTACAGGATTTAAGGGGCGGTAATTCTCAATATAATGCCGAAATAATAAAAAAAGTCAATTCAGGACATGCAGGTCCAAAGACTGAAATCGTTGTACTGAATGCAGGAGCCGCCATATATCTTGCCGGTGGAGCTTCTGATATTACGGAAGGTGTTGAAATGGCAAGGGAATCAATTGCCTGCGGGGCTGCACAGAGAACATTATCTCAACTTGTCAGTGCAACCAGGTGTAGTACATGATAATGCCTGAGATTATTGCTTCGACCCGGAAAAGAGTTTCAGGATTAAGAGATAGCTATCCTGAATATGGTAAAAAAAGGGCAAGTCTTATAGAGGCTATCAGAAACTGCCAGGAGAAAAATCCGGTGATTGCCGAGATAAAATATTCCTCTCCCTCTAATGGATTTCTCGGCTCAATATATACACCAGAAGAGATTGCAGGTTTCTATACCAGGGGAGGGTGCACTGCAATATCAGTTCTTACTGAACCAGAGTATTTCAAAGGAAGTAATGAATTTTTAAAAAGGGTAAAAAATTATTCAAATTGTCCTGTATTGAGAAAAGATTTTATTATTGATATTCGGCAACTTGAGGAAAGTGCTTCAATGGGAGCAGATGCAGTTCTCGTCATAGTGTCCCTTGTAGGGGAAAGACTTATGCAGTTTATCACAGCTGCGGATGCTCTTGGAATTGAGCTTTTAATAGAGGTCCATTCTCTTGCAGAAGCAAAAAATGCACTTAATGCAGGAGCTAAGCTTATCGGTATCAATAACCGCGACCTTAATACAATGACAACTGATCTCTCTACGACAGAGGAGATTGGCCTGTTTCTTATTGAAAATGGAATTATTGTAGTTTCAGAGAGCGGGATAAATACAGAGTCTGACATCAGAAGGCTTAAAGGGAAATGCAATGCTTTTCTCATTGGATCATCATTGATGAGATCAAAAAGACCACAAAAACTCCTGGAGGGATTTGTATCCGCGTAAAAATTTGTGGAATTACCTCAGTTAAAGATGCAAAAATAGCTGAAAAACTTGGTGCGGATGCAATTGGAGTAGTAGTATTCAGCGATTCTCTGCGTTCAGTATCAATAGAAAGGGCTCTTATGATCTTTAGTTCACTTGGTCCGTTTACGACAACGGTTGCAGTCACTCACTCTACAAAAAATGATGAGATCAATAAGATACTCGGGATTAGTCCGGATGCTGTTCAGGTATCAAGTGATATTCCGGTAAATGGAAATAGCAAAGTGATCAGGGTCGCAAGACCTGGTCATCCATTACCTATCGATTGTGATGCAGTCCTAATTGACGCAAGCCTTGGTCGGGGTATCCTTTTTGATAAGGATTTTGCACTCGAAATAAAAGGAAGATCTAATGTCCCGGTCCTCCTTGCAGGTGGACTCAGACCTGACAATGTCAGGGATGCAATACGAAAAATCCATCCTTATGCAGTAGATGTTGCAACCGGAGTTGAAGACAGCCCTGGAATAAAGAATGAAAATCTGGTCCGTGAATTTATCAAAAACAGCAGGGAGACAGAAAATGAATAACGGGAAATTTGACGGTTTCGGAGGGATGTTCGTTCCTGAAACACTCATGGGAGCTTTACACGAATTATCCCAGGCCTATGAATATTACAAAAATGACAAATCATTCCAGGATGAACTGAATTATTATTTAACGCAATTTGCAGGGAGGCCTACTCCACTTACTTATTGCGAACGTTTATCTGGTGAACTCGGATGCAGGCTGTACCTGAAGCGTGAAGACCTGCTACACAGTGGGGCCCACAAAATAAACAATACCCTGGGTCAGGCCCTTCTTGCCAAAAAGATGGGAAAGAAACGGTTGATTGCTGAAACCGGGGCCGGTCAACACGGTGTGGCGTCAGCTATCGCAGGCGCTGCACTCGGACTTGAAGTTGAGGTTTATATGGGTGAAGTTGACATAGCGAGGCAGGAACTTAATGTATATAGGATGGAACTTCTCGGTGCAACTGTACATCCGGTAAAATCAGGCCAGAGAACACTGAAAGACTCTATTAACGAAGCCATGCGTGACTGGGTGGTAAACCTTGCAGACACACATTATCTTATAGGTTCTGTAGTGGGTGCTCACCCATTCCCCACGATTGTAAGGGACTTTCAGACCATAATTGGCCATGAAACACGTAGACAGGTGCAGGAGAGAGAAGGGAGGCTTCCTGACAGGATAATTGCTTGTGTCGGTGGCGGGTCTAATTCAATCGGGATCTTTCATCCTTTCCTTAATGACCCTGTCAAACTTTACGGGGCCGAGGCCGGAGGAAAAGGACTTGATACAAATGAACACGGGGCATCTCTCTGTGCAGGTGAAAAAGGAATTTTACATGGTGCCCTTTCTTATCTCCTTTCTGATAAAGATGGCCAGATCTTGCCAACCCATAGTGTATCGGCAGGTCTCGATTATCCTTCGGTGGGACCAGAACACAGCATGCTCAAAGACAGGGGACGGGTGACATACGAAGCGGTTACTGATGACGAGGCCCTTTTGGCCTTCTCTCTCCTCTCAAAAAAAGAAGGAATAATTCCTGCACTGGAATCATGTCATGCAATTGCACTTGCAGTAAAAAACAAGGGGAGTTATGAAAGTAACGAGATTGTAATTGTGAACCTTTCGGGAAGGGGGGACAAAGACCTTCACGAAGTTGCAAGGATAACAAGGGGTGAGATATGAACCGTATCAATTCACTGTTTTCAAAGCTTCACAGACCCGCACTTATAGGATACCTTGTAGCGGGAGACCCAGATAAGGAAGAATCACTTCGGCTGATAGAAACCGCAATAGAGTCCGGGCTTGACCTCCTCGAGATTGGTATACCCCATTCAGACCCGATAGCTGATGGTCCGGTAATTACAGAGGCCCACGGGAGAGCACTATCTTCCGGGATGACCCTAGACGGTTTATTCTCGCTTGTCTGTGACTTACGGTCCAGGTCAGATATTCCGGTAGTACTCATGACTTACTTTAACCCGGTTTATAGAAGAGGGGTCAATACTTTTTACGAGGAAGCAAAAAATAGCGGTGTTGACGGTGTACTTATCGTTGACCTACCTCCCGAAGAGGCGGGTGATGTTGTAAAGATTGCTGCAGAAAACGATATTATGCAAATATTCCTTGTAACACCGACTACTGACGAAAAAAGACTGATCAATATACTAAGTGTGTCAAGTGGCTATTGTTATATTGTAAGTGTCCAGGGAGTGACAGGAATGCAGCAGTCAGAGCCAAAGAGTATCGAATCACTCATCAGTCGTGTTAAGAGCAGGACTAAATTGCCAATAGCAGTTGGATTTGGAATTAACAGCCCGGGACAGGTCAGGAATTATATCAACTCCGGAGCTGATGCAGTTATCGTTGGAACCCCCATAGTGAACATTGTAAAGGAGAACATTGGCCAGGATCTGCTTATACATTCTAAACTGAGGGAATTTATCCAGTCTCTCGCAGTTGAATGTAGGAGAGATGAATAAAAAAACAAGAATTATTTTCTATAGTAATTCAGAACGAAGATATAGTGTGATGATTAAATTATGATATAATTATTATGAAAGATGGGAATCCATTCACTCTTGGTTATCCCGTTCCACCTGATTTCTTTGTAGGGAGGATTAATCACTTAAATAGTATTGATCAATCAATAGCTGAAGCTTCCACAAACTCACAACGATATCTTTTTGCTACAGGTGAAAGAGGCATTGGAAAAACATCTTTTGCTCGATTCGCTTGTGAAATTGCTTATAAAAATTATGATTTTTTACCCGTTAATGTTATTGCAAGTTCTGCAAATTCAGTTGAAGAATTAACAAGGCTAAATTTTGAGGAAATCCTCAAAGAAACAAGTGAAAATAAAGTATTAGATAAAATCCGATCTTTATTCGGGGAATATATCAAAGAAGTAGGTGTTATGGGGATTAATTTATCATTTAACCCCCCACCTGATAAGTTAAATGATATAACCCGAAATTTTCCTGAAGCAATAAAAACAGTCTATAGCGAGATAAGGGAATCAAATAAAGGGATTTTTATAATATTAGATGATCTAAATGGGATATGTAAAATTCCTTCTTTTGCTCTCTGGTTAAAAGGAATAGTAGATTATATTGCTACTCATTATTCTGATTTACCGTTATTGATGATGATAATAGGTATATCTGAGATTAGAAAGGAACTCAGTAACCATCAACCTTCGATTTTAAGAATTTTTGAAGTTATCGAGATAGAAAAATTATCAGATTCTGAAGTGGAAGATTTCTTCCAAAATTCTTTTCGTAAACAAAACATTACTCTGGAAAAAGAAGCATTGGAGATAATCGTTGAATATTCCAGCGGTCTCCCAAACATTATGCAAGAAATTGGTTCAGCAATATATCGTATCGTTGATGAAAACATAAAAAAAGTTACTAAAATTGAAGCCTTTGCAGGCGTAACAACTTCAGCTGAGATAATAGGAAAAAAATATCTTGATCCTAAAGTATATGAATCGCTTCGAAGTGAAAGATATATTTCAATTTTGAGAAAGATGGGGGGGTCAAAATTTACAATGCCTTTTAAAAAAAGTGAAGTTGAAAAAGAATTAAACGCTGAAGAAAAAAAGGTATTTCATAACTTTTTATTAAAAATGAAGGAACTTAATGTAATTATCCCATTACCTGAAAAAGGAAGAGGATATTATCGTTATGCAAATCAACTTTATCCCGTATATATCTTTATGGAAAGTTATCGTCATGAACATGGAAAATGATTTTAAAAGAAATTACAAGTTCCTATTGATCAATTTTGTTAGTTATTTAACTCTTTAATTCCCTTCTCGAGCATAACGCCACTTTCCCTCAGGAACCAATATTTCAAACCTTGCTCCCTTACCTGGTTCGCCCGTCTCAGTAATCGTTAATCCGGTTATTGCAAGGATTTCCCGGATAAGAAAGAGACCGAGACCTGTATTTTTACCAAACCCCTTTTTAAAAATCAATTCCTTCTCTAGAGCAGGAATACCCCTGCCATTATCTGACCAGATAATTCTGACATTCCCTTTATCAGTGATGACAGATATATGGGCCCGGGTTGCTGTTTCTCCATGAAGGACTGTGTTATCGGCAAGATTATAAAGCACCTTCTCAAGAAGAGGGTCTGCAAATATCTCTACATTTCCAGTGTCATTAATAATGTTAATGGCAGAGTTCCCGGTTAATAAGACCATATCTGATAAATTTAGCCATCTTGGTGATTTTACCCCCAGGTTCTGATAATCCTTCGAAAAGTCTATCTGGTGTTCAATAGCCATTGCAGAATCATATATCTTATCCAGGTAAGGTCTAATCTCTTCAATAATTTCATTTTGTCGTGCGAATCTTAGGAAACCCTGTATTAACATTACTTTGTTTTTTATATCGTGCCTTGTGATGTCAGAGAGGAGTTTCAGCTTTTTATTTGCCTGAAACAGGGATTCTTCCGCGAGCTTACGTTCTGTTATATCAATGGCACTTCCTTCAAATAGAATTATTTTGCCGGATTTATCCTTGATTGGAACAGAATTAGATGTATGCCAGCGCCATGTTCCATTGGCGTGTTGAACACGGTATTCGATACCGGTTTGTCTCTGTCCCGTTTCTAACGTTCTTTTCATGAACTCCCAGCATTTCACGGTATCATCCGGATGGACAAAATTTTGAAATGATTTCCCGATTACTTCCTCTGTATGATGCCCTAATAATTCGGTCCAACTATTGGAGACGAAATTCAATACCCCTTCGCTTGTGATTGTATAGATAATATCATGGCTGTTCTCAATCAAATTGCGGTATTTTTCCTCGCTTTCTCTTAATGCCTCCTCTGTGAGTTTTAGATTCTTCAGATCACGGGCCACATGGACGCAGCCTGATAATTGTCCGTCCTTGTCCCACAAAGGAGTGCAGGTGACAATGAAATGGCCTCCAATCTTTTCTTCATACACTTCTGCTGTATGTTCCTCATGGTCTTCGAGTAACAGTGTGTGCGGGCAGTAATCTGGAGGACTCGTTGTATTATGAACACTTTGATAGCAGGTCAGTCCTTTTGACTGTTCCTGTGTCAGGCCCAGTTTGTCAGCCATAGCCTGATTTACCCTGTGAATTTTATATTGGGTGTCTATGATAGATATCAGGTCCGGCAGTGCGTTAAACGTACGCTCCCATTCTTCTTTTGCAAGAAGTGCCTGTTCCTCTGCCCGCTTGCGTTCTGTGATGTTTGTGAGGAAATTGAGCGTGGCAGGTCTTCTATTCCATTCGATTCTTACTGAAGAGATATTGACCCAGATGAGGTCTCCCGTTTCACTCTTCAGCCTGAAATCATAATTGTCCGGAATGTCCTCTCCTGAAATACGCAGTTTGTACCGGTCAGAAACCAAAGATCGATCATCCGGATGTATGAAATCAGTGAATGGATTGCGCTCTAATTTTTCTGTCGTAACTCCAATCATTTCCAGGGTTTTTGGATTTGCATAAACCAGCCGGTCACCCTGGGCAATGACAATTGCTTCATTTGCATTCTCGATAACCTGACGGTAACGCTCCTCGCTCTGCAGGACCAAATCTTCTGCCTTTTTACGGTCTGTAATATCCCTCAGAGTCACAAGGTCGGCTTCGATTCCTTTGTAGATAGTCCTGACGCAGCATGCTTCAACACAACGTCTCTCTCCATTGACGGGATTAATATTATATTCGGCCAGTAATGGTCGGCCAGTTCTTTTAATCTTCTCCAAATCTGAAACTGCCTGCCTATAAGAATCTTCATCAAGAAAAGAGATAATAGACAAATTTTCTGATATTTCAGGTTTCTTAAGTCCAATTAAATTAAATGTGGCGGGATTGGCAAACAGGATTTTTCCGTCAAAAGAGAGAATTAATATTGGGTCCCGAATGTTTTCAACAAGTGAACGGAACAAATTTTCACTATCCGCGAGGGCCTCTTCTGCTTTCTTCCAGGATGTAATATCATGGATTACTCCGGCTATAAAGACTGGTTTTTTTTCTGCGTTGCAAAGTAATCTTGCCACTGAATGAACATTCTTCAGGCTGGAATTATCAGCGGGTTCAATTTTATATTCAAGGTTGTATTCTGTTCCTTTCTCTAAGAGGTTAATTAATGCATTATGTACCCTTTCTCGTTCGGGAATCCTTGCTTCAACGTCCTCAATTGTTATAATTCCTTCGGGAGATCTTGAAATTCCAAATATTCTGAATGCCTCTTCTGATGCCCATATATTACCTGTTGCAAGGTCAAGCTCCCAGCTTCCTGTCTGTCCAATCTGCTGCGCCATTCGCAGGCGTTCATTGCTCTCCCTTAATCGTTCCTCATTTAATTTACGATCGGTAATATCACGGATAGACTCAATAGCCCCAATGGTATTGCCCTCTCTATTGTAGAGTGGAGCTGCGGTGAACCATATCGTTGCTCCCCTGCCATTGTAAAGGTGATCTGTTGTTTTTTCTGAAATAAGAGTCTGACCTTCTCTTTTCAACAAGGGATAATATGCAGCCATGTCTGGATTATCATTTAAGACCAGGTCAATAAGGATGGGACGGCGTTCGTTGTAGAATGGAATTGAGTACTCATAATTTCCTTTTCCCAGAATCTCTCCTGCATTAACACCGGTCATCTTCTCTATTGCACGATTCCAGGCGATTACAATGCCATTATTATCAATGGCAAAAGTAGGATCAGGCAGGAAATTAATAATATCGGCTTCCCGGCGCTTCTGGTCCTCTATGAGTAAAATTGCACGGCCCCGTTGGACTGATTGTTTTATTTTATGTGCAAGTTCAGCGAACTGTGATATGGGTTCCCCACCTTTCTGGAGATAAAAGTCAGCACCTTCATTTAAAGCTTTTATTACAATCTCTTCCCGGCCCCGGCCTGTAAAAAGGATGAAAGGAACTTTTCCAAAATTTTTTCTTACTTCAATAAGAAACTGAATGCCGTCCATATGCGGCATCTGGTAATCAGATATTATAGCATCAAAAATTTCTGTATTCAGGAGATCCAATGCAGCAGGTGCTGAATTAATAATGCTAACTAAAAAATCTCCCGACTCCTCCAGGAACAATTTGCCGATATCAAGGAGGTCTTTTTCATCATCAACATAAAGAACCTTGACAGCACCAGCCATTGTATTATTCTATTGTATATTTGATTGCACATACTTTTTTGCATTAAGATTTTAAGGGAATTTACGTAATGATTATTCAATATTAAAAATTCGTGTAAAGAAATTGCATGTTAAATTAATTCATATTAATAATCGTGCGAGAGAGCTAGCCTTATCGCGAAAGGAGTTAATTAAACATTATGAAATATTATTTTTTTCCCTGCTTAATATCTATTTTAACAGTGATATTGATAGCTGGATCTTTTGTTAGTGCGCAGCCGGTTCAGGAATGGAATAACAATGGAAATGTATCAATCGGCCCTGGTTTAGTTAATACTAGTACCGGGTATATTTCAGGTGTACAATCAAATGGACTGTATATCTATTATGGTATTCCATTTGCGGCTCCGCCAACCGGAAACCTGCGTTGGAAGCCACCTGCACCTGTAAAACCCTGGGATGGTGTAAAGGAAACAAAGGTGTATGCAGCATCCCCGCCTCAACCTATCACTCCGGACCCTGTTACAGGTGCTCTCCCTCTTATGAGTGAAGACTGTCTATATCTTAATGTCTGGACACCTGCATCAAGCGCTCATGAAAAATTACCGGTCATGGTCTTTTTCTATGGCGGAGCATTTGCAGAGATAGCTCCCGCAGGTTACATGGCAGTATATAATGGAACAATTCTTGCCCAAAAAGGGGTTATTGTTGTCACGGTAAATTACAGGCTTGGCGCTCTTGGATTCCTTGCCCATCCCCAGCTTGATAATGAGTCGCCTAATAATAGTTCGGGAAACTATGGGATTCTCGACCAGGTTACAGCTTTAAAGTGGGTCCAGAGTAACATCGGGGCGTTTGGTGGTGACCCATCCCGTGTAACCATTTTTGGGCAATCAGCAGGGGCAGAAAGTGTCCTTATACACCTGGTAAGTCCGCAGAGCCGGGGCCTTTACCAGCAGGCAATAATTGAAAGCGGTCCATTTTGGGCAAACGGGCCTACTATTGACAATGTTCATTCAAAAGCAGACGCTGAACAGTTTGGAGTAGAATATGCTAAAAGCCTTGGATATTCAGGCAAGGATGCAATTAACCAAATGCGAAATCTAAGTCCGGATGTCCTTATCAATGCAACTCCATGGCCAGCTTCATCGTTCTGGCGGACTCATACTCTTAAGTTTGAGCCAACAATTGATGGATGGATACTTCCTGATTCTGTTGACAATCTCTTCCTCAAACACCGCGAAAACCCGGTCCCAGTTATTATAGGGACAAACGCTAATGATGGGACCACTCTTTCCGCTGATGCCAACATGACTGTTCCTGAGTACGTATTATTCATCCATAAGCAGTTTGGGAAGGATGCAGATAAGGTTCTTGCACAATATCCTGCAAATTCTACGCAAGAAGTCCAGACTGACCTTGCGAATATTATGACCCATTATGACTTTGCTGATGCAGCAAAGTTTGCAGCTGGATCTTTATCAGACATGAGCCGGAATATTTACCTTTACAGGTATACTTATATTCTGCCAGGGCAGCCCAATGGAGCATTCCATGGCAGCGAGACCCTTTTATTATTTAAGGTGCCTGGTGTTAAATCTGACCCTAGCGTCGGAATTAATCTCGTGGACTTATGGACTAGATTCGCAAAAACAGGGAATCCAAACGGCGGATCGAATGTTACCTGGCAACAATACACACGTAAAGGTCAACAGTATCTCGATATAGGGAATATCTCAATTGTGAAAAGCGGTTATTAACCGCATATATTTTTCACTAAAATGACATCAACAAAAAAAAAATCTCCGGGCAATTTGGCTGCTTTTTATATCCAGTATACTTTTTATAATTCTCATAACTCCTGTTTTATCTTCCTCAACCGTTTCACCTCTTCAACCAGTGGATACTTTTGAGAGGGGAAAATTACACATGATAAATGAATTGCCGGTATTACAATTGCAAGGAACATTCCATGAAATGGGACGAGAGGAGGGTTATCTTATCAGGGACCAGATATGGCGGTATTACAATTCAAGCGTTACAGAACACAGGCTAAAAAACGGGACAGGAAATCTCCATGCTCTATTTTTAAAGATGAATCCCTATTTCCAGAAATATCCCAGGCGGTACCAGGAGATAATTAAAGGTATGGCAGAGACTTCCGGTCTTTCTGTAGAACAGCTGATTGTACTTAGCCAGGTCCCTATAATTCCATCCCAGTGTTCAGGGATAGCTGCGTTTGGGCCATATACTATTGATAAGTCGATGATATTCGGGCGTAATGCTGATTTTTTCTCGAATGAACCGGATTATTCGGGTGAGACTGTTGTAATTATCTATAATCCAACTGATGGAAGTAATTCTGTTGTCGCTGTGACACGTCCTGCCCAGATTGAAATTGCTACAGGATTGAACAGTGAAGGTCTCTTCTTTGAATGGAATGATGGCTCGTCATCAGGGGGGACTCTCTTTTACCCTGGAAGAAGACCTTTTATCACTGGATGGGTCTTTGATTACTCAAGCCTTGAAAGTTTAGACACCGCCATTGCTTCAACGCTCACAAACTGGCCGGCAATAGTGAATGTTGCTAACGAAACTGAGGCATATTCATATGAGTGGGCTACATTTGACGAGAAAAGACGAAACCCAGACAAGGAAGGCTTTCTTGCTGCTACCAATCATTTTATTCTTTCTGACTGGGGAATTTCAGGTCCGTATGGGGACCCTTATTACACTATCACCCGGAGAAATAACCTTCTCCAACTTGGTGAAATTTATAAAGGCAGGATTAAACCTGAAATAATGGAAAAAATCCTTGATACGCCGCTTGAAAAAGGGGGAGTTACTGGAAATTTCACAAAGCAGCAGATAATTGCAAAGCCTGCGACTGAAGAGATCTGGGTCAAAGTCCCTGGATATTATAACTGGACATATATTCCAGTCTATTCTTTATTCAATGCAGATTGAGTAAATGATAAAATATCCTTTATTTAAACATCACCATTTTTTTCCGGGGCTTCCCGCATTGAAATTATTCATTGTTTTCGAGCGTGTAAAGAATAAAAAGGAAATTATAACAATTAATATTGAAAATAAAAGAATTGTCTGAAATGATAATGCAGCTGCACTACCTATATCCATCCCTGCCATAAATTTTATATCTCCTTTATGTGTGAATATTTGAGACCAAATTGTCTCAAATACTGCAATACCCATTATTTGAGTAACTGCCCTTGCAAATGAGTAGAGTGAATTACCTTCCTCCAGGTAAGGGCCTGGAAGGTTATCCATAACGTTATTCATTGAAGATGGGTAATATAGACCTTTTGAGATACCTGAAAGGATAAGACCAATACAGATAAGTTCAAGTGACCGAAAAGCTGCCCCTCCTGCATAAATTGAAAGCGTGGCAATGAGAAATATATACCCCCATTTCATTATATATCTGCTAGATAGGCGACGTATAATCCATCCACCCGGGATAGCAACACAGACCATTACCAGTGGATCAATTAAAAAGAGAAAACCACTTATCACAGGTGACAGTGAAAAGGTCCACAAAAGGAGAAATGGGACAAAAAAACTAACGCCATAGCAAATGCCCATAAAAACAGAAACCTCTCTTACACGTCGGATAAACGTTTTGCAGGTAAAGAGGTATCTTTCAAACAATGGAGATTTTGTAAGCCTTTCCCTTCGGGTGAAATTGATTAAAGCAAAGATTGTCGCCCCGAGTAGTAAAACAGTAGGAACTGATAACCAGCCCATCTCATCTCCCTGGTTTAGTAAGAAAGTCAATAGGAATAATGATAGAAAAAGGAAACATAATGAAAGTCCATCAGGACCTTTTGAGAATGAATGCCTTTTTAACTTTGGAAAGGAAAAACCTGCGAGAAGGGCAAGAATACACACTGGTATCTGGAAAAAGAAAGTGTATTGCCAGGAAAAGAATTCAAGGATGAGACCTCCCAATGGTGTCCCGATTAAGATACCTGCATAAGGAACTGCTGAGACCAGGTTATAGGAAAAACGCTGTTTCTCTTCAGGAATAAAAGTCCGGATAGCCATAGGGCCTATGGAATAAAGCATGCCTGCTCCACAACCCTGAATAAACCTGAGTATCGAAAGAGTGAAGATGTCCTTTGAAAAGCCACAAAAAATGCAGGCAATTATAAAAACTGCAACTGATACCGTGTACCCCTTGAAAAATCCGACCTTTGAGTAGATTTTTCCTGATAAAAGGGCTAGCATTATAAGCCCAAGGCCGTAAGCCAGGATAGTCCATGCAGCGAGTGAAACAGTTGTATTGAAAGTTTGTGATATTACTGGGATACATACTGCAAGAATGCCAGAATCGAAAGTATTAAGAAACGCACCAAGAATGAGGGCTAAAAGAATTATAGATTTGCGTGACTGAAGTTCCTCTATTGGGAAAGCAACCACTTATTGTTCCCCTTTATTTCCCTGTAATATTTCATTCTTACCCTGTTTTGTAATATCCCACCAGAATATTGTTCTGGTCACGTATCTGCCGAGAACCCACCCATCACATTTCGGTCGGATTTCATGGTTTACATAGTCCCTGACAATACTTTTTTGTTCAGAAGCAGTAGCCATTGAACGTTTACAGATTGAATCTTCTGCCTGCCCGATTGTGGCAAACCATTCTTCAAACAAAACCTTTCGTGATATTACATTTGGATAAATATTCATCTCATAGAGAACATCATAAAGGAGGTTTGACTTTGGGAGGGAAAGATACTGAGTATTGTGGATACGTGGCCAGAGGTAATATGCAATCGATTCCCATGCCGTTATTCCAGAACTCCAGACCAGATATACCCGTGACCTCGATGCTCTGCACATTTTTAATACTGCTTCCTTAATGTCAAGCATACCAAGTGAATAACTGGCTAAAACTATGTCAAAAGGAGGAGATATCTCTTCATCAGATACATCTTCCCATCGTTTCGGAATGACTGTGATACGGGTATCAATATGTTCTTTGAGGTTTTCGCAGAGAACATTCACCATCACTTTTGAAGGTTCGACAACAACCACCTCTCCTCCAAGACAAGCGATGGGAATTGCAAGGTTCCCGGGCCCACCACCTATATCAAGTACCCTGGAACCTGGAAAGACCGGGATATCAGCAAGGATATTACAATAAAAATCTGTAAGCGTTTTTGCAGTGCTCCAGTATTCTCTGGCTCTTTCTACGGTTGACCAAGTATCAGAAAATTCAATGTTTTCCCGATTTTGTGTATAATCTTTTATGACTCTTGCCCATTCAATACGAGCACTATCTGAATTAACCTCTGAATAAGTTCTTTTGGTTATTTCTGGCATAATGGGAAAAAGTTTTTTTAATTCATTATTCGATAGTAATTATTTCACGAATCCCTGAACCATCAGTATCAACAATCCTCGGGAGGTAACTACCCTCTGCTCTGCAATATGCGCAAATATTGACTAAATCACCCTGTTTTGCAAAAACCGACATAGCACCAGTTGTCATTACAATTCCTGGAGGCATTGGTACCGCGTATGTGTCAGCAATTCCTCCCCGTGAGGCATTGTATACAGAGACTGACTGATACTGGTTTATACCTGACATTTTCATCACTTCCTCTGGTAGCTCGGCACTTCCCTGCAGACAATCCGGGTGAGTTCTGTTTACGATAAGCCTGAGTATTAAGGATGACAGAAAAAATCTTGGTAACTTCCTCTTTTCTTTAAGAAATGCCAGATGATTGTCAATGTTTTTATCAGTCTTTAATGAATACTGCAGGTCAAGGGTCGATTGTCCTTTATTGTCCAGGTTTGTTTCAGGATGAAATCCAAGGTCAAAGATAGGAAAAGTTCCTTCCTGAAATGCAGTAAGGTCTTTATTACTAAGTTGTGTGAGTGTTATGACACAAGTAACTGTTCCTTCCTGTAGAAATTGTGCAATACTCCCACGTGCCTCAACTACGCCTTTCTCTTTTCCTGGAATGACAAATGTCTTTATCCTGTTTAGCCAGTTGTCGCCATCAATTTTTGTGACAATTACCTGTTCCCAGGGCATAATGTCACTTTTTACCAGTATAAAGATTAATTCCAATAACATAGATCTGCTTTTTATCATCATATGTCATGCTTTCCACACTCCTTATATGTTGAAATATGATTCCAGCTTTCCTTTTCTGCAGACATCCAGGGTAACACAGTGTACTCCTCCAAGTAATGAACGTGAATGTCTTAACCTGACCGGCATGACATTTATCTGGCGTTTTTCGAGTAGTTTTATCAATTCTGTCTGGTCACAGTCTATTGCAGCCAGGTCAGGGGATAGCATAAGGAGATTCATTCCAAGCCACCTGGAACTTAATTGTCGCATTTCAGAATATTTTGGCTCAGCCATATGAGGAGTCCACAGAACTTCCCATTGTTTCAGTGGTTCAGGTATATTGTGTTCATTTATCCTGTCAGGGTTTAGTAGGACGAGACCCGGTCTTAATAGACTAATTGTTGCATCCACGTGAATACGTGAGTTTAAGTTATAACAGGCATGGACCCTGTATTCACTCCCGATTATTGACTGGAGCCAGCGACATCCAAGTTCATTCCCGGTTTCAGAGATAGAAAAAAATATATCTCTTCCTGCCCTGAGGCATGTAGCTGCATCAAACGCTATCTCAATATTTCTCAATTTGCATTCTGCTTCAGGGGAATCATCATAAATCTCATCCTTCAGTTCAGGTTTGGGAGCAGCAATCCATCTGCTGCCATTGAGAAAATACTCATGGAGTAATGTTCTATATGCGGATGTTTCGAAGTACCGTGACCTGAAGACCGAGGGGGTCTCAATAATCATATCACCTGTGCAAAAAAGGAGGTCTCTGGGGCAGTAACAGAAATAGTTATCGGCTTCCCAGTGAAGTGTCCTGAATTTCCCAGGGAAATTAATGGGTTGCGGTCTTCTTACTCTTATTCCAAGACTCCTGAGTTGATCTGCAAAAGTGTCGAGATCTTCTTTTGTTTCCCTGATAACATACTCTGGTATGATAGGAGGAATATCACCAGGCTTAAGTCCCTGGAGCAGATAAAATCCTTTATCCTCCTCTGGAAACCTGGCATATGAGATATCTCCGACAATAACTTCTATAAGAGGATCCCATTCATTGTAGACCTCGACTTTTGTGATTAATTAACTCCTAACTTAACGTATCACTGTAATATTGCAACCAAATTACTATTACATGTTTCCCAAATATTCCAAATCTATCAGCCGAATTAACAATGCGACAAAGAATATTGCATAGGGAAACCCGTGATCGAATTCATATATTCTCTATGCCAAAGATTTTCAGACATTCATTGTTTGCATGCCCATGTATTCCGTCACCATCATCGAGTTCAATGTCAAAATATGACTGATTATAAATTGGACGGTAACGGTTTTAGATCTGCCGCAACGCTTCTTCTGATTCCCAGGTTGACTGCCTACTCCTTTTATTAGTCTATTTATATCACCCAGGAGATACCTTGGGGGTGTTGGATGCATACCCGTAGTGAATTGGAGTTCGACCTGAGTGTTCTACAGCAAATTAACTTGATTCATTCTCGTAACGCCATTTCCCATTCGGAACCGTGATCTCGAATCGTGCTCCTTTCCCTGGTTCGCCGGTCTCCTGTATTGTCAATCCCGTAATCGCAAGAATTTCCCTAATGAGAAATAGGCCAAAACCAGTGTTTTTCCCGTAACCCTTCTGAAAAATCATTTCTTTCTTATCTACCGGCACACCTACACCATTATCAGTCCAGATAATCCGGATGTTTTCCTTATCAATGACGACTGATACATTGACCTTCGTTGCAGTTTCTCCATGGCGTATTGTATTATCTGTAAGGTTATGTAACACCTTTTCAAATAAAGGGTCGGCAAATATCTGGAGAGTTCCGGTTTCATCAGTAACGCTAATCGCGGGTTTACTTCCTGATATAATCATATTCGATAAATTCAGCCATTTAGGTGAGTGAACTCCCAGGTCCTGATAATCCTTCATAAAATCTATCTGATGTTCTATCGCCTTTGTTGATTCATGTATCTTGTCAAGAAATGGTTGAATTGCGTCAATATCTTTTGAATTACGAACGAATCGTAAAAATCCTTGAATAGTAATTACTTTGTTTTTGATATCATGCCTGGTAATGCCGGAAAGCAGATTGAGTTTCTTATTTGCAATCTTGATTGCTTCCTCGGTTTTTCTTCGTTTGGTTATATCACGGGCAATAAAAACAATACTGGAAGGCTGGCCGCTTTGATTCCGGATAAATTCGCCATTCACCTCAATATCAAAGGTACTACCCTCTGAGTGAATCGCACGGTATTCTCCAGGTCCTGGGAAAATCCCCTTTAGCATCATTCCAAGATTTTTAGCTGCACGATCCCTGTCTTCTGGTACAATGAAACTTACGATATTCTGACCCAGTATCTCTTCCTCCCGTTCGAAACCAAACATCGTCAATGCTGCCGGAGAGACCATGTTGATAACTCCCTCCAAATCTGTGATACAGATGTCGTCTGGGGAGGCTTTGAGGATGGACCAGTACTTCTGCTCGCTTTCACGAAGTACTTCTTCTGCCATTTTGCGTTTGGTGATATCCATCGCGACCCCGGCATATGTAGAGACCTGCCCATTTTTGTGCCTTATGGGAAATCCACGGTCCCAAATATATTTGATATTCCCATCAGGTCTGATAATGCGGTATTCGTGGTCAAAAGGTTGTCCGGTTTTTTCGATTTCTAGATCAGCAAGCACACGCTCTCGATCCTCCAAATGAATGGCATCCAAAAAAGACCGTGGGTTTTCATAAAGGCTTTCGCGTGAACATCCCCAAATGCGCTCGAAACTCGGGCTCACGTAAAAAATCTTCCCTATTTCAACATCAGCCATCCAAAAGGCTTCATCGATTGTATCCGTAATCAATCTGAATCTTTCCTCGCTCTCCTGCAGCGCCTCCTCTTTCAGTTTGCGGTCGGTTATATCTCTACAACCTCCGAAAATACGGTTTGATAATGAGGAATCTTTAGTGGACACTTGTATTGTATTGACCGCAAGCCATCGTTGCATCCCGCTTTTTGTCCGGATGCGAAGTGTGCAGGTTCTGGATGTTCCCTCGGGAAGATTGGTAATATTCTCATCGAAAACAGAAGAGTCATCCGGATGGACGAGGCTCCTCCAGCACCCCATGGCAAGCAGTTCGTCAATTGTGTATTCCGTAATTCGTTCAACGGCACCAGCTAACCAGTCGATTGAATAGAGGCCTCCCTCAGATTTGATACAGGAGAATACAAAATCCGTTGTCATTTCAGAGATGTATTTATACCGCTCTTCATTCTCCCGCAATGACTCTTCCGTCCGCTTGCGGTCTGTGATATCAGTAAGAACGAGAAGCGTGGCAGGAGTTTCGCCATAATGGATCTGGGTGCCTTTCAGGATAACCGACCTCCGAAGTCCGTCATGTGTAAGGATATCGATCTCATAGGTCGGAATTTTTCCTCCTTCCAGACGATCGGTTATTCTGGAAGTCACTTCACCGCGGGATTCTTCTGCAACATAGGATAGCACTGAAGTGCCAACAATCTTCTCTTCACTATATCCCAGTACCCTCGCAGAGGCAGAGTTCACGTGAAGAATATTTCCGTCCGGTCCATATATCGCGATATAATCGGGAAGGCTTTCCACAAGACCCCGGTTAAAAGAATCGCTCTCTTTTAATGCTTCTTCTGCTTCTTTGCGCTCGGTTATGTCGATTAATGTACTGAGCATTCCAGCAATGTTCCCGTGGGAGTCAGTGAGTGGCCTTGAGTTGTTTAACACCGTGATAATATTACCGTCTTTCCGTCGAAGCCTGTGTTCGTAATTTATCAGCCGCCCACCAGAAAGAAGTTCCTCGTGGGCTGGCAGTACAATGATTGGATCTACATCCACGTCCGGGATGCTCATATGCAGAAGTTCCTCCCGGGAATAGCCCAGGAGGTCTAACCCGGCCTGATTGGAATCGATGAAGTTTTTCTTGTTGTCAAATACATAAACTGCCGCTATCGATTCGTCAAAGATGCCATGGTATTTCTCCTCGCTTAACCGCAGAGCCTCTTCCGCATATTTGCGCTCTGTGATATCCCGTCCAACGCCAATAAACTGCAGCTCACCTTTGGTGTTGACATACGGAGTGCCATTGGCAACAAACCAGAGCCATCTGCCATCGGCATGTCTGACGCGATAGGCTGGGCTCGCCTCGCTATGCCCTGTAATGAGGACCCTCTTTAAATATTCGAACAGAGGTGCGATATCATCCTCGTGTACAAATGGCCCGAAGGATTTACCTAGTGCATCACTAACAGGAATGCTAAAATGCCGTTCCCAAGCTGGGGATATAAAAATAAATCTACCCTCACTATCAAGAGTGAAAATGATATCAAACGAATTTTCGATATGGACCCTGAAAGTTCTCTCACTCTCACGTAGTGCATCTTCCGCCTTTTTTCGCAATGCTGCTGACTTAATCTTGTGCGAGAGTTCAGCATACTGTGCGCCAAAGTCCCCACCTTTCTGGAGGTAGAAATCAGCACCATTATTGATTGCCTGAATGACCACTTCTTCCCGGCCTTTGCCGGTGAACAGAATAAATGGAATCTTTCCAAATTGTGCCCTTACTTCAACAAGGAACTGGATTCCGTTCATCTCAGGCATCTGGTAATCTGAAATGATGGCATCAAATTTTTCTGTTTTAAGGAGTTCTAAAGCAGCAGGTGTTGATTCAATGGTCGTAACGGAAAATTCACCTGACTCCTCAAGGAACAATTTTCCAATCTCAAGAAGACCGGATTCATCATCAACATAAAGGACCCGGATAGCACCTGTCATTATACTCCCTTATCTTTCTAATAGCACATATCTTTCGGTATTAAATTTTCGGGTAACATCTTATCCCTGCTTTTCTTTACGCAATTGCTGAGACCCCTATTGATTACTCAAGCAGAGACTCAACTAGGAATGCGAAAAAAAATATTCTAGATATTTCCGCCACGAAGTTTCTGTGACTTTGGAGTAAACGCCTTTTCTATCAGTTCACGGTTGAAAGTAGCCGGGACCTGGCCTGTTTTTGCATATCTGTATAAAACGACCACAAAAATTCCATGCATTGCTGACGCAAGGATTCCTAGAATTGCTACAATAACGATAAAGAGAGCACAAGCTGCAAAGAAAATAATGATATTTCCAAGGAAGTAAGTTGCTAGCACCAGCAAAAATACGACAATACCAATGACAAAAAAGATCAACCCTATGGAGAGACTGCCGACAATACTTTCACCCCATGTCTTTTTAAATAGCGAAACCGATCCCTTGATAGAATCATATACTCCTTTCTCTTCAAAAATAAGCACAGGAACGACAAACATTGTGACAAGGCTCCAGACACCGCCAGCAATTCCCGCTGCCACCTGTCCTGCAACCCCGGCACGGTCTTCTATCATCCTGAGGACAAGACCCACAGTTGCTGCGATGACTGCCCATGCAAGGATAGAGCCGATGTGCCTTCCGGCTTCAGAGAACCCCTCTCCGACCGTCATATTGTTGCCTTGCAGTTTTGCATTTACACAACTGATAAGACCGACATTAAAGAAGATAACAACAAAATAACTAACGAGGTAAAACAGAAAAAGGAGAATAACCCCTAAAACTGAATGTGTATCAAGGGAAATTGCACCTTTTGAAAAGATAATCGGAAGGATAAATGTTCCAATTACAAGCAGCATGACAATTGCTGAAATTAATGGAAAGATAAGAAGCTTTTTATCTTCCATAAGAACATGCCAGCTTGTTTTAACGAGTTCGATACTACGCGAAATACGTTCAAACATACTTTCCTTTTGCTCTTACTTGGGAAAAAAAGCTTTGTATGATCTAGTTCATAAATGTCACTCAAGTTATTATCTGTTATTGATTAACACTCATAAACTTTCGATAATCAAACACCTTATAGAATTGCTTTCGTAAACGTCTCAAAACCAACCCGTTCTATGGTAGATCCAAGACGTTCTGCACCCTGTGCGTTTTCGCGGTAAAATCCGATAACTTTCCTTGCAAGCGCTATTGCCTGGTCCTCTGAAAGTCCGTCTACAAGTTCACGAGCTGTTTTTGGTGTACTGCCGCCCTTTCCTCCGACGACTGCTCTAAACCCGCTATCAGTACCGATGAATCCCAGGTCTTTTAACCAGGAATCGCTGCAGCAATTAGGACATCCTGAAATTCCCATCTTGAACTTTGAAGGGGCTGGTTTACCATAGAATTCCGAGTCAAGGGCAAATCCAAGTCCAGGGCTGTCTTGTTTCCCTCTTTTACACGAACGGGTTCCTGGGCACATCTGTATACTCCGTATAGTAAGGCCTATAGCTTTGGAACGGTCGGTGAATTCGGCCCAGATATTATCAAGGTCCTCTTCACGTACGCCCATAATTGCAATTCTCTGTGCACCTGTAAGCTTTACGTATTTTGCACCGTATTTTTCGGCTACATCCGCTATCTTCCGTAAGAGTGCAGGCTCTGCAAATCCACCAGGAATATGGGGGAGGATAGAAAATGTTTCCATATCTCTCTGGATAATTGCCCCTTTCTCAGGGATGTTTGTTTTTGTCATTTTTTGCACCTTTCAAGGTAATCATTACAAGTTTTGAAGATTTATGAATGTCGGTATATGATTGTATCTCTGTCCGGTAGTTTCCTTTGGTAAAAATCTCAAAACTTTCTCCTCAAAAGGGTTATCAGGTTTCTTTAATTTTTAATTTCAGCATTATTTCCCAAAATACTCCGCAACTTTCTTCAGGTTCTCACGAATTGGAATACCTTGTGGACATTTTTCTTCGCATTTACCGCAGTCCTGGCAGAGCGATGCATAATTCGGGATGCCATTGAAAAAACCACCCAGGAACATTGTGTAGATCTGTTTGGCATCTTCACTGTCCTCGTACATGTGACCACGGTTGTAGTACTCAAAACAATCGGGAATATTCACGTTATGTGGGCATGGGATACAGTATTCACACCCTGTACAGGGAATTATGACCCGCCTTTCTATCTCTTTCCTGACTTTTTCAAATAGGGCAAGTTCTTTTTTCGTAAGAGAATCAGAAGTTCCGTTTTCAGCGAGGGCAATGTTCTGCCTGACCTGCCCGGGGGTCGACATACCTGAAAGGACAACAGTAACTTCGGGGTGATTCCAGACCCACCGGAGGGCCCATTCAGCGGGTTCGTGTTGAACCTTTGCCTTTTGCCAGATCTCCCTGACACCTGTCAGGTCCTTAGCGAGAAGGCCGCCTCGTATTGGTTCCATGACAACAATACCAAGTCCTTTTTTGTTCGCATATTTTAGCCCGGCTGTTCCTGCCTGGTAGTTTTCATCCATAAAATTGTATTGAATCTGTGCAAAAGTCCAGTCATAGGCCTTAACTATCTTTTTGAAGAGTTTTGTATTATCATGGAAGGAAAAACCTGCAAATCGTATTCGCCCATCGGCAATTGCATCATCGAGAAATTCTGTAATCCCAAGCGCCGATAGATTTTCCCAGAAAGGCTGGATGAGCCCGTGAACAAGGTAAAAATCAATGCAGTCTGTTCTCAGACGGGCGAGTTGTTCATCAAGATACCGGTCCATGTCTTCACGGGAATTTATCAACCAACTGGGAAGTTTGGTTGCGAGGTTTACCTTTTCACGGTACCCATTGGAAAGTGCACGTCCAACGAATGGTTCGCTTTCACCATTGTGATAGGGATACGCAGTATCAATATAATTCACGCCATTGTCTATTGCATACCTGACCATATCAGTTGCCACGTTTTCGTCAATCTGGCCGTTATCCTTAACTGGGAGCCTCATGCACCCAAATCCGAGGATAGAAAGTTCAGGTGTTTTCTTTTTCATCTTTTTGTAGAGCATCAAATTTCACCAATCTTTATGCTTTAGGTTGGATGTATAAATTAATAGATCTGGAGAGGTTGTAAGCGAGGATTGCCTCATCATTTCTACCAAGGCCGGTAAGTGCCGCCCCCCTTGCTGAATAAAACTCCAGTATTGATGGATCGATTTTTATCGCTGTATCAAGCCTTCGTAATGCCTCATCATAATAACGGAGGGCAATTGCAGATAAACCTCCATAATACCAGGCCCATTGATTGCAACTGTAAAGGTCAGTTGAACTGTTGAATGCAATTAATGCTTCTTCGTGCCTCCCTGCGGCAGCAAGACATTTGCCCTTGTTAAAGTAAGCCCAGGTGTTATTTGGATCAAGTTCTGTTGCTTTATTATAATATGGCAGAGCTTCGTCGCACCTGTTTGTTTCAGAGAGACATGAACCGTACTGGAAATATGCCCAGGAATATCCGGGGTCAAGTTCGATTGCCATTTCAAAGTCAGGTATTGCCAGGTCACAGCGTTTGAGTTCGCTCCATGAAGCACCGCGATAATAATATGAAAGCGGGTTATTGGAGTCAGATTGTATCGAAAGGTTCAGAGGTGATATTGCTTCACTAAATCTCTTCAAATCATATAGCCGCTTTCCTTTCATATAATTCAGTTCCGGGTCATTTGGTGAAGCCGACAAAGCACGGTCGATTGAAGTGAGATCATATGGGCCGGTTGTCTGACTTTTCTCTATATTCTCTTTAAGAGTTAGGTAATCTGCGTTATCTGGATTAATTGTAAGTGCTTTATTCAAATAAGAGAGAGATGTGTTGTAATCTGAAAGAGCGTAGTAGGTCCTTGCTTTCTCATAATATGCCGCAGGGTTACATTCATCTAAACGAATTGCCTCTGACAGAGGTGGAATCGAATCTTCATACATCTTCATATCGTAAAGCAGGGCTCCTTTGTTATATTGAATGTAATAATTTCCAGGGTCTAATTTCTGGGCCTTTGAGAGGAGGGTAAGAGATTCATTCTTTTCGCCCCTGTTAATAAGGACTTTTGCCTTTCCATAATATGCACTTCCGTTTTGTGGGTCTAATGCAATGCACTGATCAAAGTCCTTGAGAGCTGAACTATCGTTACCAAGCGCTGCATAGGATTCACCCCTGTAATAATAAGCCCACGAATTCGCAGGATCAGCCTGAATTGCAAGCGTAAAATAGTTCACTGCTTCATTATATTGTTTAAGATCGTACAATCGCCTTCCTTTATTAAAATAGGGCCATGTAGAGTTGGGTGAAGATAATATCTGTGAGTCAAGGTATTTCATATTCTTATTTTTCATCTCCACCTCATTTTGTAGTCCTGACCGAAGTGCCGTCACGTTTTTGTTGCCAGGCTCATTTACAAGAACTTGTGAATAGAGTGATATTGCTTTGTCATATTCTCCATTTTCTGTGTAAATCTTTGCAAGAAGGAGGTATGCAGGAGTATACATAGGATTACGGGAGATAGTCTCGTTCAGAAGGACGATAGCATCGTTTCTCTTTCCGATTTTAAGAAGACTCTGTGATTTTGCGTAATAATATGATGCATTTGTTGGGTCAGATCTGATAGCATCGTCAAAAGATATTATAGATCCATTGTAATCGCCTTTGCCCTGAAGAACAAGACCCTGTTCGTACAGATTTTTTGGGACTCCCAGTTCGCTGACACAACCTGAGAGGAAAATACAAAGTACTATCATAAATCCGATAACAAAAAACTTCATAATTGAATAATGGGTGAAGAAGTTTTTATAGGTATTGAAGCAGGTCTGTTATCCTATAGAACAGTTTTATTTGTAAATGGTTATTTGCTTTTACAAATCCTGTAACAGTGCAATATTACTGTGTAGTATTTCGACAAAATACTTCCGGGAAAAATACTAATTAGGCAAAAGACAAGAAAATACTATGTTTTATCTTCTGGAATCTGAAAAAGGATACTGGAAAAATCTCGCTCAGTCTCTCGTTTCAAATTCTGTTCTCCCTCCATTTGATGACTCAAACATCCGACGGAACCTTATTGCTGCTTTCCATTTTTACATAGGAACTTTTTTCCTTTCAATGGAAAGAAAAGAACCGGCAAAAGAATGGCTGAAACATGGAGCAAAGTTAGAAACACAGGCTTCTCTTTGCACTTATCTTCTTGATTATCTGGATAACAAGGGAAGAGAACAAAGTAAACCTGCAACAGCTTTTGAAGAACCTGACCCCTTTGTTCAGGTCTCAAACGCCAGAATTTTAAGAACTGCAAAGAGTAGGTTTGTTTCACATGTAGCAGACACTCTTTCCGTCTTTAAAAAACCTGTAAGGATTATGGATATAGGCTGCGGAGACGGAAGCCTTACTGGACAAATTATTGAGAACCTTAGATTTAATAAAAAAATCTCAACAGTATCAGAGTTACTTCTTATTGAACCCTCACAGAAAATGCTTGAGAGGGCAGAGGAGAGATTAAAACGGCTCCCGGGGCTTATTTCAATCAAGCCCTGCAATGAAAGGATTCAGAAAATGGCTCCATATATAAAAGACCATTATGATATTGTGATCTGCGCCATTTCATATCATCATATGCCTTACGAAGAAAAATGCATACACCTTCAGGAACTTGCACCCTTTATGTCTAATATTTTGTTCCTTGAAATGGATGCAGAACATGATAAACCTGAAATGAATTCACCAGAACTGGCACTTTCAGTTTACCTTTCATACGGGAGGTTCATAGAAGATGCCATCTCTTCCCCTTTTGTTGGGGCCGAAACATATGAGGCAATTGATGGTTTTCTTCTAACCGAGATATTATCTACTCTGACCGAGCCAAGGGGAGTCAGGACAGAATACCATATGCCAAAGAACAGGTGGATAGAGTTGCTTAAATTTTCACTTGGTCCTGAATTCTCACTGGGTTGTGACACATTCTGTTATTCGGATGACCATCTGGGTTTTTTTACACTTCATTACGGGAAAAAAGTTATCTGAAAAATATAATTAACAGAACTTTTTATCAGTTGTTTTCCTAATATATGATGGTTAATTTTGACTCAATATGCAAGCAGGGCGATTATCCTTTTATTATGTATTATTATTATTGTTGCAGGGTTAATTGCCCATTATAATTTGGTTCATACTGAAAATAAGAACAAGCCAATTGTGCATCTTATCTATGCGTCTTCCGGAAGTGTACTCCAGTTGCTAGACACCGGACAGATAGATGGTTTTCTGGTCTGGGAGCCTATCCCGGAGGAAGCAAGGTTGTCAGGCGTGGGAAAGATAGTTGCTAATGTGGACGACCTCCCTCCTAAACATTTCTGGGCAAAACTTCCATGCTGTGTTCTTGTGATAAGAAATTCAGTTATTGAAAAGAACCCGGAAATTGCTACACTTCTTTCGGCACTTACAATTGCGGGAAATGAGTTTATCCTTGAAAACACCAGTGATGCAATAAACGATACAACCCGGTGGTTATACGGCAGTAAGAACATAATTGTCGGACAATCTGTCCTCAATCCCCACGACGTTGAAACAGAATCATTTAAAGAACTTGATTTCAATTATCCCAGAGACCCGGGAGGATCACAAAACATTGGGAACATGAAAAATATGGTTTACAACAGGACAGGATATGTATCACAAACAGGAATTATGGAGGATGCTTATTCCCTTTTATACAATAACACGACAAAACTATACAATTCAACCGATCTGACTATCAATATAGGTTATCTTTCAACAGACCATCATGCCCCCCTGTTTGTGCTTATGCCGGAATGGAGTTCGATATATAGCAGATATGGCATAGCAATAGCCCCTGATAAGGAACCAAGTGGTAAAAAACAGTTAGATGGGACTATCTTAGTGAGGGAAGATGGAAAAGATATTTCTGTTGCAAAGATTCACCTGGTACCAGGGCAGAGTGGGGGAGGGCTCATGACTGCAGTTGGTCAGGGTGCCATTGATGCTGCTTTTGTAGGGTCTGTGCCGGCCATGACACAGATTAATCTTGGTAATCCCTCACAGATAATCCAGCCGGTTCAGGCCGGAGGTTCATCACTGGTTGTGGACCCTGGTGCTCCCTGCACTGACTGGACATCGTTTGTCAGCTGGGGAAAAAACAGATCAGACTCAGGTGTTCCTTTGAAGATAGCAACCGTCCAGTCTTCTATCCAGGAAGATATGATACGGGAAAGCCTTAAAACTGAGGGTTTTAGTGTTGAATTAGTTTAATTACAGGAGAAGATATGTTTCGAAAAAAACAGGTTTTACTTCCGCTCGGGTTCCTTCTTATCTGGATAGTTCTTTCATTTATTATTAATAATCCGTTTGTACTTCCAGGGCCGGTTTCGGTTTTCATGGTCCTGCTTCATCCCTTCCAGGATCTCTTAGGTTCAGGCACGATGATTAGCCATGCTGAATCCAGCCTCTTCAGGGTGTTCATGGGTTTTATTCTCGCTGCAGCTGTTGCGATTCCGGTAGGGATTTTCGCAGGGTGGTCAGCATCTGTAAATGAGATAGTAAATCCGCTAGTCCAGATTCTGCGTCCTGTTCCTCCAATTGCATGGATGCCGCTTGCAATCGGGTTTCTGATGATTGGAACTGCCTCAACAATTTTTATTATATTTATGGGGGCCGTTTTTCCTTTATTTATGAATGTTGCCGATGGTGTTCGTTCAGTACGTATCCTGTGGATTGAAGTTGCACAGAGCCTGGGTGCGACAAGGAATGAAATTGTAAAATCAATCATTCTTCCAGCCTCGATGCCGGGGATATGGACTGGCCTTCGGGTTGCATTTGGAATTGCATGGATGTGCGTTGTTGCAGCCGAGATGCTTCCAGGCACATCATCTGGTCTTGGATACCTTATAATGTATGCTTACAATCTTGGCCAAATCCAGGTTATAATCGCAGGTATCTTTGTAATCGGCATCATTGGGATCTGTGTAGACACAATTTTCAGGGTAACTGGTGAAAAATATTTTGCCTGGAGAACACTCGACAGATAGGTGAAATAATGTTAAATATAAGCAGAGTCGGGATGGAATTCAAGGGTTTAAACAATGAAAATATTGTTGCTCTGAACGATGTCAGTTTTCAGGTCAATGATGGAGATTTCATCTGTATTATAGGTCCATCCGGGTGTGGGAAAAGTACTCTCCTCCGGATAATTGCAGGTCTTCAACCTGGATACACAGGAAATATTGAGTATAGTGGAAAAAATGCAATTAAAATGAATACCTCCATGGTCTTTCAGGAACATGCCCTTTTTCCATGGCTGACTGTTTCAGAAAACGTTGGATATGGACTTAAGCTTCAGGTAAGAAAGAAGGAAAATTTGAATAAAACCAAAGATAAAGTAATGAAGTATCTTGAATTGTGTCGTATTTCTGAATCTGCGGACTTCAAACCTTACCAGTTATCTGGAGGTATGCGGCAGAGGGCTGCTGTAGCACGGGCTCTTGCGGTAGAACCGGAAGTCCTACTTATGGATGAACCTTTCAGTGCCCTTGACCCGCTTTCCCGGAGCCAGTTGCAGGATGAGGTAATCAGGATTCACGAAATGAAAAAAATTATTGTCCTTTTTGTAACCCATAGTGTTGAAGAGGCAATCCTTCTTTCTGACCGAATTATAGTCCTTACATCCCGTCCCGGATCGGTAAAAGAGATAATTCCTGTTCCAGCTCCTCATCCTCGCAATCTGGATGATCCTGACATGATAAAATTAAAAAGGCATATCTCAGAAATTTCAGGGGTAATGTCCAGGGTTTATACCTGAAAAAAAATTGGACTAAAAAGATGAAAAAGATAAAAATACTGGATATAGGTGATATGCAGAATGGCTTTATCCGGAAATATGGTAATTTATACATAGAGGGTGCCGAGGATATAATCGGGCCTGCTAATAAATTTTTACGACAGGTAAGAAGTGACGTATTTGACTTTATTTTGGTAATACTTGACACTCATTTTTCAGAAGAATATTTCAGTTCACAGGAAAGTAAAATGTTTCCAATCCATTGTGAATATGGCACAAAAGACTGGGAACTGGCTATTGATCTACCTGGTTTTCCAAATATAAATTATCTTATGAAAAATCAGTTTAACATGTGGAGCGAAAAAAGTACTCCCCATATCGCATTTAATGACCCTAAAAGAAGATCTGCATATGATAATCTATTTTGTTTTGTAAATAATACTAACGAACCTGTAAATATCATATCCCGTGATGAATTCATAAAGTCAATAAGTTATGGCAGAACACCCGCAGATGTAGAGATTACTATTTTTGGTGTCGCTTCTGACTATTGCAACCTTTTTGCGATGGATGGATGGCTTGAACGAGGCTTTTCTGTAACAATTATTGAGGATCTGACTAAAGGTATTAAAGAAGAAACCAAACAAATACTTGACGATAAAAAATATCAACAATACCAAAAAAACAGGTTAAGATGCATTAATAGTGATGAATACTTGCGAGAGAAAACACAATAAATATCTATTTGATTTTTTACTGAAACATATTAAATAGCCTCACTAAATTAACATGGTTGACTTTTTTTGTCAATAGCAATTTTCTCGGACAAAAAAAATGAAAATACCGGTATTTGCGGTTAGTTCCATTTTTGCAATGGGAATTCTCCTTGCACTCTTGGGTATTGTTTCAGCTGATGTATTACCTGATGCGGTCCCTGAGACCCAGGGTATATCAGTGACAACGTCAGTCATCATATTGCGTGGAAGTCTTATCCACAGTGATGACCTAGTATGGCAGATGACTACAGGTCCTGCACTGAACAGTCCGCCACTTGGTGCAAACCCTCTTACCGTCGATATAAACGGGAACCCGTTTTCCGTATATGGTCTTACAGGTAGTGGTGAAACCGCAAGTGTGAGCGCTTACCGTGAAAACCTCAATGCAATGGATGGAAAGATTGCTTTCCAGAAGACACTCACGTTTGATACCAGTAATCAGGTAGCAATCGGAGATAACTTAAAGGTAAGTAAGGTTATGGAATTCACATCAATTCCAGGCGCTGCAAGTCGTGTTGTTGACGATGAGGAAGCAATGATTGACAACATGGGGCAGTCGCAGGCTACTGGAAATGTGATGCTCTGTCCATTTGGAGCAGGCGCGAATGCAATGATTCCGGCTTTCTGTAACCGTGTTACTATGGGAAGTTCTCTTGACATGACTGATGTTTCAGTCGCAACAGAATTGTTTTTACGTTCAGCTGCAGCAACTGCAGATGTTCCGGCGTCAATCCGGTATACAATCAATGTCAAAGGTCCGCAGAGTACTGCAACCGGGGGAACACCTTCGGTAGCCAAAGGGACTGTTACTGCACGAATGAATGCCCATATTATGGAAGGACGGGTTTTCGGACCTATAGCTATTCCTGCAGCTGGTGGTATGGGAATCTTTATGGTTTCAAACGAGCCATCTGAAGATATCCAGTACTCAACCGAGACAACAGCAACCGGTGAAATAACCCAGTTCGTTAAATCGATGAGTTATGAGTCCGGAATGCGTAGATAAACAGGATGAGAGAGATGGAAAAATAAATTTTCCCTCATCTTTTTAAATAACAGACTCTTTTACCTGCATTGTCCTACAAGCCTGCTGAGCCCTTCACTTGATACGAGGCCGATGACATGGTTTTCTTTGTCAACAACCGGCAGGGCAGAGATGACAAACTCTTCCATCTTTTTTGTTGCAGTCTCAATACTCTCATCAGATGTAGCAGTAATGACAGTCCGTGACATTATCTCATCCAGGCTTTTAATGCCTAATGCAACAGCCTTTGCGATATCCCATGATGTAACGATACCAGTAAGCATTCCTTTCTCATCGAGCACCGGGAGGTGATTAACTCCTCTTGTAATCATTATCCCTGCTGCATCTTTAATACTGGAATTTTCAGATATAACAGGGATATCAGTTGTCATCACATCTGAAACAATTGTATGCGACAAGAACCGGCCAATAATATAATTAAGTTGTCCGGCTTCTATGAGAAATGCATCATGACCAAAATTTGATTTAATCTCACAATAATTTACTTCTTTTTCATTTGTTGTAAGGGCTGAGACTATGGCTTCTGACTGGTA
>Ga0114951_10000572_pt1 | contig 49524 bp, 44 predicted proteins | sample AM7aDNAmetaG_FD_88677 | JGI IMG/M metagenome (GOLD analysis project Ga0114951, IMG submission 88677) | Freshwater microbial communities from Finland to study Microbial Dark Matter (Phase II) - AM7a DNA metaG | ecosystem: Environmental > Aquatic > Freshwater > Lake | place: Finland: Lake Alinen...
GCCTATCACCCCCCATCCGCCCCAAGCAAGAAATAATTCCACCGCTAACTCCCGCCCCTCCCACTACCTAAAAATTTTTCCCCCAATACTTGTGCGCACAAACATGGTCCTCCACCCCTTCTATAAGGGGCACGCGTCCTCATCCCCCTGTCTTCTTGTTTCTAAAGGAGTCCGCATGAACATCCCTCCGAAATCTCTCCGCGCCAGCTCCGCGTCCTCCGCACCTCCGCGTTCCCCGTCGTGTCGTCGCGCCGTCGTGGTTCAAATCCCGCCTCTCTCAAAAATCCGTTGCGCATCTCCCTCCCAAAAATCCCTCTCCTCTCCGAACCTGAGGAATCCGCTGCACTTACGAAAACGAAACAGAAAAAACGATCTGCGCAGGTGCGCAAAAAAACCTGCGTATCTCCCCCCAAAAATCTGCGCAGGTGCGCAAACCCCCACGGCCCACGGATCACGACCGGCGGCACACGAACCCCCTTCGCCCCGCGAAAATTGGAAATTGAACCTTGAAAATTTCCTCCCAATTCGTGTCCATTTGTGCCCATTTGTGGACCGTCCCCGTCGTATCGTCGCGCCGTCGTGGTTCAATCCGACCTCTCTCAAAACTCATGCGCACCTTGGCAAACTCATAAGAATCTTGGGAGAAAATCGCATGTTTTCCGAAAAACTCATGAGTATCTTGGACAAAAATCGCACTTTCCGCCCAAACCAATGCAAAATTCCTCGCAAAATCAGCCCAGTCTCTTCCGCGTTGAAATTTCTCCCCCATGGGCTGAGAATTGCCGGATTGAATCGCCGCACACTTTTTCGCAAAGGACTGCTCATGACCCAGATGAAACAATTATTGCTGCTCGGACTTGGTGCGGGGTTCTTGTTCGCCGCCGCGGGATGCGTGGCCGCCACCGATACCGGCGAGGGCCCACCAAGCGTTGCCGTCGCACGGTCCGCCTCCCTCGAACGTTCCATCGTCCTGCTCCAGATGCAGGCGCAAGCGCAGGATCCCTCCACCCGCGCCAACTGCATCGAAGCATTTCAATCGCTTCAGGATCCGCGCGTCGCATCCGTCATCGAGCAGGGACTCCACGATATCCAGCCGGTCGTCCGATTCGCCGCCGCCATGGTCTCCGGCAAACGTCAGGAGCTGAAATTCAAACCCGTCCTCGAAAAGATGGCCGCCTCTGATGACAGCGATTCCGTACGCGTCGCCGCTACCTACGCCTTGCGCCGCCTCGGCGATGCCACCAACATGAACTTCCTGGCCCAAACCCTCGTAAGCCCCGACGCCTCCACCCGCGCCAACACCGCCTTCGTCCTCGGCTTGCTCGGCGATCCCACGGCCGTGCCCCTGCTGCTCAGCCGGCGCAGCGAAACCGACTCCCGCGTCAAGTTCGAAATCAGCGCCGCACTCGCCCGCCTCGGCGATCCCGCCGCCCGCCGCGTCATCACCTCCCTGGCCCTCAGCAAATACGCTGAAGATCAGTGGAACGCCCTCGTCGTCTGCGGCGACCTCCCCGCCGACGTCGCCGGCAACCCCCTCCTCATAGGACTAAAAGAACCGCTGGCCATTCAGGATGGCACCCGCGAACAATCCGTCCGCCGCCAATTACTCGCAGCCCGGTCGCTGGGCAAACAAGGCTCCACGCAAGGTGGAAAAATGTGCGTTACCTACCTGAAAGACCCCGCCCCCAGCCTCCGCGGACTCGCCGCCCTGGCCCTGGGCGAAATGCTCTACCCCTCGGAAGAACGCGTACTCGAACCGCTGCTGAAAGACCCCGACGAAGGCGTCCAACGCGCCGCCGCCGCCGCCATCGTCCAGGTCTGGGCCCGCAACGAAGCCAAGGTCGGAAGGAAGTAAGAGGTCAGGTTGTGTCCACACTCATCCACCAACGAGTCGAACTCGCCCGCAAAGGTCAGAATCCAACCGTCATCCGCCGCCTGCCCTCCGGATGGGTGGTGCTGGGGGACAACCAGACAATCCCCGGTTACACGCTTTTGCTTTCCGACCCAGTAGTCACCGATCTCAACGAACTGACGCCGGCGGGGCGGTCAGAGTTTCTCCGTGACATGGGGCTGGTGGGAGATGCCCTGCTGCAAGCCGCCGATGCCTACCTCATCAATTATTCGATCCTGGGCAACACCGACCATGCTCTGCACGCCCACATCCACCCGCGCTACCGCCACGAACAGGAAGAAGAACGCCGCACCGGTTTCTGGGCCTACTTCCCGCCACACCCGCAGGTGCCATTCGACGTGGGGCGGGACCGCCCGCTCATGGATCGCATAGGCAAGGCCCTCGATGCGGTGTGCGCCCGACAGCAGATTGTCTGCGAGGCAATCTGACCAGTTTCGACCCGGATTTCACTGACCTGGAGAGTTCGATGGCTACCAAAACAGAAAACGGGACAAAAACGGAAAACAGGTAAAGTCGAGACGCGGCGCGGTGGTCAGTCCTTATTTCTTGGTGACTGGGCGGTTTGGTGATAAGGAGCTGCCGGCTGTTTTTGCGGAGGGGGTGAACCATTGCAGGTAGACCACATCCAGCCATTGGTTGAACTTGAAGCCGATCTCGCGGAATCGACCTACTTCGGCAAATCCCATTGCGCGATGCAGTTCGACACTGGGAAGCTGATCCGCGGAAATGACCGCCAGCACGCTGTGATGTCCCAGCCGTGCCGCACGCTCCAGCAGATCCTGCAGCAGAGCCCGGCCAATTCCCTGCCGATGATGCTCGTGATGCACGTAGATCGAATTTTCGACGGTGAACCGGTACGCACAGCGGCTGTGAAACGCATTCAACGCCCCCCAGCCGACAACCGTATCGCGCTCGTCCACCACCACCGTTACCGGATGCCGCTCAGTATGCGCCGCAAACCACGCCTTCCGTTCTTCCATCGTGGAAGGCGATTCCTGATACGTGCACGTCGAGTGCAGCACGTAAAAATTGTAAATATCGTTGATCGCCTCCAGATCGGCGACCGTGGCATTCCGAATGCGAATACTCATACAAGACTCCAGCGACAGATTGGCCGCATTGTATGCCATTCTTCCTTTTCGTATACTCTCGGAAGTTCGCTAGGGGTGCCTGCAACTGCGGGCTGAGAGCACACCCTCCGAACCTGACCCGGCTAGCACCGGCGTAGGGAACGCGAGCAGACCATCGAGTCCTCCCCTTTATTCCCTTCGTGCTGTCCCGTGGCATGTGCCGCAGTGCTCTCGTTGTTTGAAGCCGAGAACCAAGGAGCCAGTCATGATCCAGCCCAATACGTCCAGTGCGTCCAGCGTCGTCAACGGCAAGCAGTTGTACACGCAATACGAATTTGCCCGCGCCGGCATCATCACGCCGCAAATGATCCGTGTCGCCCAGCGCGAGGCTCAGACGCCCGAGTTCATCCGTCAGGAAGTCGCTCGCGGCCGTCTGGTCATCCCCGCCAACATCCGCCACCTCGTCGGCTCCGGCGGCAATGCCACCGATTTCAATCCGCTTCAACTGGATCCTGCCGAGAAAATCAGCCGCGGATCATCCTCTGCCTTTGAAGCCTGCGGCCATCCCGGCGCCCGCGGCGAGGCGGCCAGCCTGTGGGTGAATCAAACCGTCGCCCAGCGCATGAAAGTGATTGCCGATGCCGACTATTGCCGCGGCGCCAGCGCCCCCAAGCGCCTCGATCCCATGGCGATCGGCCGCATGGTCTCGACGAAGATCAACGCCAACATCGGCGCCTCCCCCGTCAGTTCCGGTACCAGCGAAGAAGTGGAGAAACTCATGTGGGCGCAGAAGTACGGCGCCGACACGCTGATGGATCTTTCCACCGGCGGCAACCTCGTGGAATGTCGGCAGGACATCATTAATCACAGCACCATCCCGATTGGGACTGTGCCGATCTACTCCATGATCATCGGCAAGAAAATCGAGGATCTCACCTACGACATGATTCTCAAGGAAGTCGAACGCCAGGCCCAGCAAGGCGTCGATTACTTCACCATTCACGCCGGCGTGCTCAAGAAACACATCCCGCTGCTCAAGAACCGCCTCACCGGCGTCGTTTCCCGCGGCGGGTCGCTGCTCTGCAAATGGATGATCGTGCACAACAAGGAAAACCCCATGTACGTGCTGTTCGACCAGATCAGCGCCATCATGCGGCAATATGATGTGACTTACTCCCTCGGTGACGGCCTGCGGCCCGGCTCCTGCGCGGATGCCACGGATGCGGCGCAACTGGCGGAACTCCATACGCTCGGCGAACTCACTCAGCGTGCCCGCGAATCCGGCGTGCAGTGCATGGTGGAGGGTCCCGGACACGTCCCGATGGATCAGGTCGCCATGAACATGACGCTGCAGCAGCGCATCTGCGACGATGCACCGTTTTACGTGCTCGGCCCGCTGACCACTGACGTCTTCCCCGGTTACGACCACATCACGTCGGCCATCGGCGCCACGGAAGCGGCACGAGCCGGTGCCGCCATGCTCTGCTACGTGACTCCCAAGGAGCACGTCGGACTGCCCAAGGCGCAGGACGTCAAAGCCGGCTGCATTGCCTACAAGATTGCGGCCCATGCCGGCGACATTGCCCGCGGTATCACCGGCTCGCGGCAATGGGATGACGACATGAGCAAGGCCCGCGCGGCGCTCAACTGGCCCAAGATGTTCGAACTGGCCTTCGACGGCGAAACCGCACGCGCGCTCCACGATGAAGACCTGGAAGTCGATACCGACTTCTGCGCGATGTGCGGCCACGACTGGTGCTCGATGCGGATCAGCAAGGAAATCCTGGAGTTCGCCAGCGGCAAAGATGAGGCATTCCAGCCGAAGAAGATTGCGATGCAATCCGACGGGATCAGCGAGGAAGGATCGGAACTGCTCAAGCAGCGCGGCGTGCTGACGCAGGAACAAATTCATGCGCTGGCGCACAAAGGTAAGAAAGCGGAATGTCATAGCGACAACGTGGAGGACGCATCGCAGGCCAAGCTGGTGCAGATCAACACGCTCAAAGCCCATGGCGTCGTTGTGAATGAGAGCGGGCTGTAAGCCGGCCGGTTTGGCTGGATCGAGAAATGCACAACGAGAAATAAATGAACGACGCCGGATCTCGCGATCCGGCGTCGTCTTGTTTTCGGAAAAGGCTACAGGCGGCGTGATTAGCCGGCGTGTTGGATCTTGTCCACGCATTCCTTGAGCTTCGGTCCGGGGTTCTTTTCGTCGCCTTCGTATTCCAGCGTGATAGCCTTGCACTTGGGGGCCTTCTGGATGAGGGCGAGCAGTTCCTTGAGTTTCAGGTTGCCGGTGCCGACGACGACATCTTCGCCCTTGCCGGTCGGAAGGAAGGTGAAGTCCTTGATGTGGACGCCATAGAGGCGGTCGATGTATTTTTCGGTCATTTTGATCGGATCGATGCCGGCCTGCATGGCCCAGGCGGTATCGATGCACATGCCGATGCGTGGGGAGGAATTTTTGAGGACGTGCGTGAGCATCTGTTCGTTGCCGAGCCAGTCATAGCCGCCGTGGTTATGGATGCCCATGACGAGGTCGTATTTGTCGGCGAGCTTTTCCGTGGCGCGGACGCACGCGGGGTAGGCGTCGACGTTGAAGGTGGTGGAGATCATCGTGCAGCCGGCCTGTTTGGCAAAGGCGAACCATTTTTCTTCCTTGGGATCGCCTTTGAAGCCTTGCACGCCGATCGAGGTGATCGTTACGCCAGCGTTCTTGAAGGTGTTGATGGTGCCGGCAAACGTGCTTTCGTTATCGAAATCGGCGTGAACGCCGCAGACTTCGATGCGGGAAAGACCAATGGCTTTGACCTGGGCGATGAGGGCGTCCAGCGGTTTGAATTCGCGGAAGCACCAGCTTTGAACGCCCAAATTGGCGGAAACGTTGAACATGGATATCTCCTGTAGGAAAGAAACAAGTCTGATGAAGCTACACGAAATGGACGGACAATCAAGCGTTTGCCGTATGCGTTGGGTCCATACGCCTCATCCCGTACAATAACGCGTTCTTCCTTCGCAGGAGTTCTACGCATGAATCACCGTTTCGCAATCGTGGCATCGTTGATTACTTTTCTGGGGGCGGCGTCGCTGGCGTTGGCTGCAGAGCAAGGCGGCGGGCAGGACGTGCAACTGCAGCGCACGCTCGATCAGCCGTTCGATCTGAAGCTGGACAAGGTCGAGCTGTCGGAGGCGTTCAAGCAGATCGCGGCGGCGGCGAAGATCAATCTGCAGGTGGATCCGGCGTGCTACAACGCTTTGCCGTATGGATCGACGACGCGCGTCTCGGCTGATTTTCGCCAGTCCAAACTGCGTGATGCGATCGAAGAGGTGCTGGTGCCGCTGGGGTTGCAACAGGCGGTTTCGGGGAGCACGGTGATCATTCGGCCGTCGAGCCCGCTGCTGCATATCGGTCGCAAGGCCGAATGGGAAGAACTGCGGTTGCTGCAGGATCTGCGGACGACGGAGATCAAGCTCAATGCGGGAGCGACACAGGAATTCGACTGGACGACGATTCTTCGCGCGGCGCTGGGACGGGATGGTCTGGTGGTGACGATCGTCAATCCGGATCACCAGGCAGAGCACGACAAGGCGATGGAGCAGCTCAAGAAGTTGTTCCCGATGACGGCGTTCCGTGCGATCGAAACGTATTGCCAACTGACGGGGCAAATCTGGTTTGTGGAGGCAGGTTTGGGCGTGGGGGTCAATACGGCGAGCATCCGGATCATGCCGGAGCGGACGTGGATCAGCCGGCAACTGGAGCGGCCGATACTGCTGGCGGAGAAGAATGCGCCGTTGCAGCAGGTGGTCGATGAGCTGACGCATTTGTCGGGCATTCGGATGGTTCCGGAACCGGGTTTGTACCAGGCGGTGCCGGCCGTGACGCTGAATTCGAACAACAGTTCGGTGATCCAGACGCTCGAGGCGCTGGCGGGAGCAACGGGGATCAAGTTTGAGATTCGCGATGATTCGATTCTGCTGACGCTGGCCGGTCATTCTCCGATGGCCCAGCCGCGGAAGGAAGATGCGATCATCGGTCGCATTGCGGTGCCGACATCGGCGAATGGTCCGGTGCTGGATGTATTTCTGCGGGAGTCGGATTTGCCGCCGGAGTTGAATGAGTTGCGCAAGAAGAAGCTTCAGGAAGCCGTGGAGGCGATGGAGAAGGCGTGGAGTGCGCCGGCAACGCAGCCGGCCAGTGGGCCGGCCAAGTGAACCTGAACCGAGTTTGCGGGATTTCTGATGACTGAATCGGCGGTGACAGTTTCGACCGATCCGCTCGGCATGACGCTGGGCGATTTTGCGGCGATGCGGAAGACGCATCCGCAAGCCGTGCGCGATGAATATAAACGCATGATGCGGCGCGGCGAGGGGGTCGCACTGCCGGCGATTTTGCGGCGCGTCGATGATGAAGGCACGGTCAAATTCTGTCTGCCTGCGGGGGAAGCTAACGGGCAGCAGTTGGAGACGGAGTCGGTCATTATTCCGATGACCAGCTATCGCGGGACGGATTGGTGTACGCTGTGCGTTTCGTCGCAGGTGGGATGCCGGATGGGATGCACGTTTTGCGAGACGGGGCGGATGGGACTGCTGCGGAATTTGACGGCGGGGGAGATTGTCAGGCAGCGGCTGGTGGCGCGGACGATCAGGACTGAGGCGAAAGGACTGAATGCAGAGGGGGTGGAGGCGGTGGGTGTGCGGGGCGTTGGTGGGCAGAAGTATTTTTCGGATGGTATTCAGAACATTGTGTTCATGGGGATGGGCGAGCCGCTGGACAATTTTGAGAATCTCGTGCAGGCGATTCGCGTGCTGAATGATCCGTGCGGACTGGATTTTCCGCACACACAGATTACGGTGAGCACAGTGGGACGCATCGATGGGTTGCGGAAGCTTGCGGCTTTGAGCTGGCCGAATCTTCGCATCGCGATCAGCCTGAATGCGGCGAATGACAGGCTGCGGGATGAGCTGATGCCGGTGAACAAGGGGATGCCGCTGGCGGAGCTTCGGAGGACGTTGCAGGAATATCCGCTGGCGCCCAAGGCGCGATTTTTGATTGAGTATGTGCTGATCAAGGGTGTGAATGACAGTTTGGCGGATGCGGATGCGGTGGCGGAGTTTTGCCGGTCGCTGCCGTGCATTGTGAATGTGATTCCGTACAATCCGCAGCGGTTTGCGGCGTATGAGACGCCGGCGGAAGAGACGATCGGGGCGTTCATTTTTCGATTGAAGGGGCACGGGATTTTCACGAAGCGCCGCATTACGCATGGGCGCGACCTGATGGGGGCGTGCGGACAGTTGGGCAATCCGGAGGTGCGGCGGCAGAAGGGGGCGAAGGTTCAGGTGACGAGTTCGAGGGGAGCGGATCTGGGCGGCGGGTGAGGGGGAATTTTCAATTTTCAATTTCCAGGGCGGTGGTTCGTGGGGCGTGGGTCGTGATCCGTGGGCCGTGGTTCGTCCTTCTATAGAAGGGGTGGAGGACCATGTTTGTACGCACAAGTATTGAGAGGAGAGTTTGTAGATGTTGGGAGCAGGAGAAGTTAGCGACGGAATAATTTTTGCGATTAGGGCCGATGGGGAGTGATTTACGTGCGCACAGATGTGAGAGGGTTTCGGCAAACAGTAATGAGGGAACGTAAAAAAGAACAACCCCGGTGGCTCGCTATCGAGCCGCCGGGGTTGTGGTTGTTAGGGGGAAGGGGTTAGGGGTTGACGGTTACGCCTTGCGACGGCGGCGAGCGAGGAGGCCGACGGCGCCGAGGGCCAGGACGCTGAGCGAGGCGGGTTCGGGGGTAATCGTGGAGGGGACTTCCGAGAGGACAAGCGCATTAAGCTGATAATTTTGATAGGCCGGTGTATTAAGAAAAAGGTCCTGTGTCGCGGCGTCGGCGGTAAATGTGCCGATCACATAGCCACCCAATGGGCCAGACAGGTAGCTATACTGCTGGGCAGAAGAACTAGTCACGCCGTCAGAGCCTTGCATGGTAAAGGTGAAGAAATTATTAAATGGTGTCTCGGCGCCGAAAACATTGAGCATCAGAACTTGATACGTGGTTCCGGCCGTGAGCCCCTTGAGCGTGATGGCCCCACTACCACTGCCCGTTTCATTATACGACGCGTTGCCGAGAACGGCATCGAAGCTCGAATTTCCCGAGGTTCGGCCGGAGAGGAAGCCGGCCGAGTCGTGATCGCGCGTTATACTGACATCGGGAGTATAAAGATTATTAGTATATTGGTTGTGCTGAACGAAAGTGATTCCTGCCACGACGATGGGTGGATTGGAATCATCATTGTAGCTTCCAGTGTCGATCGCATACACGACTTTGGACGCATCAGGCAGGATGCTCGTGTCGCTGAAGGAACCATTGGACCAGGTAATGGCGGCGGCATTTGCCGACGCGGCCATTGCGCCCAGCACACCGGTTACCGCAACTGCCATCGCCAACGAACGCATGCAAGTCGATTTCATAGACTCTCCTCTTAATTTGAAACGGCCTTCCATCTCGAGCACACCAAACCAAACGAATAGCCACAGTGGCCATCCGCGGATGTCCAAAGCGTGACCTTAACGCATCAACCGATGCGCAAAGGAAGCGGATCAGCTCACGCCCAAAATCGGCGGAGACCGCAAAACTCTCTCTCTTTCTCGTGGAATTGTCCCGACACACGAGCGACACAAAGGCGGGAATTAGACCGCCGCGCCGCTCTCCCCCTGCCTACCTCTCGATTCCCCAGGTTCTCTTGACGTTCTAGGTGCGGCCAACATCGATTGCCGGGATTTCCGACGGATCAAGTCGCCGCATGTGTGGAATATACCCCGGATCTGGGGGCCGTCAAGTTTTTAATCAATTATTTAATACGCATTAAATTGATGTTAAATTATGGGTCCTGGCACAAGGTTGCAAGGATTAACGTAGACTGATGATTATGGCCTAAATATGATCAAGTAGATATTCTATTTTTATTGATTTGTATTGAAACCACGGTATCTTGTCTAGAGAACAGGTTCTGGAGTCAGGCGATGAAAACGCCATTGCGAGGGAGACCCTCGCTTTCGCGAAACAGAATAATCAACGTTCTGAGGCAAGAGATTGCCGCCGGGGACTTGTCGCCGGAGAGTCGCCTGCCGCTGCGGACGGAACTGGTGAAGCGGTTCAATGTCTCGGTGCCCACCCTGCAAAGCGCGATGAATCGCCTGAGGGAAGACGGATTCGTCGAATCCAAAGGGAAGTTGGGCACGTTTGTGGCCAAACGGCCGCCGTTCATGAGTAACTATGCCTTCGTTTTTCCTTTTTATCCCGGTGCCAGCGATTGGACGGGATTCTGGACGGCGATGGTCGACGAGGCCCAGACGATCGAAAAGAGCGGGCAACTGCGCGGAGGCAAGATCTCGCAATATTTCAACATCACCGACGGGCACCCGGACAACACCACGTATCAGGCGCTGCTCCGCGATGTGCGAGAACACCGCCTTGCCGGGCTGATGTTCGGCTCCCCACCGCACTTGATCGAGCAGACGCCCTTGGTGCAGGAAGCGGGAATACCGCGCGTCTGGATCGCGCAAGACCCGTCACGGTTTCCCACCATGTGGATGGTGCGAATCGCAGCGGAGATGTTCCGGGACAAGGCGCTGGATTATCTGGTTGCACGAGGGCGCAAACGCGTCGCATTCCTGTATAACCCGGGTCAATTTGAAGGCGACCATAGCCCAGGCAATCCTCTCACCTTGGCGCTCGAGAAGCGCGGCATGTACTCGCACGAGTATTGGCGGCAGTACATATCGCCGGGAGCGCCGTTTGGCGCGCGGAATTGCGTGAACTTGATGATGCAGCACACCAATCAAGAGCGGCCCGACGCGTTAGTCATCGGTGACGACAACCTGGTGAATCAAGCCGTCGCCGGGTTGCTGATGTCCGGCGTGCGTGTCGGAATTGATGTGGACGTTGTGGCGCACGCCAACTTTCCTCTGCCGGGGCCTTCGACGGAATTGCCGCTGCGCCGGTTGGGATTTGACGCCAAGCAAATCGTCGCGCGTTGCGTAGAGGCCATCGATCGCCAGCGCGCGGGCGAAAAGGAGCCACAGGTTCTGCCGGTTCCCGCGGTATGGGAAGACGAGATTACAAATTGAGATGGGGCGAGTGCGGCACCGTGGTGCGTAGGCAACACGAGGAATGGGCGGGAAAAGATTGTTGCTGGCGGCGGTGGGGGTGACGGGGGTGGCGGGGGGGGATGGCCTCAAACGCTTTGTTGAGAATGCCGACGATCCGCCGCTGGAACTCCGATTGGCTGGAGGGCGTTGTAGGTTTCGAGAAGTTTGGTGATACGGTTTTCGGTGTTGGGGTGGGTGCGGAAGAGGTCCGAGAGGCCGCCGCCGTGGGTGAGGGGCATGACGATGAACATGTGGCGTTCGGCTGGGTTGACGTTCATGGGGATGCGGCGGTTGGCGAGGTCGAGTTTGCGCAGTGCACTGATGAGGCCGTTGGGGGTGCCGGCGAGTTGGGCGCCGCGGGCGTCGGCGGCGTACTCGCGGCTGCGGCTGATGGCCAGTTGAATGAGCATGGCGGCGAGTGGGGCGAGGATGATCATCAGCAGAGCGCCGATCATGCCGAGGGGGTTTTCGCCGCCGCCGTCGCGATTTCGGCCGCCGCCGCCGGTCCACATCATGATCCAGGCGATCTGGCTGATGGCGCCGGCCATGATGGCGGCGATGGTGCTGATGAGGATGTCGCGGTGTTTGATGTGGGAAATTTCGTGGGCGAGGACGCCTTCGAGTTCCTGTTCGTTGAGCATATTCATGATGCCGGCGGTGACGCAGACGACGCCGTTGTTGGGGTTGCGTCCGGTGGCGAAGGCGTTGGGGGCCTGCTCGGGTGAGAAGTAGAGGCGGGGCATGGGGATGCCGGCGCGCTGGGCGAGGCGTTCGGTCAGGTCATAGAGTTCGGGGGCTTGCTCGCGCGAGACGGGTTGAGCGTGCACGGACATGAGGGCGAATTTGTCGGAGAAGAAATAGCTGACGAGGGACATGGCGCTGCCGAGGACAAAGCCGATGAGCATGCCCTGCGTGCTACCGAAGGCCCAGCCGATACCGAGGCAGAGGCCCATCATGAGGCCAAGGAGTGCGGCGGTTTTGAGAGCGTTGGTAAAGATGGTCATTGGGTCAATCCTTATAACGATGTGCGATGGCGCACAATCTCTTCGGAAGAGTACGCGGCAAAGAGGCGGGGGATCAGCAAGTGAAAATGTTGAAAAAGCGTACGATGGGGCTGCACGATGCTGAAAAACCACAGATTCGGAAAGGTGTGATTCTGCTATCGGTCAAATTGTTTTTGATGAACTTCGTGTGCGCGAACTTCATCCGTCGGGCCGGCGGCGGAGCCGCACGGCTCTGAGGTGATGCTTGATTCTGGGGGGACTGCCTTTACTGCTGGGGCGGGTTCGTTGGGGGTGGGTTGACGGGGAAGCCGTAGGTGGGGGCGTCGGGGCCGTAGTCTTTGATGAGGAGGGGGGTGCCGCCGCGGTCGAGGTAGAGGAGGTAGAGTTGAGCGTGGAGGTGCCATTGGACGAACATCAGGTAGGTGATAACGGCGTAGATGCCGACGAAGAGCGCACAGAACCCGATCGGCGCGAGTACCATTCCGACCAATAGGACGACAATTTGCGAGAGCAATATTTGGGCCCACATGCGAGTGATGAAGTCTTTGATCCAATCGAATTTAAAGGCGCCGCCGATGTCTTGGAGCAAGGTTGCACGAATCACAATCGGCAGCGAAAACAGGTTGAACACCAGGATCAGGGGAATGTAGAGCAGAAATCCGCAGGCCATTCCCGCGATGGGCCAGAATGGTCCTTTGTCGGCCATCGAGATGCCGATGAATACCGGCACATAGATCACACAGATGAATGGCACTAAGATCAACGATGCCAGCAGCGTCGCCACGAACGGGTATACGCCGCGGGAGAGGTATTGGGAGAATTTGTTGAAGTCAAAATCCGGTGGCGATGCGGCGTGATCGAGGATCAGGGCGCGTTTGACGCTGAAGCTGTAACCCAAGAGGACGATGGGACCGATGATCGGGATCAGGATACAGACGGCCGCTTGTAGCAGGTTCATGCCCCAGCGCGGGCTGTTGAAGAGGAATTTGAAGGCTTGGCCGAAGTTCATAGAAGCTCCCGTGAAAGCGTGGCGAGTCGTATTGTACGGCGTACCCCGCCGGCGCGATACGGCGGTTGCGGCAGACTCGGTGCGGCCGTAGATTGGGGCCGTTCAATCTCGCATTGGAGAACTTCCGTGACTCAGCCGCCAACGAATCCGTTACCCCTGGACTACCAGAGTTTTTCGCCGGCCAACAGCAAAGATCGCAAACTCGCCGGCCGTAGCAGTATTATTCTGGGGGGATTTCTTGCGTTCATCGGAAGTTGCCTCGGCTTGGGATTGGTCGCCGAAGCAGCAAGTGTATCGAGCGGATCGGGAAGTGCCCCGGCCACCCTAAAGATCGTGATGGGTGTGATTTGCGTTCTGGGGATATGGGTCATAGGCACTATTTTTATATGGGGAGGTATCGCACTTCGCCGCGGCGGCCGGCGTTCGCCGGTGGTTGTACTCGTCGCGGCCTGCGTGATGGAACTGTTGAGCGTTTTCTATTTATGCACCGCTATAGCGTTCACATTTTTTGGATCCAAACCAATGAACGCGAATGTTCTCGTTCTGGTGTTCTCGGTGCTGCTGGTTGCCGGCGTGGGCCAGTTGATTTGGCTGCTGATCAAGATTCTGCGGGAGCCGCAGGTTTCCTGATTCAACTGGGAATAGATGGGCGTTACGCAATGGCCTTGCGGATGGCGAGGCATTGGGTGAGGAGGGATTCCAACTGATCCAGCGGGAAGATGGTGGCGGAATCGGAGGGGGATTTTTCGGGGTTGGGGTGGACTTCGATGAAGAGGCCATTGACGCCGGCGGCGACGGAGGCGCGGGCGAGGAGGGGGACGAATTGGCGCTGGCCGGCGGTGGCGTGGCCGAGGCCGCCGGGGAGCTGGGTGGAGTGCGTGGCGTCCATGAGGACGGGTGTGCCGCCGTTGGGGCCTTTTTCGCCGAGTTCCTGCATCTGGGGGATGCCGGTGAAATCGTTGACGAGGCGGTTGTAGCCGAAGAAGGTGCCGCGCTCGATGAGGAGAACTTTTTTGTTGCCGGTGGAGTGAACTTTGTCGACGGCGTTGGCCATTTCCCAGGGCGCCATGAACTGGCCTTTTTTGATGCTGACGGCTTTGCCGGTGTTGCCGGCGGCGAGGAGGAGATCGGTCTGGCGGCAGAGGAAGGCGGGGATCTGGAGGATGTCGCAGACCTGGGCGACGGGGGCGGCCTGGTCGGATTCATGGATGTCGGTGGTGACGGGCAGTCCGGTCTGGGCTTTGATTTGCGCGAGGATATCGAGTCCTTTTTCGAGGCCGTGGCCGCGGAAGGATTTTGCGGAGGAGCGGTTGGCCTTGTCGAAGGAGGCTTTGAAGATGTAGGGGAGGGCGAGCTTTTTGGCGAGGGCCTGCACGGTGGTGGCGATGTGGAGCGAGACTTCGAGCGATTCGATCACGCAGGGTCCGGCGATGAGGAGGAAGTCTTTGGAGGGCGTGTAAGTGATGGGGCCGATGGCGATGGGTTGCATGTGCGGTTCCGTGGTTCGTGGTTCGTGAATCGTGGTTCGTGGTTCGTGGTTCGTGAAGCGGGATTATAGGAGATTTTGGGTTGGGGGTCACTTGATAGGGGGCAGTAATCGGAGATCAAGAATGCCGGGATTATGAATGACCGCTGTCGTGTTACGCAGCGGTGCGGGCGGGGTCGGGTTCGGCGCGGGGGGTGGGGGCGAGGGATTCGTAGGTGAAGGTTTTGGCGGAGGGTTTGTGGCGGTTGGCGAAGAGTGCTTCGAGAATCACGAGCATGAGGACCATTCCGAGCATACCGGGGGCGAGGGTGGTGCCTTCGGATTGTTTTTCGAGGAGTTTGAGGAGGTCCTGGGCGGTGGAGGCGATGAGGGCGGGGCGGGCGGTGGGGGTTTCGCGCGAGAGGGCGTCGACGTCGGTGGGAAGAAGATCCGCTTCTTCCGAGGGCGGATTGACGACGAACATGCCGGTGATTTTGCGGTCGGAGGAGATCCACGTGTAGGTGCCTTCAGCGAGGGTTTTGTCGAAGTACCAGCGCGGGACATCGCCGGACATGATGGAGCGGACGTTGAGGATTTGCTTGGCGGGCGTAGTGATGTCGAGGGTGAGACCGGCGCTGGCGGTGGGAACGGCGATGAGCATGTTTTGGCCGGGCTCGAAGGAGGTTTCGTTTTTGATGTGGCCGGAGTCTCCCAAGGCCATGCGCGAGGCCATGGGGACGAGGAGGCTGGTGCTGCCGAGGTTCGACCAGGCGGCGGAGGGGGAGGAGAGGACGGTGTAGATTTCGCCGGTGGCGCTGCCGGGGCCGGATTGCTGGGTGATGAGCAGGGAGCCGTCGGCGAGTTTGGAAATGGGGTGGCCATGCTGGGCTTGGTTGGCCTGGAGCGCCCAGCGGCCGGTGATAATGACGGAGCGGAAGGGTTCCTGATTGTCGTAGAGGTTGGCGAAGATGTCGGCGCTCAGATCGACCCAGTCGATGGTGGAGCCGACAGCGGAGACGACGGGGGCGTTGAGCGGGGCGGGGAGCAATTCGCGGGGCGTCAGGACAGCGTTGTAATTGTTGGCGTCGATGGACGGGCCGAGGATCCAGATGATGCGGCCGCCGGCGCCGCCGGAGCCACCGGACTTGCTGTACTTCACGAGTGCGTCGGCGAGGGGCTCGGAAATGCGGGGGACATCACACAGAAAGACCGCCGCATAGCCGGAGAGGCCGGCGGCGTCGGCGATCTGGCTGGCGGTGCGGTAAGTGGGTTTGATGGACCAGGGCTGTCCTTGGCGATCTTTGGTTGCGCCGAACGGATCGAGCGCGGCATTAAGGTAGAAGGCGGCGGAGCGCGAGCGTGGGCCGGCGTTGCCGGCGCTATCAGGGCCGATGACGAGCACGCGGATCTGCTCGGCGACGTTGAGCACCAGTTGCCGCTGGTTGTCCCATTCCATGGCATCCTGGCCGTTTTTGAGTTTGAGTGTGTAGCGGTGATAGCCGGGAGAGGTGAGGCGATAGGCGATCTTGATGGTGGCGCGGGCGGAGGGAGATCCGGCGGGGCCGAGTTGCACGCGTGGGGCGATTTCGGGGACGAGGCGGTCGTCGACGTAGAGAGCGAGATCCTGGACGTCGGCGGCGTCGCCGTTGTTGAGGATGGTGGCATCGAAGGTGATCTCGGAGCCGACGACGGGTTGCCCGCCGCCCTGGGCGACGAGGAACGAAGCGATGCCGACATCTGCGGGTGGTGAACCTTGCGCCAGGGGCATCAAGACGACTTGCGTGTCTTTGGCGTTGGGGACGTCTTTGAGGGAGGCGAGGACATCGGCATCGGCGAATGCGGGTCGGGCGAAGTCGGAAAGAATGATCAGCATGCGGTTGGGCTGCTGGGTGTTAGAGAGGATCGTCAGGGCTGTGCGGATGCGTTCCTTCATCGGCTTGGCGCGGCCGACGGTGGCGAGTTTGTCGACGTAACCGAGCAGCGAGGTGGTGTCCGAGGTGAGGGCATCGGAGGCGGGTGTAGCGCCGGGGTTGGTGGCCAGCACGACGGCTTCGGCGGGATGCAGGGCTTCGACGAGCAGTTGGCGGACTTGTTCCTTCGCGCGTTGGCAGCGTGAGATGGAATCCTGCCGGGCGAGCATGGAATGAGAATTGTCGAGGATGATCGCCACGGCGGTGGACTGTCCGGAGAACTCGCCGGAGTCGCCGGAGAAGTAGCGGTTGGTGCCCAGGCCAAAGGCGGCATATCCCGAGAGGATGAGGGCGAGAATGAGTGCCGCGGCAGAGAGGGACCAATACTTGGCAGGCTGTGGTTTGGCGGCGGCGGCGGGGGCGCGGAGGGCATGGGCGGGCAGGAGTTCTTCGGCGGAAGTTGGGGCCGGGGTGGATTTGGATTGATCGATGGCGGAAGTGATCCAGACGGCGGCGAGTACGAGCAAGCCCATGCCGACGACGAGCATAATGATGAAGGAGTAAGCGAGAGTGGATGAGCCGCCGCGGATGAGGGGATGGGCGATGGCCATGGCGGCCAGGGCCAGCACGGCCATTCTCAGGGCCAGGAGCAGCCATTGTTCAAGTTGGCGGCGGCGGGAGGTTTTTTGTGCGGTGATTTTGAGGAAGCGCAGCGTGGGAAACGGCACGATGGGGGAGCGGATGCGATTCAGCAGGTGCAGCACCACCGGGATGCCGGCAGCCAGTAGGCCGATGAGCATCAGAGGGTCGGAGAAGGTGATGGCGGCGAGCAGAGGCATTACTCACACAGTCTAGTGGACCGGCGGATAATTGCCCAACGCTCGCCAGCACCAGATATTCTCCTTGACGTTCCATTCTGTATGCTCATATTCTTTGCAATTGATGCATAATCCGGCAGGCGAGCGGCATCTATCCGGGCAAGGTGCATGATGAACAGCGATGAACGGTTACTGGAGATGTACGCGCGGTCGCGGGATGCGGAGGCGTATGCGGAGCTGAGCCGGCGGCATTTGGGGCTGGTGTATGGGACGTGCCTGCGGATTCTGAGGAATCCCAGCGATGCGGAAGATGCGGCACAGGAATGCTTTTTGAAATTGGCCGGGCAGGCGGGGAAAGTGCGGTCGTCGCTGCCGGGGTGGCTTCATGCACAGGCACGGGGCGAGGCGCTCATCATGTTGCGCAAGGCGCGACGGCGCAGGAAATATGAGCAGCAGTTGGAACAGGAAGAGCAGGGCTCGGAAGCCCGCGTGGTGGCCGCAGATGTGGATCGGGCGCTGACGGAGATTCCGGAAGAGCTGCGCGTGTGCATTCTGATGCGGTATTTCCAATCGCGATCGCAAGCGGAAATCGCGAAGGAGTTGGGAGTCGATCAATCCACGATCTCGCGGCGGATCGATCGCGGCATCGAGATGCTGCGCTCGAAACTGGCGAAATCTGGCGACACAATGCCGGCAGCGGTGGTGGGCTTGTTTCTGGAGCAGGGCGCGATGGTGCCTGCGCCGGCGACACTGCAAGCGGCAGTTGCGAAGTTGGCGCTGGCGGGCGTCGGTGGATCGGCTGCTGCGGCGACGATTGGGGTGGGCGTGAAGGTGTTCATTGCAGCGGTGCTGCTCGTTTCTGCGGGGGTGGCGTTGGTGGTGGTTCAAATGCATAGAAAGGCGGCAATGATGGCAACGCCGTTGGCAGAGACTCATCCGGTGGATTACAGCGGCATCCGCCTTACCGGTTTCGGGATGCGCGAGGATTCCGTTTCGCTGGCGGTGCGGGCGGCCGCGCGGGCACTGACTAAAGATGCTGATTATGAACGCCTGTATTGTCTTTCCGGGAATGCTTTTGCGCCGGCCATTGATACGGCCGAGGGATGTACATCCTGGTGGCACGTGAAGGCACCGATGGGCACGCAGAATCTTCCACTCATGGCGCAAAGCCTTGGACTTGAAGCGACGCCCATCGCGCAGATCAAGTTTGCAGCAACGCCGACGCGCGAACAGGAGAACGCGTTTGTACGGCAATCCGTGCCGGCGATCCGCGCCGCCATGGCGTCCGGGGCCGTCGTTGTGACCGAGGGCGGGTGGGATGAAGCGAATGCGTGGGACTGGGCCGGTGTTGTCACGAGCGTCAGCGCAGATGGGGAGGTTAGAGGCGCAACGCTTAGTCCTGCGACGCTCGATGGTCATGTCAACGTGCCGATGACCTGGGCGCGGAGTCTTTGGGCGATTCGCCCTGCGGCCAGCGCACAGACACAAACCGATCTGGCGATGCTGAAACTGGCCGTCGCACGGATTCGCGGCAGCGGCGTCTATGAAGAGAAGAAGGGAAAGCTTTACGGCCTTCCGGCGATGGACAAATGGATCGCCCAGATGCGTACGGTTCGCGGGTTCTGCGGCGAGTGCTTCGGGCGAAAGCCACGGCGCGGGGTGACGGATTCCAATGACAACGATGGCCGCTTGTACGATGCCGCGAAGATCGTCGCGCGGCAGCTTCGCGCCATCACGTCATTGCCGCCCGATGCCAAGCCTTATATTGACGCCGCGGCCGGTCATTACGATCGCATCGCGGCGTTGCTTGAGAAACCTGTGAATACGCGTGGGTTCTACGACACGCTCGACAGTCTCGAAGCCCAGCAGGCCTATGCTGCGTCGGTGCTCGAGCCCGCCAAGGCGGCGATGTCGGCGGCATGCACGGAAATGGAACTGGCGCTCGGCGCTGCGGAAGGTGCGGTTCTGCTACCGAAAGTCGCACGCACGTTTGATGCGCTTTCGCTCGACGATTGCGACCAGAACGCGACGCGCACCGATCTCCGGATGCGCTGGATCGTCATGCGTGCCGCCGGTGTCGATGATGTTCCGTACGATCATCTCGTGATGCTCTCCGGCTTCGGCACATCCTTTGGCTATCATCCGCAGAAATTTTTCGTGATGTATCGCGTCCCGGACGATGGCGCAGTAACCGAGCGCCGCCTGATCGAGGGCACGGGTTTCGGATGGCAGTGGCTGCCCAGGTGCAAATCTCCGGAAGAGGCTTGGGCCATCATCAAGGAAAGCGTCGATGGGGGGCGTCCGGTGCAGGCCAGTTGGTACGACCATTTCCTCTGCGCCGGATACATCCCGGCACACGACCCGGCGGCACGCAAGGTTTTCGTCCTGGGCAAATGGGCTCCGCCCACGTGGCTCACATGGGATGATCTGGCGAATTGGATCAAGGATGACGGCCGATTGGGACGGCCCACCGGACAGAAGATGTCGCGCCAGGATCTTTCTTCCGAACTGCTTGCCCGGTCGGTTGAGTATGCCCGCCACGATCCCCGCGCCAATGACTCCTCCATGAAGGATGCTTCATTCGGGCTTGCCGGGATGGAAAAATTTGCGTCCGACGTCGCAGACGTGACCCGGACTTACGACGCCTTCAATGCCGGGTGGTTGGGCTGTCATTGCGTCAATCGGCAATCGGGCGGGAGAAAATTTGCCGCCACGTGGCTCTTACGCCTGGCCGGGACGAAAGGCGGAGCGGAAGCCGAGCATCTTCGCAAGGCAGCGGATCTCTACGCACGGGAATATGCGATGTGGGAGGAATTCCGCATCCTCCTGCAGGGCAGCACGACCGAGGAGAGACGTTCGCGCTGGGGGAATCCGGTCAGCCGGGCCCAGGGTGCGGCGATCATTCGTCAAGCTCTTGAACTGGAGAGAGCGGCAGTAACGGAACTCGACATAGTAGCCTTTCCGGCCCCATAGAATTTATGGAGAGCGGGAATCTGACTAAAAACTGTTTTATAACCTAGGTTTCGGGTCGAAACCCCAGTTGTTTCTGAGGGCTTTTTGGAGTTATGAAATCGTCTTTGACGAGTTGCCGCCAAGTTAGCGTTGAATCCACGGCGCGATGTAGTGGGCGAGGTATTTTTCTCCGCCGGAGGAGATGTGGCCGCCCCAGTTGTGGCAGGTGTCGGCCATTTCTTTGGTCCAGCAGAGCTGGTAGAGTTTTTCGTCGTAGATTTGGCGGTCTTCGGCAGTGAGGGTTTCGGGGACTGCGAAGCCGGCGCATCCGCAGGCGGGGGTGAATCGGCGATCGGTGGTGCCGAAGAGCGACGTTCCCCAGTTCAGGATGACGAAGTCTTTGGGCGAGTAGGAATTCAAGATGCCTTTGCGGGTTTTTCGCAGGGCGCTGGCGAGGTTGTACTGGGGCGAGAGCGCGCCGCCGAGGAGAACGATGCCGTCGATCATGCGGCCATCGGGGAGGGCTTCGGCGGTGAAGACGGTGATGCCGGCGCCACCGGACTGGGCGACGAGGTGCACGGGGCGGCCGGGGTATTGGTCTTGGTAGTTCATGATTTCGCGGGCGAGGTCCTGGGCGCGGCGGCGGTTGCGGTCGAGGCGGGTGAGGTTGGCGAGGTAGCCGCCGGGGAAGGGGAGTCCCCAGTTGAAGACGCGGATGGCGCCGCGTACGCCGCCGTCGAGGAGGCCGTCGCACATGCCGTAGGTGAAGACGGATTCGGATTCGATGCCGGGGAGGACGAGGGTGAGACCTTCATCGAGGCGCGAGGCGTCGAGGGAGCGCGGCTGGACGAGGCCGAGGCCGCGGCGAATCCAGAGCGAGGCGAAGCGTGCGCGGAGGACGGTGTAATCGTGGACTTGGCCGGCGAGGCGCCGGAGCATTGGCGGGAGTTCCGGTTTGCGAAGAGCACGCGTGGAGGAGTTCGGTGCGGAGAGAATGGTCACATCAGCCTCGGACTGCGAATTGCAGGAATAATGAGCGGTCGGTTAAGGAAGCGACAACGGGTCGTAAAGGCCGCAATCTATCGGTGAAATAATAGGCCTCACTTCATCTGACTTTATTCCTGCCGACACCGAATGCAAACATTTCTGGTTGCGAACTTGCAGATTTAGCGCGGGGTTCGGGTAATGGCTGGAGTTTGGTGGGATGCTGCATACAGCCACGGCCCAGAACGCACGCAAGATGCCCGGCTGTGGGGGGGGGGATCAGATTTGCGGTCGGACGACTTTCCAGGCAAGGCCGAGGCGTTCCATGAGGAGGATGGTGTAGTAGGTGAGGTCGATTTCGTACCACTTCATGCCGTGGGCGGCGGAGCGTTGCTGATGGTGGTGATTGTTGTGCCAGCCCTCGCCGAAGGAGATGAGAGCGACCCACCAGTTGTTCTTGGAGCCGTCGGCGGTGTCGAAGTTGCGATAGCCCCAGGTGTGGGCGGCGGAGTTGACGAACCAGGTGGCGTGGTAGATGAGTACGATGCGGAGGATGCCGGGCCAGAAGAACCACGCGGCGGCTTCATGCCAGCCACCGATGAGGTAGCCGATGAAGCCGAGTCCGGCGAGAACCGCGAGTTGGGGCGTCCACCAGAGGTATTCGATCCAGCGGATGACGGGGTCGCGCATGAGGTCTTTGGCGAAGTTGCGCGGGGCATGGTGGGGGCGCGCGGAGTAAATGATCCAGAAGATGTGGGACCAGGCGAAGCCGTCGTTGGGGGAGTGAGGATCGCCGGGTTGATCGGACTCGGCATGGTGGAGGCGGTGCGTGCCGACCCATGTGGCGGGTCCGCCCTGCCAGGAGAGTACCCCCAGGAGCGTGAGAGCATACTTGATGGGTCTGTAGGTCTGGAAGCTGGCATGGGTGAGGAGGCGGTGATAGCCGAGGGTGATGCCCCAGGCGCCGCAGGCCCAGCAGGTGGCGAAGAAGGCGATGAGGGACCAGAGCGAGAAGTAGAAGAAAGCGGGGATGCAGAGGATGTGGAGGATGATGAAGAAGATGACGAAGAACCACTTGACGCGGACTTCTTGGCCATCGCGCATCTGTTTGCGAAGTAAGCGGAGGAAACGCACGTAACACCTCGAAAGAATGCCGTAGGACCGCGGCATTCAGACGCGAGGGCCGTGGCGCGGACGGGAAAAGAACACGTGTTATTGTAGTCTCTTGCCGGAGGGGTTGTAAGGGAAATCAGGACAAAAAGGTTTGGATTTGAGGGGCGGCATCGTCATGACGGCATGATGACATGATGCCTCGATGGAAGATGAGGACGTTTCACGGCTCAAGGCTCAGGTTTTCGAGGATGGGTGGGGGGTATGGCGTATGCGGGAGTTCGCGTGGGTATTTATTGCCATGGCGGTGGGTGTGGGGTATTGTCGGCGGGTATGAAGATGAAGATGCAAATTTTGGTGGCGGGTGTGGTAGCGTGCGGGGTGGGGATTGCGATTGGAGGGTGCGGACAGCAGACGCGACGCGCGCCGGAGTTGAGCGAGACGACGGCACCGGCTCCGGTGGCGGAAAGGCCGAACTGGGTGGTGCGGGCGGCGGATGGAACGTGGCAGGCGGTGCAGGCGCCGGTGAAAATGATGACGGCGAAGCCGAAGGCGGCGAAGAAGAAAGAGGAGCCGGAAACGTATGAGCCGGCGGATGCGGTGATTATTCAGCGGCCAGCGGGAGAGGAGGGGGCGGAGTCTGCGGGGGCGGAGCCGGCGACGCAGGCGGGCACGCGGCCGTGAAGGGGATGGTCAGCGCAGGACTTATCACTAGCGTTTTTTCACTTGGCGCAGGGTTTCCAGATAAGCGTCGATCAGACGATGGATGCGGCTGCTCTGGGTGATGATGAGTTGGCCGTTGGTCTCGCGGATGGAGCCGATGGTCCCGCCATTGTCGCGCCAGGTGTCGGTAGCGCAATTCTTCTGAATGCCCGCGACAAGGTCTTGCAGGGCTTTCTGTGGATTGCCGCTGGCGAGAACGATGTCGCGAACGTCGTAGACGCGAGTCATTGTGTTTCTGTCGAGATCGCTGCGTGTCGAGATGGTCAACGCGCCTTCGTCGATGACAGAATCGAGGAGGTCGCCGCCGGCCGCGGCCAGAACCTTGGTGACCACGGTGCGCAAGGTCAGATGGGATGCGTTCAACGTGATCGGCTTGGATTTGTCGATACCGGCGTCTTGCAGCGCTCTCCAGTTGACGAAAATATTAACGTTTGGCTTGCCGGCGTTTCGTAGCGCGTTTATGCATGTTTCAAACGGCGTCTGGTCGAACTTCACATCCGGCAAGACTTGATCGAGGGCCTTCTCCAGCGGGACCGGTTCGGGTGGAACTTCCTTGCCCGCAGCGCGACAACGAGCGGCAAGGCGCGATATTTCGCTCCGCAACGATTCGATCTGACGCGTTTGCTGCAGGATGGCCGTTCTGCAGGCTTGAATGGCCCGGTCTGGGTCGCTCGCTTCCAACTGTTTAATACAGCTTTCGACCATCGGCATGATCAGCGGAGATTGCGTAACCGTCATGTTCTTCCCGGACATGCTGATGGTTCCCGATCCGCCCACATCCTTCCAACTCGCCGGATCGACGTTTGCCTGGATCGTGTGCATGAGATCTGCCTGACTGGCGGCGAGGTTGGTGTTGCGCGGTAGCAAGGTGGATATGTCGAATACGCGGGTGATGGGGTGCTTGGCGAACTCCTCGAGCGTCGACACGCGTACGGTGGCATTGTCGACGATGTAGACGAGGCGAGTCTCGACGGAGACCTGGCTGAGAATGGTTTGCAGCGCTTTGCTGACCGGGATGCTGGTGAGTTTGCAGTTCACCGGTGTTTTTTTGGTAATGCCGGTGGCTTCGAGGGTCTTCCAGTCGATGACGAGATTGAGCCGTGCCGCGTCCTTGAGCCAGTCCAAGGATTCGCTCAGCGGAGCGTTATCGAAAATAACTTTCGGAAGAGCGAACTTGAGCTTCTCATCGGCGGTGAGGTTTTTGGCCGGCTGGGTGGCGGCTTGCGTGGTCGGGGCGGTTTGCGCATCGCCGGCAAGATTCCTGAGCATGGCGACATACTTGGAGAGCGTGCTGATTTCGCTTCCCTGCTCAGCCATCTTGGCGTTGAGCTTCCGGACCTCGGAGATTTTCTCCGCCGGCGTTTGCTGCGCCTGGAGCAGCGTGGGTAGCGTCAAACAGGACGAGAACAAAACACGAGGTGCGAAGCATCGCGGTTTTCTCCTGAGGTCGGAAATGGGTGGGCGATGATCTGCAAGATAGTGTGACGCGTAGACTTGTTCAAGCATTCCTCCGTGAGGCATTCCTCCGTGAGGCGATTGGCAAGCGACCCGCGTTCGTTTACCTTGACGTGCTTGGCTCGAAGGCACGTTTTTTCCGCAAGGAGGTTGTTGTGGCCAATACATTGTCAGCTTGGGATCGGTATAAGAAATATCTGTGCGTTTGTCCGTCGGTGGGGATGACGGTGGATAGTTCGCGGATGAATTTTGGGGAGGACTACTTGGGGAAGATGACGCCAGCGCTGGAAAAGGCGTTCGGGGCGATGGATCGGCTGGAGGCGGGGGCGATTGCCAATCCGGATGAAAAGCGGATGGTGGGGCATTATTGGTTGCGCGATGCGGAGCGGGCGCCGACGGCGGAGTTGCGTGCGGCGATTACGGGGACGGTAGAGAAGATCAAACGGTTTGTGGGAGAAGTGCATGCGGGCAAGCGTGCCGGGCAGGGCGGAAAGTTTACGAATGTGCTGGTCGTGGGGATTGGCGGGTCGGCGCTGGGACCGCAGTTTGTGGCCGACGCACTGACGACGGCGGGGGACAAGATGCGGGTGTTCTTTTTTGACAACACGGATCCGGATGGGATGGATCGGGAATTGGCGCGGATCAGCCTGGCGGATGGCTTGTCGAAGACGTTGGTGGTGGTGATCTCCAAGAGCGGCGGGACGAAGGAGACGCGGAACGGCATGCTGGCGGCGGCGGCGGCGTACAAGGTGGCTGGACTGAGCTTTGCCAAGCATGCGGTGGCGGTGACGGGGGAGGGATCGGAGCTGGATAAGGTGGCGGTGAGCGAGGGGTGGCTGGAACGTTTTCCGATGTGGGATTGGGTGGGCGGGCGGACGAGCGTGACGTCGGCGGTGGGATTGCTGCCGGCGGCGCTGCAGGGGTTGGATATCGACGCGCTGCTGGCGGGAGCACGCGAGATGGATGGGGTGACGCGGGTGCATGATGCGAAAAAGAATCCGGCGGCGATGCTGGCGCTGATGTGGTATCACGCGGGCTGTGGCAAGGGGCTGAAGGATATGGTGGTGCTGCCGTACAAGGATCGGCTGCTGCTGTTCAGCCGGTATTTGCAGCAGTTGGTGATGGAATCGCTGGGCAAGGAAAAAGATCTGGCGGGCAACGTGGTGCTGCAGGGGATCGCGGTGTACGGCAACAAGGGCTCGACGGATCAGCATGCGTATGTGCAGCAGTTGCGGGAGGGGATCAACAACTTTTTTGTGACGTTCATTGAGGTGCTGAAGGATCGGGCGGTGGGCGATGCTGGGAATTCGGCGGCGATGATCGTGGAGCCGGATGTGACGAGCGGTGATTATCTGCATGGATTTTTCCAGGGGACGCGCAGCGCGCTGGCGGAGAAGGGGCGGGAGAGTTTGACCATCACGGTAGACGAGTTGAATGCGAAGACCATTGGGGGATTGATTGCGCTGTTTGAACGCGCGGTGGGGTTGTATGCGGAGCTGGTGGGGATCAATGCGTATCACCAGCCGGGCGTGGAGGCGGGCAAGAAGGCGGCGGGGGTGGTGATCGCGCTGCAGTTGAAGGTGCTGAAGCATTTGCGTTCAGGCAAGAGCGGCACTGCGGAAGAGATAGCGACGGCGATCGGCGCGGCGGGCGAGGTGGAGACGGTGCATCTGACGCTACGGCACCTGGCGGCGAATCCGGAGCACAAGGTGGCGGCGAGCGGGACGGATGTGGTTGGCTGCGTGTATCGGGCCGGATGATATTCGATCAGCTTTCTGCCGCGTGCTTGAAATCAGCGGAGGCGAAGCGATCGAGCCAGGGGCGGATGGCGGATTCATCGGTCATGACACTGGACCATGGGCGGTAGTGGACGCCGGTTCCGATGCCGGTGCGCTGCAGCAGATTGAAGACATCCTGAAACGGGCTTGGGCCAATGATCTGCGTTTTCTTGCCGGCGGCGAGGATGCGTTCGTAGACCTCGGGCCACTGGGGGCAGGGCGGCGCGCCATCGCCGGGCACCCATTGCACGCCGGCGAGATGATCGAGTGACAAGATCGCGTCGAGGTGGGGCAACTGTCCTTTGCCGTCGAGATGGTAGAACGCGTGATCCAGGCGGCGGGTGGAGGCGGCGAGTTCGGGGAGAGCGAATTTTCGGAACATCTCCGGGCCGATCATGTAGCTGAAATCGCATTGCAGCATGTAATAGGGGAGGTCGCTATAGATGTTGCACCATGCGGAATAGCCGGGGTTTTGTGGTTGTAGGATGGCGTTGATTTCGTTGAAGAAGCGATGCCAGAGAGAGTGGGCCTCGCCGAGGACGCGTGTGACTTCATCAGGATGATCGTAGAGATCCAGAAGCAGGCCATCAGAGGGGCGGAAGGTGGAGAGCACATCGAGGTTGCCGCCGAGATCGGTCATGGAGACTAGCACCTGGCCTTGCCAACGTTTCATCATGGCGGCGCAGAGTTCCTTGATGCGGCGTAGCAAGGGGTTGTCCGGATCGTATTCCAGATGCAGTTCGGTGATCGGCAGATTACGGGTAGGGTGAAACCAGACGCGTCCGCTGGAATTGTCGAGCCTGGCGCCGAGAAATGCGGCCATGACGCCGGGGCCGAAGCAATCCATGCTACAAAGCGGGTAGGCATCGCCCAGGTAAACACGACGGGAGAGTTCCCAGTCTAGACGATCGACGATGGCGTCCGCGGGAATCAACAGGTCTGCGCAGGTGGCCTGCGAAAGAAGCGGTGCGGCCGGCATCGGGCGACCGGGATCGCGGTGATAGAGTTCCACAGCGACCAGAGGACGGGTCAGACGGCCGGTCCACCAGTCTCGATAGGTGTTGCGCAACTGTTCCCAGCGCTGCGGCGTGAAGTCGATGGCCATGGGTCTCCTAACTGACAGATGTCCCGGCAGCGGCGGATTCCAGGGGCGACGCTGCATCCACTGCGGCCGGGGGACGGCGTGGCGGAATGGGTTGGAGAATTTTGCGGCGTTCGGGGGTGAGCCGGGCCAGAAGTTCGGGCGAATATTGATAGCCGTAGCGGGTGTTACCCCAGCTCGGCCCGTAGCGCTGGATCACCACGCGCCGTTCGCCGGGATTGGTGCGGGAACTGGCGCCGTGGCAGAGGGCATCGACGAATAACAGGGCATCGCCGGCCTTGAGGTGGACCTGGATGGAGCCCTCGACATTGTCGACGCGTTGCAGCTCGCCTTTTTCATCTTTCCAAGCGATGTGCGGCGGCGCGAAGTTGGCTTTGTGGCTGCCGGGGATGACGACGGTGCCGCCATCGCCGGGGCCGACATCGGTCAAGGCCAGAAGGATGTTGACTTGGCCGCAGCGGAATTGGCCATTAACGAACCGGTATTGGTTTCGGACCACACCGTCCTGCCCGCCAGAGTGGATGGGGAAGAATCCGCCGCGGCGGCGAATGGAGGCAAAGCACTCGTCGATGAAGAGACCTGCGACGTAGCTCTTATCTTCGCCGCAGTAGCGCTGTACGCGGCTGATCCAGGAGGGGTGATCGATGAGGCGTTCGAAGGGAGCGCCGGCCTCGACGATGTTCTGCAGCTCGACTCCGGCGTCGCCGTTGTTGTCGAAACGCTGGACGTTGCCGTGCCATTGGCCCCATTCGAGCTGGGGAAAATTGTCGAGGGCGTGATTGAGTTCACGGATGTGGGCGGGATCGACGGCATTCTTCAGGATGAGATAACCTTGTAAGTCGAACAGATAGTCTTGCACATCGTAAGGCATGGATTTCAGCTCCGTATGCAGTAAATGTTGTTGACGTACGCACGCTCTTGGTGAAAAATATCATGTATTGCTGAATGATAAATGCCCATTTTGTTGAAAAAGGTACGAAAATGTTGCATCTGATGCAGACGCCGACCTGGCGGGCTGAGCATTACCGGATCGCCGGGCCGGTACGGTGGGACGGAAAAATGCCGTCGCTCTATGTGTCGCTTCTGGGACGGTTCTTCAGTACGGGGCGGTTTGTCTACCAGCAGGTGTCGCCGAGTTTTGTGATTCACGTGGTGGAATCGGGCCGTGGCGTGATGAAGGCGGACGGCAAGGCGTACGATGTCGGGCCGGGGGACGCGTTCGCGTTTTTTCCCGGCTGTCATTACGACTATCACGATGCGCCGGCCACACCGTGGCGTTATACATGGATCACACTGGATGGCTCGCAGGCGCGGGCGAGTTTTCGGCAGATCGGGCTGACCGAACGCCAGCCGCTGATGCATCCGCATCCGACGATCGGAATCGAGAAGCTCCTGGCAGAAATTCAGGAAACGTACGCGCAGCCGGTGGTCTCGGCCAGCTATGCCATTGCCTCCGGCTGGCGGCTGATGGATGCACTTGCGACGAAGCGTGCGGCGGAAGCCCAGCGTCCACAGGGCGTCGCCGAGGCGGCGCGATTCTTGATCGATCGGCACGCGATGGAAGTGTTGACGGTCGAAGGTTTGGCGAGCCAACTGCAGGTGAGTCGATCGGCATTGTTCCGGCATTTCCGCGAAGCGTACGGGGTGAGCCCGAAGCAACACCTCGATGCCGTGCGAATCGGGCGGGCGCAGCGATTGTTGCAACAATCTTCAGCACCGCTGAAACAGATTGCCATGGCATGCGGTTTTGCCAGCAGTCGATATTTCATCGGGGCATTTCGCAAGCATTGCGGAGTGTCGCCGGGAGCGTGGCGGCAGGGGCGAAGGCGGCGGGCGTGATGCTGCCTCCACGCGGTGATCGACGAGTCTTAGCGGTCAGGGAATGTCAGATAACCGCCATAGTACCGATACGCTTCGTACAAACTGTTCCAGTGGTGGAAAGCCACAAGTGCTGGGAGAGGGAATATGCTCAGGTTCGCAACCAGGCCGATGGTGCCCCAGTGTCGCGGACGTTCCCAAAGCAGAGAGCGCGTTGCGTAGAATACGCCGATCGCGGCGAAGAGTATCGTGGCTGTCGTCAGAACGGTGGTCCTGGAAAATTGCCAGAAGTCCTCTGGTAGGCCGCATGGCAATAGGAACAGGACAATCATCATCAGCGCAGCGATGCACGCTCTGACATAGGATCGCAGTGCAAGAGTTGGCAAGAATCTAGGGGAGGGGCAAGCGTAATCCAACGGTTTGGTCATGATGTTCATCGCAATACGTCCACCAAATCGGACGTTGAGACGCCGCGATCAAGGACGGGCTACCGGCGGCACCGGACGAAACGCGCTTATGGCTGCTTCCTTCCGGACCTGACCAGGTTCACGGTCCACCCGTGCACCGGGCCCGCCCATGATCGAGGCGTCATGGTGACTGAATGATAGCCAAACGGGGCGGGAAAGAGAAGTAGGAAGCAAGAATCAAGAATTAAGAAGCAAGAAGGAATGAATAGTCGTTGACAGGGTGCGGTGAGTGGCTTTGGACGGGCCGATGGGGCCGTTCTTTGACCCTGCATGGGTCTAGCGCTAGAGTCTGCTTGAGATTCATCCTGTCCAGTTTTTCGTGTGGGGATTTTTATGTCGCAGCCGCCAGCAGCGAGAACGGTGGGACAGTTGAAGGCGGCCGGGTATCGGCCGATGTCGGTGAAAGAGGAGTTGCGGAAGAATGTGATTGCGCATCTGAAGGCCGATGGCGGGGCGGAAAAGCTTTTTCCGGGGATCGTGGGGTATCGCGAGACGGTGATTCCGCAGATTGTGCATGCGATTCTGTCGAAGCATGACATGCTGTTTCTGGGATTGCGCGGGCAGGCCAAGACGCGGATTCTGCGGATGTTGCCGGAGTTGCTGGATGAATGGATGCCGGTGCTGGCCGGGACGGAGATCAATGATGATCCGCTGCATCCGATCACCAGTGCGGGACGGCAGTTGCTGGCGGAGCAGGGAGACGAGGCGCCGGTGGAGTGGGTGCATCGGTCGACGCGGTATCACGAGAAGTTGGCGACGCCGGACGTGACGATTGCGGATTTGATCGGCGAGATCGATTTGATCAAGCATGCGCAGGGGCGGTATCTGTCGGATGAATCGACGATGCATTTTGGATTGATCCCGCGGACGAACCGGGGGATTTTTGCGATCAACGAATTGCCGGACCTGGCGCCGAAAATCCAAGTGGGGTTGTTCAATGTGCTGGAGGAGCGGGACATTCAGATCCGCGGGTATCCGATCCGGCTGAACCTGGACGTGTGCATGGTGTTTTCGGCGAACCCGGAGGACTACACGAACCGCGGGCGAATCGTGACGCCGCTGAAGGATCGCATCGGCAGTGTGATTCGGACGCACTATCCGCAGAATGCGGCCGAAGGGATTGAGATCGTCAAGGAGAATGCGTGGCTGGAACGCGCTGCCGATGGAGGCGTACAGGTACTGGTGCCGGCGTACATGCATGAGATCATCGAGGAATTTGTGCGGCAGGCGCGGAACAGCCCGCATATCAACCAGGCCAGCGGCGTGAGCGTGCGCTGCTCGATTGCCAATGCGGAGAACCTGGTGAGCTCGGCGGAGCGGCGGGCGATCCTGCAGGGGGAGTCGCGGGCGGTGACGCGGGTGGATGATCTGGCGTTCATTCACGCGTCATCGCGCGGGAAGCTGGAGTTGATGCTGGCCGAGGGGGACACGGCGGAAGACAAGTTGATCACGGCGATCCTGGGCGAGGCGATCAAGGCGGTGTTTGATCGGCACGCGGAACTGAGCGCGTACGATGAGATCGCGCTGCAATTCAAGGGGGGATTGACGCTGCAGGTGGGCGATGAGGTGCCGACGCAGACGCTGCTGGAAAATTACACGCACGTGAAGGGGCTGCGGAAAGCCGCGGAGGAACTCGCGAAGGAATTGGGGCTGGAAGTAAAGGATGTGGCGAGCGTGGTGAGCGCGGGCGAGTTTCTGCTGGAGAGTCTGTACGTGAACAATCGACTGAGCAAGGCGACGATTCGGGGGAAGACGTTTTTCCGAAAGTAGTCAGTAGCCAGTGGTCAGTGGTATTTGCCGTGGTCGCGGTGGGCGGCGGTGAGGGCGCGGTAATTCTGGACGGGGGTGGCGCGGTCGACCGCGTTGGAAGCGCCCAGGACGAAGGCACCGCCGGGTTTGACTTGGTTGAGCAGGTTGGTTGTGGCGGCGTAGACCTGGTCGGGCGTGCCGGTGAGGAGGAGTCCACAGTCGACATTGCCGCAGAGGCAGAGGCGACCGCGGGCGAGGTCGCGGACTTTCATGATGTCCATGCCGGCGACTGGGTCGATGGCCTGGAGGGCGTCGACGCCGGTGGAGGCCAGACTTTCGAGGACGGGCATGAGGTTGCCGTCGGAGTGAAAGATGCAGGGCATGCCGAGTTCGTGGGCGGCGTTGGCCCAGAGTTTGGCGAAGGGGAGGATGAAGCGGTCCATTTGTGCGGGGTTGAAGAAGGGGCCGTGATTGTCGGCGATGTCGGAGGCGGTGAAGACGGCGTCGGCACCGTGGTCCTGGACGAGTTTCAGGCGTTCGATGCCGCGCTTGGAACCGTTTTGGGCGCGGGCCTCGATTTCATCGGGGGCTTCGAAAAGTTTGATGGCGAAGTCTTCGTATTCGAGGGCGCCGGGCATGCACATGACGCCGCCGGCGCCGACGACCAGGACGATATCACCGGCCATTTTGCGGAGGATTTGCAATTGGCGGAGGTGGGCTTCGTCAGGGAGCCAGTAGTAGGCGGGCTCGCCGGGTGCGACTTCCCAGAAGCGACCGGGCACGGTGACGGCGGAAAATTGCATATCCTCAGAGACGCTCAGAATAATTTCGGCGTTGGTGTGGAGGGCTTCTTCTTGCTGGGCGGAAGTGAGCTTTTCGAACTCGCGGCCGAGGATGACGTGCTTGCCGGAGGCTTGGTCCCAGATGTGGAATTCCAGTTCCCAGAGGGGGACGCGGTCTGCGGGTTGACGACGTTGGAGTGCGGCCAACATATCCGCCTTACGACTCATGACTGCTCCTTGTTGCGGGGTGGGTCTATTCCAGTAATTCGGTCTTCCAGCGCCGGCTGAGTTCAGGCAAGGCGGCGAGTTGCCGGGCGCGATGCGGATCGACCATGCGTTGATACATGATTTGGACGGCAGTGGCAACGGGCCAATCGGGATGGAAGCGTTTTTCTAGGGTAATGGTCATGCCGGCTTCGGCGGGGCCTTCATCGAGAACGCGAAGGTACCAGCCGCCCCAGCCGCGTTCCTTGATGAGTTTGACGATGAGCGGTTGACCGAGACGGCGGGCGAGTTTGTAGCAGGGCTGGCGAGCCTGGGAGACCTGGAGGCGGAGGGATTCGCCGACGCGCCAGATATCGCCGATGCAGACGGATTCATCGGTGAATCCGTCGACGGTGAAATTTTCGCCGAAGCTGCCGAAGGGGAGATCGGCGATGGCGAGCTGGCGCTGCCAGACGGGATAATGTGCGGCATCGTAGGCGAGAACGATGTTGTCGGGTCCGCCATGATTGTTGAGATCGGCCTGCTGGTCGTCGGCGAGTGCGGTCGGGGAGACCTGGATGGCCCCTTTTATGGGGGATTTGAAGATGGCGGAGGTCCAGAACGGATGGCGGCCGTCGATCTGTGCGGCGGCGGGCGCGGTGAGGTGCTGCACACGGCCGACCTGGATGCTCAGGAGCTTTCCGATCACGGGTTCCTCGATTCGCCAAGGTTAATCGATACAATAGCATGTTCGAAATTGCCTGAAATTCAAGTGAAGTTTGCCTAGATGTCTAAACCTGATTCCACGTTGCCCTACGCAACCCCTCCCAAAGCGCACGATCCTTATGCGTCACTGCGTTATCCGGATTTTCGCCGCTATTTTGTGGGCAGCGTGTTTTCGCTGCTGGGCATGCAGATGGCGGGGGTGGCCATCGGGTGGGAGTTGTATGCACTGACCGATTCGGCGGTGGCGCTGGGCTTGGTGGGGCTGGTGCAGGTGGTGCCGATCATTCTGCTGGCGCTGCCTGCGGGGCATGTGATTGACCGGGTCAATCGCAAGGCATTGATCCTGGTGATCACGGCGGTGGTGGTTCTCTCTTACATAGCGATGGGGATTTCATCGCTGCAGAGCGCGGGGAATGCGGCCGGGGATTTTACGTTGGCGGGGAACCGGGTGCTGGCATGGATTGCGGGCTTGTTTGGCGAGACGCACTCGCATTTCACGAGCCGGCACGTGCCGGTAATGTTTTGCTTGTTGCTGCTCAACGGGATGGCGCGGAGTTTCAATCAGCCGGCGAAGCAGAGCGTGATGCCGATGCTGGTGCCGCCGGAGAGTTTTTCGAATGCGGTGACGTGGAATTCGAGTTTGTTCGAAGTGTCGAACATGGTCGGGCCGACGTTGGCGGGATTGACGATCGCGGCGTTTGCCCTCAAAGCGCCGAATTCGCCCTGGACGTATGCGGCATTGTATTTTACGAACGCCGTGGCGCAGTTCGTGCAGTTGTTGAATTTCGCTTCGATTCGCTTGACTCAGACGCCGCGTGCGCGGGAGCCGGTGACGCTGCGTTCGCTGTTTGCGGGCGTGCGGTTTGTGCACGCCGACAAAATAATTCTCAGCACCCTGACGCTGGATATGTTCGCGGTGTTGCTGGGCGGAGCGACGGCCTTGCTGCCGGTGTTTGCGCGGGACATTCTGCAGGTGGGGCCGGTGGGGCTGGGGTTGCTGCGTGCGGCGCCGTCGCTGGGTGCGGTGACGATGGCGATGATCCTGGCGCACCTGCCGCCGATGCAGCGCGCGGGGCGGAATCTCTTGCTGGCGGTGGCGGGGTTCGGTGTGGCGACGATTATCTTCGGGCTGTCGCACTATTTCTGGCTGTCGTTGCTGGCGCTCTACTGCACGGGCGTGTTCGACAACGTGTCGGTGGTGGTGCGCCACTCGCTGGTGCAACTGCGGACGCCCGATTCGATGCGCGGGCGCGTCAATGCGGTCAATTCCGTTTTCATCTCCACGTCGAACGAGTTGGGGGCGTTTGAAAGCGGGACGACAGCGGCGATCGGCATACGGATTTTCGGCTCGATCGCCGGCCCGATGATCGCGGTGGCCGCGGGGGGTGTGGGCACTTTGCTGGTGCTGGGGGCGGTGAGCATGCTGTGGCCGCAGTTGCGGCAGGTCAAACGACTGGCGGTGAATGAGGAGGAGACGTCGACCAAGGAAGAGGCGGAAGCGCCGGCGGCGTAGGGGAAGCGCGGGCTGCGATTTTCCAGATTTGCGCGACCGGCTGTTACTTGGCCTGGCTGGTTGCGGCGGGCAGTACGGGGCCCATCTGGGTGGCCGAGTCGGGGACGGCGGGTTCGGTGGCGGGTGCGAGCGGCGGGGCATCCGGGAAGAGGATGGGCTCGCCGGTGACTTTGAGCAGTTGCAGTTCGAAGATGAGCGGCTGGTTGGGATTGATTTTGGGCATGCTTCCGCGGGCGCCGTAGGCAAGCTGTGCGGGCAGCCAGAATTTTCGTGTGGTGCCGGCGTGCATCGTGGAGAGGGCCATGTTCCAGCCTTTGACGAGGTTGTTGTCGCCGAGGCGATGGGTCATGGGATCTTTCGCCGACTTTTCGTCAAAGACCTTTCCGGTATCGGGGAAAGTACCGACATACGCGACGCTTACATTCTGTCCGAGCTCCGGGATGGGGCCGTTGCCGTCATGGATGATTTGGTAGGCGAGGCCGTTGGGATATTTCTGCCAGACTTTGCCGTCGGGCATGGTGGTGGGCGTTGCGACGCCGAAATTCGGAATGCGTGTGAGGCCGGCCATGCGGGAGTCACGGAGGTCGTTGGCGATTTGGGTGGCGGTGGGCCCGGTGGCGGCGGCGGGGCGCGAACCGACGTGTGCGGGGTGGTCATCTTCGCCGGAGCCGCAACCGCTCCAGCCCCAAGAAACCACGACGCCCGTCACGACGGCCATCAAGCCTGTCAGCACTTGCTTACGTGTCATACGCGCCCTCGCATGTGGGAAATCACTTCAATCGAAGCATCATGACGCGGCCGTCAGGGATGTCACTGGGAACGCCTTCGAATGGTACGCCGGTGGAGAGTTCCGGGTTCAGTGGCCGGAGGAAATTTTCTGCCGAAACGTGGCAACCGTCTATGGATTTGTTATCGCCGGTGATGAAGAGCACCTGCACCTGATCCGGGATGGTGACGGGTACCGGCGGGGTGTATAGCCATTTGTCCTTTCTAAGAAGGTAGGTGTGTCCGTCGCTGCCGGTGGGCCGCAGGATCGGCTTTTCGCCGATGCCGCTGACGTAGTAAAGCTGGACATTTTTTTCGTGGGCGAGGTAGACCCAGAGGGCATCAGCGGGCGTGCCCCAGCCGTCGTCGGTGATGACGACGAGCGGGCCATCGGGCGCCATGTAGCGGATGAAATCGCTGAGGCGCTGGCTGCCGAGGCCGGCGGTCCAACCGGTGAGGTATTGGTAGCGGTCTTCGGCAGTGAGGGTTTGCATGATGGGGTCGTGGCTTTGCCGGGCCAATTCGCGGAGGGGCGCGGCGAGGAGACCGGCGATGGCCAGCAGCGACACGGTCCATTTGACGATCGTCGGCCAGCGGAGGGCGAGCAGGACGCCCAGCAGATCGACCATCAAGTATGCCGCGGAAATCAGAAGGGGTAGCGAACCGGCGAGGGTATAGCGGGATCGGATCACGGCCATCAGGGCGACGATCGGCCCGAGGATGAGCGCCATCCAGAGGAGCAGAAAAATCAGCAGCGCCCACTGGCGGCGCACTGCGAGCATGAACAGGCCGAGGATTCCCGCAATGTAGATGCCGGGAGTGAGGTACCACCAGAACCAGCCGGTGTACGGCGGTGGTGGTGCGGCGGGATGATCTTCCAGCGGTTGGATTCTGGAGGGGAGGAAGGTCAGGGCGGCGTTGCGCGTCGCGATGCTCCAATGATCAGGCGCATCAGTGAAATGCTCCTGGTAGAGAATGCGGCGTTTGATTTCCGCGGCCGTGCCGCCGTGTTCGGATGCGCGGGCGCTCAGATCAGCGAGCAGGTAGGGGCACCAGATCACCAGGGCGAGGGCGAATGCCACGAAAAATTGCGGAGCGGATTTCTTGATGAGGTTCTGCATGCCGGTTCGTGACGCGTGGAGAACAAGTGCGGAGATGGGCATTGCCCAGAGCGTATAGCTGACGCCCTGGCGGGTCATCATGGCGATACCGAGAGTGGCGCCGAGTGCGATTGCGGAGGTCCATTTGCGGCCGGCCGATTCTCCTTCGGCAACTTGGCGGGCCCAGCGCAGGCTGAGCCAGAGTGCCGCAAGCATTTCGAGAATGAAGAGGGATTCGGCCAGAGCCATGCGCTGATAGAAGGCGAGAAAGGGGCAGAAGATCATGAGGATGACTGCAAAGATGCCGATGCTGCGACCGGTGGGCTGATGCTCGGGACTGCCCGCATTGTGGGCAAAAGAGCGCCACAGTTGCCCAATCTCTATGCATAAGAGCATGAGCGTGGGCACGCTGAGCATGCCGGAAATAACGCTCAAAAGTCGGCCGCCTTTGAGCGGATCATTCCACAAATCAATGACTCCGGCCAGCAGCCAGAAGTGCAGCGGCGGCTTGGGATCGATCAGGCAAACCCACGGGTGCCCTTCGCGAACAAGCTGCGCCCACCGTAGATAAATGGCCTCATCGCCGAAGATCGGCAGAGCAATGAGACCGGGCAGCCGCACGGCAAGGTAGAGCAGCATCAGCACGATTCCGAGCAGGACGACGGAGGATCGGCCGGGGTCTTGAATGGTCGGTTTGTGGTTCATGGTCAGGCCATAATAGGGTCCGGCACGCCGCTTGCCTATGGTGTGGCGTTGTGTCAGCCAACATTGCATTGGGCGGAGTGTCAGATCAGGGGTCGCGGCAGCAATCCCCTGAACGGGTTGCCGAAAATTGATACTATTTTTATGCGCCGGGCAAGTCTGCGGCTGATAGTATCTGAAGCAGGCATCGAAAAGCCGGAGTGGATGATCATGGGCATGCAGGCGGGAATCTGTATAGCGTTGTTTCTGGGGCTGGGTGGATTTCTGGTTTTCTGGTTGATCGCCGCGGACAGTAAACGGTACCTGGTGCGTTTCGATCTGGCGACGTGGCATGAGCAGGAGTACCTGGGGGCGTTGCCCAATTTTCTCCAGGCGCTGCACGATCATAATTTCAACGATCCCTGGCCGATGCACCCCAACGCGGTGAACGGGAGCTATTTTGCCTATCGCGTGCGGCCGATCCTGAAGATTCGTCCGTCGCTGCGTCAAAGGAATTTTGTGTTCCATCATCTCGGCCTGGAAGCGATCATTCAGAATCTGAATCCGTACATCAAGGATGCGATCATGGCCGAGCAGATGCGGCTGGCCGTCCACCAGGTGATCAAAATGGAAGATACGGCCGATCGCGATCGACTGCTGGAATTCATTGATGCCGTGCGCGATTACCGAGCGGCGTTTGAAGAGTCGCTGACGGAATACGATCGTGCGCTGCTGGCCGAGATGAAGGCGCGGCATTTCATGGAGACGCTGCGGAGTACCCATGCGATTTTCCAGGAGCATGGGTTTACGCTGCTGCCGGAGTTCACGATGTTGCGGCGGTGGGAGGATCTGACCGGCGCCGAAATCGTACAGGAACTGCCATCAATTCCGCGTGCGCGCGGGCAACGTAAATCGCGCAGCCATCTGGCCGCGACCAGGCAATCGGGGGATCGTGGGTCGCACGCGCCGTTGGCGTAAGTAAGTGAATGCAATTGCCTATGGATGGCGTTCGCGCCGTTGGATAGAGGCGTGAGGGGAATCTCCCATCGAACAAATCACCTATGTGGGGCTTACTTTTCAGAGGGCTGCGCGCAGAGAATGTGGGTGGAAACACTGCCAGCGGCCTCCGGAGGGAGTGGCCGCTGGCAGTGGTTTCTGCTCTGGCCGGTGGGGTAGGGTGTTTGAATCTGAATGATTACGCCACTGCCAATTGCTTGCGATAGAATTCGATCGTGCGTTTGAGGCCTTCTTTTCGCGGCATGGCGGGTTCCCACTTCAACAGCTTCTTGGCCAGTGAAATGTCGGGGCAGCGCTGTTTGGGGTCGTCCGGCGGCAGGGGGGTATGGAGGATCGGGCTTTTGCTCCCGATGAGCTGGCGGATTTCCTCGGCCAATTCCAGCATCGTGACTTCATCGGGGTTGCCGATGTTCACGGGCAGGTGGTAATCGGATTCCATCAACTCCATGAAGCCGCGGATTTCATCATCCACATAACAGAGTGAGCGGGTCTGCGAGCCGTCGCCTTGCACCGTGAGCGGTTCGTTACGCAGGGCCTGGGTAATGAATGCGACGACGACGCGTCCATCGTTCATTTTCAGGCGTGGGCCGTAGGTATTGAAGATGCGAACGATGCGGGTATCGACCTTGCGTTCGCGGTGATAGGCCATGGTGGCGGCTTCGAGGAAGCGTTTGGCTTCATCGTACATAGAACGCATGCCGATGGGGTTGACGTGTCCCCAGTACGTTTCGCGCTGCGGGTGTTCGGAGGGGTCGCCGTAGCACTCGGAGGTGGAGGCGACGAAGATTCGCGCGCCGCATTTTTCGGCCAGCTCGAGCATCTCCATCGCGGCGGTGGAGTTGATTTTCAGGGTGGTCACCTGGTGCTGTACGTAACCGACGGGGCTGGCGGGCGAGGCGAGGTGCCAGATGCGATCGAATTTCCGAGTGGCGATCTCCGCAGGAATGCCGCGGGTCAGATCATGCTCCACGAATTTATACCCTGAATGCCCCTTCAGATGGGCAATGTTCTCCGGCTGGCTGGAGACGAAGTTGTCGATGCCGGTGACTTCGTGACCCTGGGCGAGGAGCGCATCGGTGAGATGCGATCCGAGAAATCCGCCACCGCCGGTAATCAGATGCTTGGCCATTTCGATAAGCTCCCTTCAATCCACGCCCCATGGCGGGAGTGCATCACCTTTATCGGTCAGATTCATTGTAGGGATTGGTTAAGGTCGGAAGGAGACTCACTTTTCGACTGAACGGCAAAGCCGCACGGTTCTGGAGCGGCCTATGGTTTGTGAGTCCTTCTAGTTAAAGAAGCGGAAGCGCACGATTTGCACGATGGCAGAGACGGCATCCTTCCAGCCGATCTTTTTGCCTTCCTCGTAGGTGCGTCCGGCGTAGGCGACGCCGGTTTCGTAGACCCGGACTTTCTTGCCGCCGATGCGCATCTTGGCGACCTTGGCGGTCAGCTCCGGCTCGACGCCGAAGCGTGGGCTCTTGATTTTGATCTGGCTGTAGACGTCGCGGGTGAAGACTTTGTAGCAGACTTCCATGTCGGTAAGGTTGAGATTGGTGAGCATGTTGGAAAGGGAAGTGAGGATGTTGTTGGCCATCTGGTGCCAGAAATACATGACGCGGTGCGGCTCGCCGATGAAGCGGCTGCCGAAGACGGCGTCAGCTTTGCCGTCGAGGATCGGCTGCAGGAGCTTGGGGTAATCAGCGGGGTCATATTCGAAATCGGCATCCTGAACGATGAGCAGGTCGCCGGTGGCCATGCTCCAGGCGTCGCGGAGTGCGGCGCCTTTACCGCCGTTTTTCGTCTTGTTGAGCAGTTTGAATTCGGCCTGGGGAAAGAGCGCGGGGAGCTGCTGCATGATTTCCCAGGTGCGGTCCTTCGAGGCATCGTTGACCATGATGATTTCCCGGGCCAGTCTGCCGGGGATGGGCTGATCGACGACGCGTTTGACGACGGCCGCGAGATAACGTTCTTCGTTGTAGACGGGAATCAGGATCGACAGTTTGACAAAGACGGGCTTGGCCGGGGCTGTCATCAGCTCCAGCATGGTCGCGGGCGTGCTTGTGGAACCAGTCGCCGGATCACCGCTTGTCATCGTTTCCTCGGGTACGCTTGCGAAACCGTACAGAATGAGTGGCTATTTCAACGCATCCGGTCAGCGCTTTCAATGCGATGCGCGCGGAATTGGGCAAATAACAGTGGATGACGTTTATGTGGGGGCCACCAGCACAGTTCAGGTGGCGGCGGCGACGGCTTCGGCGGCGCCCGTCGGGGCGGGGATGGCGCGGATGACTTTGATGTGGGCATACTGCGGTCGGGCCAGGTCCACCAGCGGAGCAGCCGAGTTTCCTGCCGCGATAGGCCGGATCAGGGGGCGATCGATTTTGGCGGCATTGGCGCCGATGACCTGGGCCATCATGTTGTTGGAGAGCAGAACGTACGACCCGACGGGGAACAGGCCAATGGCCGACAGCAGGGCTTTGACCACGCGCGGATCGAGAAAGCCTTTGTGGGCCAGATGAACGAGTTCTTCCATGGCGCCATAGGGAAGCTTCTGGGTCTTGTAGATGCGGGGGTTAGTGCTGGCGGCGAAGATGTCGGCGGCCGAGAGAATGCGGGCGAATTCGGAAATTGCTGCGCCGCTGGATGCGGTGGGATAGCCTTTGCCGTTGAGCCGCTCGTGATGCTGGAATCCCATGAGGCGGGGGATCGGCGAGAGGCCGGGGACCTGTTCCATCATGGTCAGGGAGTAGACGGGATGCTGATGAACGCGCTGGCGGTCGCCGTCGGTGAGCGTGCCCGAACTGGAGCGGATGCGTTTGGGCACGACGAGCATTCCGACATCGAAAAGCAGAGACCCGAGGATTACTTCCTTGACCATTTCGAGCGAAAGATTCATGTGCGCGGCGATGGCCATGGAGAGCACCGCCACGGAAATGGCGTGGTCCGGCAGGTAATCTTCGCGGCGGGTCGTCATGAGCGCGAGCTGCGAAAATTGCCGCGGTTCGGAGCGAATGAGGTCGAGCAGGTCTTCGGTGATGTCGAGCAGTATTTGATGGTTGGGTTGCTTGCCGGTTTCGATCATGCCGTAAATGGGTTGCAGGCGGGAACTGAGGCGGCGGCGGAGAAGCTGAATGGCATTGAGGTTGAGGACTTCGATGGAGTTGGGGAAGTTGATGCCGGCGATGAAGGGATCGCGGGCTTCCGGTGCGCGGAGATATTCGCCGCGCTTGATCGCGGATTCCAGACGCGAGATGACGATGCGCGAAAGGTCCTGAAGCGTGGTGCGAATGGTTTCCACGTCGGCGGCAGGGCGGGCGATCAGATAATCGACATCGGAATCCTTGAGCGCGACAACGTGATGCTCTTCGACTTGTTCGTTCTGCTGGATGATGACGACGCCGTCGGGCGTCATCAGATCGGTTTCGGCGGTGGCGCCGATGGCCAGATCGTGGATGCTGATCATTTTCGGCGGGGTATTGCCGAACTCCAGCACGGGGCGGACGTTCTCGGCCATGAAGACCTGTTTGATCTTGGAGCGTATCAGCGCGTCGATGTGCATTTGTGTGAGCTGGGTATTGGCGGCGAGCAGCTTTCTGCCCGTGAGGTGGAAGAGGGGCTCCGGGAAGGAGCGTCCCGGCTTCAGATTTTCGACATCAAAGATCTGCATCAAAGGTCCCGTACAGCTTCCGTTCTGAACCGCCTTGCCACGCATCAGCCCTGACGGGGAGCAAGCTCCCAGCCGTGTGCTGCGTGCCTGATTGGGTTATCGACTAATACACGCAGCGACTTGGTGGGAATTGCATTTTGCACGATATCGGATGGGGCATGGGCAGCTGTCATCGACGGCGCTGGCAGAGCGGGCAGAAGATCGTGGTGCGTGCAGCGACGCGAATGGAAAGTAGATTTTTTCCACAGCGTCCGCAGGGCAGTCCGCCGCGGCCGTAGGCCTGTAATTGCCGGACGAAACGGCCGGGTTGATTGGCGACGTTCCGATAATCGCGGAGAGTGGTTCCGCCCATTTGGATGGAGCGATTGAGGATGGCGTGGATGTTGGCGACGAGTTCGTCGAGTTGCGCAGGACGAATGCGGCCGACCCGTTGCAGGGGATGAAGGCGGGACATCCACAAGGCTTCATCGACGTAGATGTTGCCCAGGCCCGCGACGTCTTTTTGGGAAAGGAGGCGTTGTTTGAGAGTGCCGCGGGAGTTGCGCCACGGGGCGAGATCGGCGGGTTGAATTTCGAGGGCATCTTTTCCCATTGGAGCAATTTCGCGCGCCGCCGCTTGTTCGAAGGTGGGATAGAACCACACGCCACCGAAGCGGCGCGGATCGCGGAAACGGATGTCTTTTTTGCCGGCGAGAGTGAGGATGATATGGGTATGCGGAAGAATGGGGGCACCCGTCGGTGCGATGTCCACGCGGCCGGTCATGCCGAGGTGGAGGAGAAGGGTTTGGCCGTCGTCCATGATGCAGAAGAGTTTTTTGCCGTGGCGGTGGAGGCGTACGAAGCGGCGGCCAACGAGTGAGGCCAGGGTTTCGCCGGGAGGCCAGACAAAATCGGGCCGGCGGACGGCGATGCTGCGGATGCGCACGCCAAGGACATGCGGCGAAAGGCCGCGGCGGACTTCTTCGACTTCAGGCAGTTCAGGCATAGGCAGTCCATTGTAGCCGGTTGAGGCAATGAATGGTTGAGTTGACGGCCAAGCTCGACATTGATGGTTGGCAGACGAGGGATATGATGAGCACCATGAGAGTGTTCCTTGCCATGCCCAAGCACGTCACGTGGACGGAGTAGTTGAAGGATTCAATCATGAAACGCAACATGAAATCGGATTTGCGCGCGATCTTGATCGTCAATTGCGCGGCGTGCTTGTTGTTCTGCGGGGTTTCCTTCTACAACAGTTGGATAGCTTCTCTGGGCGGGCCGATGCAAATTACGGCGTTGGATAGGGAAGGGGTTATTGATGAGAGTAAGCTCAAAGAGTTTCAGCCGGGGCTGGTGAAAAATTTGCGTCATGATCTCGGAATGTGGGTGGCACAAAAGGAGCGATATGCCGCGATAAGGACGGCAGAAGTGGGGATTGTGGTTGCCGGGATAAATGTAATACTGGTATTGGTACTTTGGTGGAATCGAGCAAAATGAGTGGGTAGTTCCATCGGTTCTGGTGAATGCGGTTGGGGCCGGGTATGCTTTTTGGACTGAGTGGATAACTGATAGAAGTGAGGAGTTCGCATGAGTCAGGGCAAAGGCGCGGCACGGGTGGGAATCATCATGGGGAGCAAGTCGGATTGGCCGGTGATGCAGGCGGCGGCGGATACGCTGGCGGCACTGGGGATTGCGTATGAAGTGAAAGTGTTGTCGGCGCATCGGTCGCCGGACGCGGTGGCGGAGTGGGCGAAGGGGGCCGAGGGACGCGGCTTGGATGTGATCATTGCGGCGGCCGGAATGGCGGCGCATCTGGCGGGAGTGGTGTCGGCGTTCACGGTGCTGCCGGTGCTGGGCGTGCCGATGGAAGGCTCCGCATTGCATGGAATGGATGCGCTGCTGGCGATTTCACAGATGCCCGGCGGGGTGCCGGTGGGAACCCTGGCCATCGGCAAGGCCGGCGCAACCAATTCGGCGCTGCTGGCGGCATCGATCATCGGCGTAAAAGATGCGGCGGTGCGCGAGAAGTACCGTACCTGGCGCGCCGAGCAGACGCGCAAGGCGGTGGCAGGACAAGATGAGTGCGGAGCAAAATAAGATGCAGGAACATCCTGCAAGTGGAAGCTCTTGGCACGCGTGGGCGCGGTGGGTCTGCAGCGATTTGATAATAGTGTTGTTGCTGGCGGCGGGGTGTTCGCGGGATGAAGGCGGTACGTCGGCGACGGCGCATGCGGCGACAACACGTGCAGCGGCACCGCGGGCGGTGGAGGGGGTCGTTGGCGATTGGACTGGATTTCAGGGGAGCGGGGCGTTGCGGGGCCAGGCGAGCGGTTTGGCGCGGCCGCCGTTGAAATTGAAATGGATGTACAAGACCAGCGATGGGGAACGTGCCGGCGTGATGGGTTCGGTTGCGATCGTGGGGTCGAGCGTTTATGTGGCCGATGACAAAGGTACGTTGCACGCGCTGAATCTGGCAGATGGTTCGGTGCGGTGGAAGTATTCGAGCGCGATGAGCAAGACTGCCGATGCCGCGGCAGCGCGGGGAGAGTTCCTGACCAGTCCGCTGGTGGTGGGGGAGCGGGTCTTCATCGGCGACAATCACGGAATCTTTCACGCAGTCTCGGCGAAGGATGGCCAGCGCTTGTGGACATTTGATGCGCAAACGGAAATGCGTTCGTCAGCCAATGTCCTCGACCTCGGCGAGAAGATTGTTTTCGCAACCGATGGGGCAAGTCTCTTTTGCCTGAAGGCCGCCGACGGCGACAAAGTGTGGGAGGCCGACGCAGGAGATCGCGTGAATTCCTGTCCGATGGTGGCTATCGGAGGCGGAAAGGATTTGTCGGTGGTTTACACGGCAGGCTGCGATGCGATGCTGCGGGCCTACGATGCGAAAACCGGAGCGCCATTGCGCGCGGCCATGTTGCAGATGCCCAGCGGTGGAAGCGTGGTGTTGCTCCCTGACGGCAAGGGCTTCGTGGTGGCGACGGACGGCGGGCATGTGACGTGCTACGACCAGTCGAACCTGGCCGTACGATGGCAATACACCGGCGTCGAAGATAACGCGATGATTTACTCGACGCCGGCAGTGGATCAGGGGATCGCGGTGGTCGGGGCCCAGGATCGGTTCGTGCATGCGATCGATCTAGCGACCGGGCAGATGAAGTGGCGGTTCCGCACGCGGGGCAACGTGGATGCTTCGCCCGTGATATGCGGAGATTATGTATACGCAGGATCGAACGACAGGAAGCTGTACGCGCTCGAACTCAAGACGGGCAGAGAGGTATGGTCGTTCACGGCGGGACGTGGGATTGTGGCGCCGGTGGCGATCGGCCGGGGCGTATTGGTCGTGGGGGACACGGGAGGGAATGTGTATTGTTTTGAGTAGCCGTATCAGGCCTTGTCGGCAGTGTCGCTGACCTGGATGTTTTTCAGGGCGGCGACAAGATCATCGCCGAAGAGCTGATGTTCCAGTTGGGCCAGTTTGTCGATGCGGCGGGAGTGGCGGCCCTGCTCGAAGGGGGTGAGAAGCCAGGCATCGATAATGCGGCGGATGAGTTCATCGCCGAGGAGATCGGCGGCAAAGCAGAGGACGTTGGCGTTGTTATGCCGGCGGGAGATTTCAGCCGTGAGCTCATCGTGGCAAATGGCGGCCCGGATGCCCGGTATTTTGTTGGCAATGATGGACATGCCGATGCCCGAGCCGTCGATCAGGATGCCGCGGTCGGCTTGGCCGGCGGCGACGGCTTTGGCGGCGGGGATGCCGAAGTCGGGGTAATCGCAGGCGCGCTGGCTGTCGGTGCCGAAGTCAATGAGCTCGTGTCCGCGGTCAGAAATCTGCGCGGCAATTTTTTGTTTTACGCCATAACCACGATGATCACACGCAATTGCGACTTTCATAGACTCCACTCATCCAGACGGCGTTCAATTAGTGCAGAGAGCCGATCCGCAACCTTTAGGTAAGTGCCGGCACCAGCACCGATGGGATCTTCAATATCGGAGTCCGGGTCCAGGCAAAACGTTTTGTTTTGGGCTTCGGGAGACAGTTGAAGTACTTCATCCCGGTGAGCGCTGGTCATTGTATAGATCACATCGGCGCGACGCAATAATTCGGGCGTGATGGGCTGAGAAAGGTGATGCGACAGGTTGACGCCGAGGGAGCGAACGACATCGACGGCTTCGTGCGTGGCGCGATTGCCGCGGTAAGCGTGGACACCGGCGGACTGCACAACGACATGACGGTCGGCCAGTTTGGACGGCTCGACGGCCAGGCGGCGGGCAATCAGTGTGCTGGCGATTCCCGCGGCCATGGGAGAGCGACAGGTGTTGCCGGTGCAGACGAACAGAATGACGAAATCGGCAAGTCGGTCGATGATCCGCGCGTCGATGACGCCGGGGCGGGTGACGGAAAAATTCGGGCCGTCGATGTGCACGAGGGTGGAGGGCTTGCGGTAGCGGGTGGGTCCGGCGTCGAGTGCGCCATCCACCTGGGCCAGGGTGGCTTCTGGGATGTCCTCAAATTCGCAGACGGGTGGCGCTCCCGGCAACCCGGCGCCAAGGATGGCGATGGGGTGGTCGCGGAGGGAGGGGTGGGAGAGAATTTCCAGGGCGTGCGGCTGATCGGGGCAGCGGAGAGAGAGCGTGCCGTCGATGAGGGTTTCGTCAGCGGCATCTTCGGAGGATCCGTCGCTGAGGCGGGCCCGGGCGGCATCGAGATCGGCAGCGGAGAGTTTCACTTGAAAGGCGACCGGTCCCGGTAGGGATCTGACGATCAGACGCCTGGGCACGGAGGCGATGGTTTTGGTCCAGGAGAAAATGGCGTCGGTCGAACCGGTATGAATCACCCAACCGGGATGATCGGCAAGGTTCTTGAGCGTTTTCACGCGTTTGCGTGTTTCAGAATGGCGAAGCGAAAGTGCGATGCCGTAAACGGTTTCGGTGGGAAGGATTACGATTTTCCCCGCGGCAAGAAGGTGGGCGGCGCGGGAGATGCCCTCACAGGTCGCCGGGATGAGAATCTCCGGCAGGCGGGCAAAAGAGGGTGGAAGTGTGGACGACATGCTCGGTGGAGCTCCCGCGGCTAGGTTTTCAGCTTTTCAGCAAGATACCGCTGCTAATGAGAGAAGTATACCCGGGGAGTCCAGCAGTGGCGGAAGTTGCGCCTGCAAACGCCAGATGCGGGGCAATATGCAGTTTGTACCTATATGCGTTGAAGCGGAATTTGTTTGCCTTTGCTTTGAGCGGAACTGATAATAATCCACGAGAAACGCATACGGCACCCAGCGTGCATGGGAGGTGAGCAGAAAAACAGGATTCACTCATCGGGTGAGTCGGACGAACCGCAATCAAGACGCTCCAGACAGAAAAATAGCTTCATTCAAACGGCCTGTTTATACGTTATACCACCTACCGGAGGAAAGAAGTCTGCAGAGTCGGTTGCGGTTTTCTTTTGCGCGGTGGGCGTGGGAAGAAACACGATGGCACGACGGGGGATCGGAGGCGGGGGGGGAAACTCAGCGTGGATCTTCGCGGAGACTTAGCGGCGGGCCGAGGACTTCGGCAAGGATGATCCCTTGGCGTAGCGAGCGGCGACCTCTCAGCATCTCGCGAACGGCCGAGGGGAGCGGCTTATCCGGCGTGGTGGAGACCGGAGCGCGCTGCGCTGCGGGGACCGCCTGGCGGGCCACGGCCTGTTGTGACGGGAGCGGCACGGTGACGTTGAACGCGGGCCGCGGCGCGGCGACGGTGCGGCGGGTCTGCGGTGCGGGCATCCTTTGGGCAGGGGGAACGGACGATGCCGTCTGATGGCGTTGTGCGGCCGTCTGCAGCGACTGCGGAGGCGGAACACGGCGGATGGGTTGCACTGGTCGCGGGAGAGGCACGCTGCCGGACATCGGGCGCGGCTGAATGGGGGGAACGGTCCGTATCGGAGCCGCCGGAGGGATCGCTCCGGGAGCTCGTGCAGGACCGGCAGCGCGGCGACGAGCCTGCTCACGCGCAAGATCCTCGATGGAGACTTTTCCCGAGAGGATGTCTCGTGCAAGTTGGCGAGGATCATTGGGGAGGTCGGGCATGTGCACTTTCCTGCGAGTCTGAGTGGGAAGTCAGAAGCCGCAAGCCAGAAGCCGGAGGTTACCCTTCGCCTCGGATGGCGAGATTGCGGGCTTACTTCTTGGCCTTGGGTTTGGCCTTGCCGTGGGGACGGGTCTTGCCATGGGAACGGGAAAAAATTTTGCCCTTGCGAGTGCGGCGGTCACCTTTACCCATTGAGTGAAACTCCTGCTAAGAACGGCGGACGTTGTGTCCGCGGTGTTGGCGGGCACAATGCCCACTCTCCAACGGGGATCATACCCGAAAAATGCTTACTTCGTTTCCTCATTCGAGGTGGCGCCGAGCGATTCGCGCATCGAAGTGTCCGCCTGCATGTTGCGCATCCGGTAGTAATCCATGATGCCCATGTGACCCGAGCGGAAGGCTTCGGCCATGGCCAGCGGGATCTGGGCCTCGGCCTCGATGACCTTGGCGCGATTCTGCTGGGCCAAGGCCTTCATTTCCTGTTCGTTGGCGATAGCCAATGCGTGGCGCTTTTCGGCTTCGGCCTGGAAACGGCGCTTGTCGGATTCGGCCTGATCGGCCTGGAGCTTGGCGCCGACGTTATCGCCGACATCCACGTCGGCAATATCGATCGAGAGGATTTCAAACGCGGTGCCGGCATCGAGGCCCTTGTGAAGCACGGTCTTGGAGATGGAGTCGGGGTTTTCCAGCACGTGTTTATAAGTGTCCGATGAGCCGATCGAGGTCACGATGCCTTCGCCGACGCGGGCGATGATGGTTTCCTCGGTGGCCCCGCCGATGAGCTGTTGAATGTTGGTGCGGACCGTGACGCGGGCCTTGACCTTGAGCTGGATGCCGTCCTTGGCGACGGCGTCGATGGTCTGGCGCCCGGATGAGGCGTTGGGTACGTCGATGACCTTGGGGTTGACGGAAGTCTGCACGGCATCGAGCACGTCGCGGCCGGCCAGATCGATGGCTGCGGCCTTGGACCAGTCGAGGTCGATCCGTGCGCGGTGGGCGGCGATCATGGCGCGAACGACGTTGGGCACGCGCCCGCCGGCCAGATAGTGCGATTCGAGTTGCTCGGTGGTGACGTCCAGCCCGGCCTGGATGGCGGTGATCTTGGAGAGCACGATCTGGCGAAGATCGACCTTCCGCAGCCGCATGCCGATGAGCGACCAGAAAGTGACGCTGGCGCGGGCCATGAAGGCCTGGAGCCAGATCGAGAAGAACTGGGCGATGACGAAGAAGATGACCAGCGCGATCACCAGCACCACGCCGAGGATGACCAGCAGAATAATGCTTGGTCCGCCGCTTTCGCCGATCGCCAGCGGGAGGGAAGTGAGGAGGGTGTTCACGGTGTTCCCCTTAATAGAATGTAGTGTCTTGTGAGGAATTGAGGATAGAGGGGCGCAGAGGATTCGTCAACGGAAAGAGCGCTCGCGGTGTTGTGCGCAAGTAGAATTGTCACCCCATAGCTCAAATAGAAGTGTCACCGCCGTGGCTGGGGTATACCGGCCGGATGAGTGAGCTTTTGATGTCGACGAAAGAGCGTGTTTGTCTGGAC
>Ga0114951_10000574_pt1 | contig 49406 bp, 51 predicted proteins | sample AM7aDNAmetaG_FD_88677 | JGI IMG/M metagenome (GOLD analysis project Ga0114951, IMG submission 88677) | Freshwater microbial communities from Finland to study Microbial Dark Matter (Phase II) - AM7a DNA metaG | ecosystem: Environmental > Aquatic > Freshwater > Lake | place: Finland: Lake Alinen...
CGTGGTGTTCGGCGTGACCCAAGGGCAGAGGGGCGGGCTGTTCACAACGGGGAAGGAGCCCGAGGGTCTGGAGCGCTGGGAGGCTGCTCCGGTCACCGCGGTGGATTCCTGCGGAGCCGGCGATACCTTTCACGGTGCCTACGCCTGGGCACTGGCGAAGGGCCTCTCGCCTGCCGAGTGCTTCGGCATCGTCGCCTGGTCGGCGGGACTGAAGGTCTCTCAGCTCGGCAACCAGGGCATTCCGACACTGGACCAGATGGAGAACGCGCGCGAGTCGAGCCGCCTGGGCAAGCGCGCGTGAGCGCGGCAGGGCGGGTTCTGCGATGAGCTGGGTCAGCCAGTCCCCGAGCGTTGGGCTGTCGCGTGCGCAGCGAGTACTGCCCGATCAGCCGCAAGCCCCTTCAATCTCCAGCGTGGAGCAGATGCCGCCCGTCGCGTGTCGCGTCGAAAGCGATCTCCTCGGTGATCGGGACGTGCCTGCCGAAGCCTACTGCGGCATCCACACGCTGCGCGCCCGGGAGAACTTCCGCATCACCGGCATCGCCATCTTGACCTACCCGGATTTCGTCAACGCCCTGGCGGCCGTGAAGCAAACCGCCGCCACGGCGAACCGCGAGCTCGGTCTCCTTCCGGGCGACAAGGCCGCGGCGATCCTGAGGGCCTGCGAGGATGTCCGCTCCGGGCAGCTCCATGACCAGTTCGTCGTCGACGTCATCCAGGGCGGCGCCGGTACCTCCGCCAGCATGAACGCGAACGAGGTCATCGCCAGTCGCGGTCTGGAGCACCTCGGCCACGGGCGCGGCGACCATGCGTTCGTGCACCCGCTCGACGACGTCAACATGGGGCAGAGCACGAACGACGTGTATCCGACCGCGGTCAAGGTTGGGCGCACGCAGCCGCAGGACGCCGTCCCCATGACGCTCGGGCGGGAGCTCATGGCCTCTGCGGTCATGATCGGCGAAGATGAGCGCCGGCTCGCCGAGGCTGCCGTCTCATCGAAGAGGGGAACCTGGGCGGCACCGCCATCGGCACGTGGCCCAACGCCCCGCCCCGCTACTGCGAGCTGGCCTGCCGGTACCTCGACGAGATGAGCGGCATACCCCGGGTGATCTCGCCGAACCTCATCGAGGCCACTCAGGACCCGGGGTCGTTCGTCCAGTTCTCCGGGGTGCTCAAGCGCATCGCGGTGAAGCTGTCCAGGATCTGCAACGACCTGAGGCTCCTGTCCTCCGGACCTCGGGCGGGACTAGGCGAGATCAGCCTGCCCCCGATGCAGGCGGGCTCGAGCATCATGCCGGGGAAGGTCAACCCGGTGATCCCGGAGGTCGTCAAGCAGATCGCCCCCGAGTCCTGACCCCGGCCTGACCGGGTGAACGCCGCGGACCGGCGCACGGCGTCCGGCCGCGCGTCAGCGCCGCAGCAGCCAGAGCCCGCCGGAGGGGAAGGGCGCCTCGAGTACCGCGGGCAGATGCTCGGCGAACCACCCGCGGTGGAAGCTCTCGAGGAAGCTGGCGAAGAGAACGATCTCGAAGACGGCGCTCGACTGCAGGAGCGCGCGCATGACGTAGGCCTCGTTGACGGCGCATCCCGAGGCCAGCCAGGCCGGCGGGTACTCGAAGGGGTAGAAGATGTCGTGCACGTAGATGTACACGCCGGGGACCAGGCGGGGGTAGACCTCGTCGATGAGAGACTGGACGTCGGAACCGGCCCTGACGACGTGGCTGCTGTCGACGCACAGCACGTCTCCGGCCGCCAGCGCCTCGAACACGGCGAGCGGCACGTCCTGGACGGGGCGGTCCAGCAGGCGACCCTCTAGCTCCCGGCCGGGACCAGCTGCCGCAGGCGCTCGGGATCGGGCTCGACGAACGTGAAGCGGGTGCGGCCGCCGAGGAACGCTTCGTCGACGACGAGCGCGAGCGCCGAGCTATAGCCCGACCCCACCTCGACGACCCGCTGCGGCTGCAGGTGGCGCAGCAGGAGCGCGGCGAAGACCGCGTCCGAGCCGCTGAACCGGGTGTTGTCCCAGCGGAAGCGGCGCCCGTCGCCGGCCGTGGCGAAGGGCAAGTCGGTGCAGAGCGGCAGCAGGCGCTCGAGGAGCTCGAGCTGCTCCGCCTCGCGCAGGTCGATGCCCGGCAGCGTGCGCGGCGGGTCCTCCGCCCGGCGGAGCGCGCGCCCGACGTCCGCGATGGACGGGATGGGCGAGTACGGGTGCCCCGGCGGCACGTGCAGGGTGCGCTCCTCGCTCTCCCGCTGCGCGGCCAGGGCGAGCCGGGCGCGCAGGGTCGCCAGAGGATCCGCGGTCATGGCGCCGTCTCGAGCCGCTCGGACATCTCGTCTCCTCCGCTGTGGCTGTGCGGTGCTTGCCGCGGACGACATGATTATGGCCTGAGCGCCGGGTCTTGTACCCGAGCGGAGCATTCCACGTCCCGCCGGCGCTTCTCCTTCGCGGCCTCGCTGGCGCCGCTTCAGTCGACGACAATGACGATGTTGCCCTTCTTCTGCTCGGTGTCGGCGTAACGGTGAGCCTCGGCCATCTGCTCGAAGGGGTACTCGCGGTCGATGACCGGCCGGAGCTCGCTGGCCTCGACGAGCTCCGTGACGGCGCGCAGGTGCTCGTCCCTGGCGGCACCGGAGCCGAAGATCACCTTCGTGTCGCCGGTGAGCGAAGTCCAGAGCCCGCGAAAGAAGTGGGACGTCTTGGGATTGGCCAGCACGTACCGCCCGCCGGGACGCAGCAGGCGGGCGACGCGGCCGAACGGCGCCTGGCAGATGACGTCGAAGACGATGTCGAAGTCCCCGGCGCCGTCGGCGAAGTCCTGCTCGGCGTAGTCGATGACCTGGTCGGCGCCGAGCTCGCGGAGCATCTCGAGCTTGCCGGCGCTGTCGACGGCGACCACCTCGGCGCCGGCATGCTTCGCCAGCTGGACGGCGTAGGTGCCGAAGCTGCCGCCGGCGCCGATGATGAGCACCCTCTGCCCGGCGTCGATGCCGCCCTTGCGCAGGAAGCGGAGCGCCTCCATCGCGCCGTAGGGGACGGCGGCGGCCTCGGCGTAGCGCATGGCCGCCGGCATCGGGGCCACGACGCTGCCGCCGCGGCGACCGCCGACGCAGACGTACTCGGCGTAGGCTCCGAGACCGATCCCGGTCGTGCCGTAGACGCGGTCCCCGGGCGCAAAGGCGGTCGCGCCGTCACCGAGGGACTCCACCTCGCCGGCGAACTCCTGGCCGAGGATGCGCACGCGGGGCTTGAAGACGCCGAACGCCAGACGGATGGGGAGCCAGATCCACGCAGGGAACTCGAAGCGGCGGATCTCACAGTCCGCCCTGGACGCGGTCGTGGCGTGCACGCGGACGAGCACCTCGCCGGCCTGCGGGCGCGGCTTCTCGACCTCCTCGAGCAGGAGGACGTCCGGGCCGCCGTAGGCCGTGCAGACGATCGCTTTCACGGATACCTCGCAATCCACCGTAGTAGCGCGCGCCGGCGTCGGCCTACGCGGTGCTCGTGAACGAGCCAGAAGCCCACGCCCCCGCCAGTTCGACGGCGAGTCGCTGCATGGTCACCCAGGCGTCTGGGCCCTGCTCCTCCTCTGACAGGCGCACGCCGAACAGGCGGAAGTCGCTGCGCAGGTCGCGCAGGACGTCCGACGCTTCGACGGTCCGCGCCCTCGCCGTCAGCGCTTCGGCTCTGCGTGCGCCCGCGATGAGGCCCTCCAGGATGCGGAAGACGCTGCTCCACCTCGGGAAGGAGTCCGGCAGGCTGCCCGGCAGGGCCGTGAGCCACTCGGCGTCGGTGAGGCCGTAGAGCCGCTGGTTCCGCTGCGCGTGCACCTCCAGCAGGCCGGCCATCCGCAGGGCCTCCAGAGCCTCCGCGACGTTCCGCTTGGTGTAGCTCGCCGCGGCGGCCGCGTCGGCGGCCGAGAGGCGCGCCGACGGATCGGCGAGAAAGGCGCGCACGACCTCGGCGCGCGCGCCCACGCCGAACAGGGCGCGCAGGCGCAGCACGACGAGCGACGGGCCGCTGAAGTCGGCGACGGCGGAACGTCTCGTGCGCTCGAAGGGACGGGCCTGCGTCGCGCCGGGCCAGCGCGCGTTCGAGTGAGCGTTGACCGTCGCCGCCATGCGGCCGAAGGCAGCCTGCGCCTCCGGCGTCTCGGCGGCGAGCAGGTTGCGCAGCCTCGCCGCCGACACGTAGCGGCCGTAGGCGATGCACCAGTCGGTCGCTTCGTCGCGCAGGCGGGGGTCTGCGTCCCCGAGGGACGCCGTGAACAGGATGAGGCGTTCGGGGTCGATGGCGTGCGAGGAGTGGCTGCGCTGCCATCCTGAGACGCCCAGCTCGGTCCACAGGCTCCAGGCGAGAGCCGTGGCGTTCTCCATGAGCTGCTCGCTAGACGTCGGCACCGCCGGCCTCCACGCCGAACGCGCCGAGAGTCGCCACGAGCTCCTCGCGGTAGCCTTCGGACGGATCGTGTGTCCGGCTCCAGCGGGCCGCGGTCAGGAGCTCGTCCCGAGTCGGCTCCAGCCGCCTCAGGTCTGACGCGTGCTTGCTCCCGCCCCCCTGATCGACCACGGCGTAGAGCTTGAAGCAGATCTGGTCCAAGCGCCCCGCCACCTGGAGGGTCAGCCCTCCGTAGCACCTGCGTTCAACGCGCTGCTCGAATCCCCCGGGCAAGCCGAAGCGGAGGAGCTCAGTGGGTCCTGGATTCAGCCAGTCGTCCGCGAGTCGCAACGCCCGGCCGACGCTCACGACTCCCTCTGCGAGGGGAGGCGGAAGGGGGTCGGCGGAGATGTACGTGCCGTCCTCGACCAGCGCCAGCGCATCGAGGTCTCTCGTAGGGCGGCCGATCAGCCCCAGCAGCATGAGAGCGCTGCCGCCGACGGCGACGATCTCATACGTCAGTCCACGAGCCTCGAGGACCTCGCCCAAGGTCCTGAGGGCCTCGTCCAGGCGCTGTCGGTCGATATCCATATGCACATGTTACATGCGCGATACGAGAATGCAACAGTACATCGCGCCGGCGGATCTCTCAGTCCCTCGCCGTCGCGTGCGTCCCGCCGGGGCCATTCTCACCCACCTTCTACCCTGACGCCCCGGAGTCTTGCCCAGTTCGGCAGGGCCAGTGTGACGACGACTGGCCGGCACGAGCAACGCGAAGGCGTTCACGGAGAAGCGCTGGCCTCGCTGCCGGGAGCCGGACCAGCGGAGCGCCCGCAGGAGGCTCCTCAGGCCGGGAGCTCCGCGCGCGACTTTCCGGCGACGAGGTTCGCCAAGCCACTCCACGGTCGAGTTTGGCGGTCGCGCTGCCGATGACTCAGGGGAGAAGACATGTCCGCCTGCCCACAAAGGGGGCGCTCCGATGTCCGAGCAGGCCGTACGGGAGCCGATCCCGCGGATCGAGGACGACACGGCGTTTCGCGACGAGGTGCTGGCCGTCCACGATGCCGAGGAGCCGCAGGCGCATCTGGGCCGAGGGACACGACTGCAGCGCCGCCGAGATGGCGCACCTGGCCGGAGCGCTGTCCGACGCGGCCCTCGAGAATGTGGCCGCCGGCGTCCTGGACGGGTGTCCTCGCGACGGATGGAGCTGAGGCTGGATCCGGCAATCCAGAGTCACCATCACGAACAGTATCTTGTTCGACAGCGATATCATCCCGTTCGATGATTGCAGCGAATGGGTCATGACGTACTCAATCGACAATAGGATCCAGAGGGAGGGCGCAGGAAACCAATTCTGCGATCCGCTCTTTGCCGGCGAGAACGACTATCACCTCCTCGCCGGCTCCCCAGCGATACATGCCGGCACGGCGGTCGACCTCCAGACCGACATCGAAGGAACCACCATGCCGCAGGGAGGTGGCTACGACATTGGCGCCTATGAGTACGTGAGCGGCCGCTGACCGGTCGCCTCGGCGGCGATGAGTTCGCCGTCCTCATGCCCGAGACCCGGTCCCCCGAGGCCTGGGCGCTGGCCGAGCGCCTGCGCAGTGAGCTTGGTCGTCTCCAGACAAGGGACGGCTGGCCGGTCCCCTGCAGCATCGGCGTCGTCACCTTCAACCGGCCCCCCGGCTCCGTACAGGAGCCCATCTCCGCGGGAGACGAGCTCATGTACGAGGCCAAGCACAACGGCAAGGACCGCATCGAGCGGGCGCGGCGCACCGGCTCTTTTGTGCCGCACCCGGGAGCATGATCGGGCCTCTGGGGACCCCCGAAGGCACGGTGAGCTCGGGCGCGCCGGAACAGCCTGGCGCCAACGGTTCGCGCTGAAGGTGCCGCGGCGTCGAGCGGGCATACTCAAGGCGTGGCGGTCATTCACTCATCGGGGCCAGAAAGGAGCCGGGGTCATGCTCGACGCATTCTCGAAATCGCAGTGGAAGCTGACGCTTCTCCTCTTCGCGATCTGTGGGGCGCTGGCGGTCGTCGCCGGCGTGGTCGGCATCGACGATAGTCTCCCGGGCCAGTCGCTGGTGTATCTCTCGGGCACCGCCCTCGTGCTGGCTTTCGTCCATCCCTGGAGGACCTCGAGGCGGTTTCTGTACCTGACGGGCGCGTCGGTCCTGGGCTTCTTCGTGTTCGCGATCCTCAGCAACGTGACTCCGGCCGGCTTCGAGGGCATCTTCTTCGTCATCGCCCTCTTCCTCTGCCCTGCGGCACTGCTGGTGGGCATCGTCGGGGCCGTGGCCAGCTTCGTCACCTCCAGACGGGAGCACCGGCACCACGCGCCGCCGGCCTCGCCGGTGACCTGACCCGGGCGACGCCGCCGCCAGGCGCGCCATCTTCGAGTACGTTGAGGTCTTCTGCAACCGTCAGCGGCTGCACTTCAGCCCGGGCTACCCCTCACCGGCCGACCACGGTGTCTGGCGGGGCGGACCGACCCCGGCTAAGATCGGGGCTGCTCTGCAGACTCCGGGGGAGGACGCGCTTCCGCTCTGCCTCCTCGGCGACACGCGCCCGTACGCAGCGCGGGCTCCTCGATGCAGAAGGAGGCACCGATGTCCGGAAGGCGAGTGGCGACGTTAGGCCTGCTCCTCGTGGCGTTCTTGACCCTCTCTGGCTTCGGCGAGGGGACGTCGACGGCTACAGGACTGACGAAGGCGTCCTCCTTCAAGGGAGGGACCCTGTACCGCGCCGGCAAGCTCCGCGTGGTGGTGCTCCGCGGCGACTACAAGGAGATGGGCAGGCAGTACGGTGGCCTGCTCGGCTCCCAGATGAAAGGCATGGCCGCGACCGCGGAGCAGGCCTTGGCCAAGCTCCTGTCCGAGATGGACAGCAAGCTGACGCTGAAGGACCTCCAGGATGTCGCCTCCGCGCAGTGCCGCCTCTACCCCAAGCGGCTGCGGGACGTCTTGACCGGCGCCAGCGAGACGTCGGGGTTGTCCCTGAAGAAGATCGCCTTCATCGAGCAGGTCCTGCTCGTGACGAAGCTGGCCGACGGCGAAGCCCCGAGCGCCGGCGGCGCGGACGGAACCGGCGCGGGCGGCGGGTCTTGGCTCAAGAGCTGCGCGTCGCTCACCGCCTGGGGGCCCTACGCCGCCGGCGGGACCACCACCATGGGGCGCGGGTTCGACTTCCCGGCGTTCTTCCTCGACTTCAACCGGTACCTCACCGTGGTGGTGTTCAAGCCGACGGACGGCAGTGAACCGACGGCCGTCCTCAACTACGCGGGCTCCGTCGGCTGCATCCAGTCCTTCAACGCCGCCGGGCTCGCCATGGAGTACAACAACGGCATCGAGATCCCCTATCCCAACAACAAGGTCTACGCGGACCGTGTGCCCGCCAACGCGTTCTTCACCGAGGCCGCTCTGGACTGCGCCGACCTCCAGCAGCTCGACGCGTACTTCAGGACCTGGCGCTTCAGCTACCCGGGCATCTGCATGGTCGCGAGCCCCGTCAAGGGACGGTCCTACGAGGTGGGCACCACCGATGTCATCGCCAACGCAGACGTCGCCGACGGACTGCAGGTGATCGCCAACACCCCGGTCGACCCGTACTGGGGGCCGCTTCCCGTCCATGATCCGCCCGACCTCAGGCGCGACAACCTGATCGCCCTGGCGAACACACGCAAGGGCTCTATCGACGTCAAGACGATGGAGCAGATCTTCGGCGTCCCCGTGGCCGAAGGCGGCGCCAAGGAGACCGGGCCGATCACGAGCGACATGACCGAGTTCACCATCCTCCAGTTCGTCTACGTCCCTGCCTCGCGAGTGCTGGTGCTCCGCGTGCCCGAGGTGCAGGACTGGACCACGATCCGGCTCAAGGGTCTTTTCCGAAGCGCGCACTGACGGCGAGCCGTCCCGCGGCGCCCCGCCCGCCGCGGAGGCCGCCGGAGCCGCGCGGCGAATAGGCAGCCATGGCCGGGTCCTCCGATGGCGGCGGGCGCGCTCTCGCGAGCGGCGTGAGCCGTACTCCGGCGCTTACGCCGCTCAACTTCATCCTGCTCTTCGTCGCCCTCGTGACCGCGAACCTCTACACGCCGCTCGCCGGCTGGGCGGAGCGTCTGCACCTCGCGCCGGCGTTCAACGAGGGCCTGGGCGTAGACCGGACGCTGCCGCTCGTGCCCCAGCTCGCGCCCGTTTACCTGTCCCTGTACGCGATCATCCTGGTCACGGTCATCGCCTACGTCGCGCGCCACGACGGCAGCGGCCTCACCGTGTTTCTGCTCGGCATGACCGTCTTCGCCTGTGTGTCCGACCTCTTCTTCTGGCTGGCGCCGACCGCCTTCACGATCCGCCCGCCCAGCTCCGGCGCGGGCCTCTTCGGCGAGCTGACGCGCTGGACCTGGGGCACGGTCGGCGCCTACGGCGCCTTCCCCAGCGGCCACAACGGCCTGGCGGCGCTCTGCGCCGTCGCCTTCTTCGTGATGGGCAGCCGCTGGAAGTGGGTCGTGCTGGTCTGGGCGGCCGCCATCTGCGTGTCGACCTGGCTACTCAAGGAGCACTACGTGCTCGACACGGTGGGCAGCGTGCCGCTCGCGATCGGCTGCTTCTATCTGGCGCGGTGGGGCTGGGAGAGCGCAGCCGGCCGCTCCCCCGGCGCCGCGACCGGCGCTCCGGCGACGAAAGGCCGCTCCGCGTAGCCGACGCCGTCGTTCCATCGCAGCGCCCGCCTCAAGGCCCCCGCCGTGCCACCGAGCCGCCGACACGTCGAGCCGGCGGCAGCCCACGCGCGAGTCGTGCGCGATGCTGCACTTGCCGATAGAAGGGGAGACGCGGTCAGCGGATCTTCAAAGGGGAGGACGCGCGATGAGCGAACCAGACAACGCGATGCAGAGGGTCATCACCACGTGCTGGGACGACGAGGCCTTCAAGCAGCGGCTGCTGCCCCTTTGAGCACGTGGTCGAACGCAGTACGGTGCCCTGAATGAGCCCGGCGCACCCGCAGCCCGATCCCGGGGCCGGCATGTCTTGGCCGGCCCTCGATGGCCTGGCTCGCGTCTACGGCGACGCCCTCTTCGTCTTCGACGGAGCGGAGTTCCGCGCCAACGTGTCCGCGCTGCGGACGGCGATGGCCGCCGCGGCGACGGACGTGGAGCTCGCCTACAGCATCAAGGCCAACAACACGCCCGCCGTGTGCCGCCTCGCCCTGACCCTGGGCATGATGGTGGAGGTCTCCTCGCCCATGGAGCTGTGGTTGGTCGAGCGGCTGGGCATCCCCGGCCCGCGCATCGTCTACGACGGCCCGGGCAAGTCCGCGGAGTCGGTCCGCGACGCGCTCCTCGCCGGGGCGCTCGTGAACCTCGAGTCGGAGCGCGACGTCGAGTGGGCGCTGGCGACCGCCCGGGAACATCCCGGGAGGCGCTTCGGCGTGGGCCTGCGCTGCAGTCTCGCCGGGCCGCAGGCCGGGGTCTCGCGGCTGGGGTTCGACGCCGAGGGCACGACTCTTGACGCCGTCGCGGAGCGCATCGCCGGCGCCGACGATATCTCCGTCATCGGCCTTCACAGCCACGTGTTCGACGGGTCCGCGGGCGGCCTGCGGGCACGCACGGCCGGGCTGGTCCGGGTCGCGGAGCGGCTCTTCCCGGCCGGCCCCGAGGTGCTCGACCTCGGCGGGTCGCTGCGCGGCCGCGTGCCCGTCGGCCGCGACCCCGCCGGCGTCCCGGCGACCACGTTCTCCGACTACGCCGCCGCCGTCGCGGAGGGGCTGCGGCCGGGCGTAGCCCGCTGGGCCCGCCAGCCGCGCATCATCATCGAGCCCGGGGCCGCCCTTGTCTCCAGCGCCTTCTGCCTGTACGCCCGCGTGCTCGAGGTCAAGACCGTCGGCGATCAGGACTTCGCGCTCGTCGCGGCGTCGATCCTCGATACCAGCCCCAACGCACGGCGCGTCGACTTCCCCGTGACAGTGATCCCGCGCGAGGTCTCCGCGGAGGTTGCCGGCAAGGCGCCGATGCTGGTCGGCGGCATGTCGCCGATCGACGGCGACTACCTCGCCCTGGACCTCCCCGCGCGCCCGGCCGTGGGCGACTTCGTGCGCTTCGACAACGTGGGCGCGTACTCGATCAGCATGCGGCCGGCGTTCAACTACCCGGCGCCGGCCATCCTGGAGACGGACGGCGAGGAGGTCCGGCTCCTGCACGCACGACAGTCCTACGAGGACGTCCTGCGCGGCCTTGCGTGACCCTCGATCACGGCTCGGTCGCCGGGGGCTGTGATTCTGCCCCTGTCGGCACGCGCTGGCAGTCCAGTTGAGGACTGGCTCCGCTGGCTTCGGGCAACCGCCACCTCTCGAGTCGGCGGTAAACATGGGCGCTATCCGGACCTGCCCGGAGCTACAGCTCGATCCGGCCGGCTTCGTACAGCCCTACACAGGCCGCGACGACCTGCGGGTCGAACTTCTCGGGATGGCCCGTGATCTCCACGATGGCCGCATCGAGGCCGAGGGCTGGACGATAGGGCCGGTGGGCGGCCATTGCCTCGATGACGTCCGCCACCATCAGGATCCGGGCGGCCATTGAGATCTCGTCGCCGAGCAGGCCGCTCGGGTAGCCCGAGCCGTCCATGCGCTCGTGGTGCTGGAGCACGATGTCGGCCACCGGCCAGTCAAAGTCGATGTCCTTCAAGATGTCGTATCCGGCCTGAGAGTGCACCTTGATGAGTGAGAACTCGATGTCTGAGAGCCGGCCGGGCTTCGTGAGTATCTCGGCCGGGACGGTGAGCTTACCGATGTCGTGCACGAGAGCCGCCACCTCGACTCCGTCCACCTCGTCTTCGCGAAGACCCAGCTCTTTGGCGATCAGCGTCGCGATCGTTGCGACACCCTTCTCGTGACCCTGTGTATACGGGTCGCGCGCCTCGATGACCTTCCCCATCGTCTGCACCACGCTTCTCAGAACGCCCTCGAGTCGAGCGCTGGATCGAACGACCGCATCCTGGGCACGCTTGTGGTCGGTAAGATCGCGAGCAACACCGAAGACCGCGACAACCCGCCCCTCTTCGTCCTTCATGGGCACGAGTGTCGTCTTCATCCACATCACGCCGCCCGGATAGGTCGCTTGCGACTCGTGGCTGAGGGTCTTGCCCGACTCGAAGACAGCCTTGAGCGCTTGCCCCATCAGAGTGGAGCTCCGTGGCTCAAAGAGGCCTTCGCGTGACCGACCGATGATCTCCTCGGCGGTGCCGTTGAGTGATCGCGCCGCAGCGCCGTTCACATAGACGACCCGATCATCGGAGTCGATCACGAAGATGAGATCCGGGGAGGTCTCGGCAAGCAGGCGGTAGCGCTCCTCGCTCTCAAGCACGGCCTGCTCCCACAGTCTGCGTTCCGTGATGTCTCGTACGAAACCAGCGAACCAGCCGCCCTCCGTGGATTCGTAGCGGATGCTGATCTCGCTATCGAAGAGGCTCCCGTCCTTGCGGCGATGCCGGGACTCGAAGCGGTCCGGCACCCCCGACGCGACCTTCCGCATGCGAGAGGCGATCTCTTCGGCGTCCATCTCCTCCAGGTCCTGGATGCTCATGGTCAGGAGCTCCTGCTCGCTGTAGCCGCTCATTGCGCAGTACGCCTCATTGACCTCCAGCACTCGGCCCGCCGCGTCGGTCAGCAGAAGCCCATCCAGGGTCGTCCGAATGATGGTCTCATGCTGCCGCTGCCTTTCCCCCAGCGCCTCTTCCGCCCGCTTGCGTTCGGCGATATCGCGGGTGATGCCGAGCACCATGTGTGGGCGCCCGTCCGGGGTCGGCAGGAACCTCGTCGTGACCTCGGTGGGGACGATGCTGCCGTCCTTGCGGAACTGGTCGACCTCGGTCACCCGGAGGCCCAGCATGTCCCCACGCTCGGCGCCCTGGATACCGCCTGCGAGCGTCGCCCTCACGCGCTCGAGCGAGTCGGGAGTCAGCAGGTCTTCAAACTCCAGGGCTACGGCCTCATCCGGCGTGTATCCAAGCAGCCTCTCCACCGAGGGGGTGAAGTAGGTGGCGTGCATCGTGTCGAGGTCTATGGTCCAGATCACGTCGGTGATGTTCTCAGCGAGCAGGCCGAACTGCTCCTCCGACCGCACGAGAGCGACTTGCGCTTCCATCAGCTGTTCGACCTGCGCCAGCCGCTGTTCACCGCGTCGCTGCTCGGTGACGTCGCGCCCGACCGCTACGGTCCCGGTGATCTCGCCGGCGGCGTTTCTCAGGGGGGCGTAGCCGTAGGTCGCGACCCATGTCTCGCCGGTGTCCTTGCGCCGCACGCCGTATTCGACGTCGGTGCCCGTCTCGCCGCGCAAGGCACGGGGCACCGGCCACTGGTCTTGCGGTGCAGGTTCCCCATCGGCGGCGAAGATGTCGAACAGCTCAGCGAATCGGTCGAGCGTGTCCACGCAGTCCTCACTGCCTGCGAACCTGTGAAACTTGACGAAGGCCGGGTTGAAGCCCGTCAGCCGGCCGGTGGCGTCCGTGATAGAGACCGCGTCGGTCATGCTCTCAATCGCCGTGGCCAGATGAGTCTGCGCCATCAGCGCCTCGGACTCCGCTCGCTTGAGGTCGGTGATGTCGGTCGACATGCCGCCGACTGCCACGACGCTGCCATCTTCGTCGAGGATCGGATACTTGCTCGTCAGAAAGACGTGGGGTCCATCGGGCTCGAGGGTGGTCTCTTCGGTCACCACTGTCTGGCCCGAGGTCAGCGCCCGCTCGTCGTTCGCCCGCAGCCCATCCGCGATTTCGCGAGGCCAGAGCTCGTGGGAAGTCCTCCCGAGCACCTCGCCCCTGGGGAGCCCGAGCCGCTCGCACATCGTGGCGTTCGCGAAGGTGACCCGGTTCTCGCGGTCCTTGATGTATGCCGGGAGGGGCGAGCGGTCCAGCAGCTGTTCGAGCTGCCGCACGTAGTCGCCTGAGCGATCAACCTCGAATTGGGCCGAGTTGGAACCGGGCATGACGCCCCCCCTCAAGCGTGGAGGCCGACCGATCTCGATCCCTGATGCTATACCTACCCGAACGCGACCGTACACGGAATCGCGCGCCGGCGGGCGTCCTCGCGCCTCGCCTGCGGCCGCCAGCCCAGGTCCGGGTCAGTGCGGGCGCCGCTCACGCATGAGCAGCCACGCAGCCGCCGCAGTCGCGACCATCACGGCCGCGCCGATCGCCATCCTGGCGTCGAACGCGGCGTCGAAGGCCGAGGCGGCTATGCGCAAGACATCGGGGAGATTCTTCACGGCAGGGGTCTGCCCTGAGAGCAGCGAGGTATTGAGGGCGGCGAGCGTGGCGTATGCGTCTTCGCCGCTCATGCCCTGCTCCGTGAGGCCGTGGACGATGCCGCTCGCCGTGACTCGGCTGAGGAGCAGGGTCGTCAGGATCATGCCGAGGGAGTAGCCGAGCTCGCCGATCGTCAGCCGGGAGGAGGTCACGGCGCCGTAGGCGTCCGGCGGTGCGGAGTCGACGATGACCTGCGCCTGGCCGGTCATCGCCGCGTTCACCCCATACCCGAGGAGCAGGGATCCGGGCAGGATCACCCAGTAGGCCGAGCTCTGCTGGACCGGCAGGAGGGCGATGAAGCCCGCGGCCGCGACGAGCGAGCTCAGCGTGATGACGCCGCGCGGCGAGCGGCCGGCGCTGAGTTGCCGGCCCGCGACGAGCCAGGCGGCGGCGCCGATGAGGTAGAAGGGCTGCAGCCCGAAAGTGGCGACGAACACAGAGCCCTGCTTCTGGTACTGCAGATAGTCGCTGAGGCTGATGACCAGCGCCGCGCAGGCGCCGTTGACGAAGACGCCGACGAGCACGGCGGCCACGAAGGGCCGCGAGCGGAAGAGCCGCACCGGGAAGGCGGGAGCGCGCCGGCGCAGCTCGACGATCACCCAGGCGACGAGCACGAGGCCACCCCCGGCGACGAGCGCCCACGCGACGAGGCTCCCGGGATCGGTCGCCACCGCGAGGAAGCCCGTGATCAGAATCATCAGGCCCAATCCGATGAGGAACAGGCCCCACAGGTCCACCGGACCCGAAGCCAGGCGCGGCATCCGAGGGAGCAGGCGGGGGGTCGGCAGCGCGCTCAGTGCGCACATCGCGGGGACGACGAGAAATACCCAGTGCCAGTCGACCCCGGCGAGCAGTCCGCCGGCAAGGCTGGCGATGGTGGCGAAGACGATGCTACATGCCCCACAGGCCCAGCGCCTTGCCGAGGCTCCCGCGGGGCGCGACTGCCTTCACGAAGGCGTACGTAGCGGTCAGCACCACGCCGTAGGCGACGCCGGCGAGGATGTTGCCCGCCAGATACACCGCTGCCGACGGGATGAGGACGATCGCCAGATTGGCGACGCCGGCGAGGGCATAGGACCACATGAGGACGCGGCGCCGGCCGAGCCGGTCGGCGGCGACGCCGGCGGCGAGGGCGGTGGCCGCGATGGCCAAGGTGGCGGCGCTGGCGCAGGCGCTGCGCATCCAGGGGCTCAGTCCGAGGTCCGCGGTGGCGGAGGGGAGCGACACGGCAGAGAGGCAGACGCCGGTCGACATGATGGCCGCCACCCAGCCCAGCAGCATGATGGCGAGGCGGCCGGAGCGCGCCGACGGCGGGTCCTCCCGAGCCGGGGAGGTTCCCTCTCCATCGGCGGGTGGTGCGTCCGGCGCCTTCGCCTCCGCGGGTTCAACCATCCGCGGCTTCGCTGAAGACCTTGCCGATCGAGTAGGCCGGGCCGAGAAGGTCGCCCAGCGCGAAGTAGCTGCTGGGGATGGCGAAGGCGATGGGATCGAGCTTGCGCACGTCGGGGCGCCCCTTTTCGTCCAGGCAGCTCTCGTCGACCTTGACGTCTTTGACGAGGCCGATGAACTGGGTGTGCAGGCCGAGCTCGTGCACTTCGAGAAGCTCACATTCGATGGCCAGCGGGAACTCAGCCACGTACGGCGCATCGACGAGCTCGGCGGGCGTGGCCGTCAGGCCGGTGGCCGCGAACTTGTCGACCTTGCGCCCCGAGACGATGCCGAAGTAGTCGGCCGCGGCCGCCTGCTCGCGACTCGGCAGGCTGATCGTGAAGGCTCTGCGCGCCATGATGTTGCCGTGACTCGCGGTCGCCGCCCGCAAGGAGATGCAGACGCAGGGCGGCTTGGAGCAGGCGACGCCTCCCCAGGCAGCGGTCATCGCGTTGGCCCGGCCTGCGGCGTCGTAGCTGCCGACCACAAGGACGGGGGTGGGATAGAGCAGGGTCTCGGGACCTATCGACTTCTTCATGGTGGCTCCCTCCGGATTGGCGATAGTTGACGTCTCCCCGGTATGCCCGCGACGGCGTCGTTCAAGGCCTCGCCGAACAAGGCGTCGAGTGACCCCATTCGCGGCGCTCGCCGCCACGCGGCCTGCGCTATGCTGGCCGACGTGAACGCCCGCAACGCTCGTCTGCTCGTCATCGCTCCCCTTCGCCTCGAGCGCGCGGCCGTGCGCTGCGGTCTTCCCGAAGCGCTGGTGCTGCGCTCCGGCATGGGCGCCGCCCGTGCGCGGTCCGTCGCGCTGGCCGCCGCGCGCATCCCGGCCGCTGCGGTCGCGGTCGCCGGATTCTGCGGCGCGCTCGCCGGTGGCCTCGTCGCCTGGCAGGCGTTGCGACGGGCGGCGCCCGCCCTGGCGCTCTGGGCTCGGGCGTGAGGGCTGCAAAGCTTCTTGCCGCCTCCATCCGGGATCTCGGGCTCGGGGCCACGCTCGAGGGGCTTCCCCTGATCCTGATCTCCCCCCTGACGATGCGGCGCCTGAAGCGGCGCAAGCTGAGGGAGTCACTGCAGGATGGGTTCGACGCCGCGCACGGCACGGACACGGCCGCGGTCCTCGTGGGCCGCGAGCTCGGGCCGGGCGTCACCCGCAGCGGTCACCTGGTCGTCCATTACGAGACGACGAGCGCCGCCGCCATCAGAGCGCCGCTCGACGGCCTCGCCATCGACTTCTCGCAGTTCGTGTTCATCGATCTCGGCTGCGGCAAGGGCAAGCCGCTGATGGTCGCGGCCGCGTACCCCTTCCGCAGGCTGATCGGCGTGGACATCTCGCCGGCGTGCATCGCGGTCGCGAGGCGGAACATCGCTCGCTACGGGCCCGAGAAGCTCGACCCTGCTCGCGTCGAGCTCCTGACCCTGGACGCGGAGGACTTCGAGCTCCCCGGCGATCCGCTGGTGATCTACCTGTTCAACCCGTTCCCGGGCAAGGTGCTGGAGGGGGTCGTCGCCAACCTGGAAAGGAGCCTGAGAGAGCAGCCCAGAGAGGCCGTGATCGTCTACGTGAACCCGCACGCCCTTGCCGCCATCACGCGCTCGGAGCTCTTCGAAAGAATACCGACGATCGCCGACAGAATGCCGATGGCAGCCGTCGGGATGCCGCCCTACGAGCAGGCGGCCGTGTTTGTCACGAGGCCTGAAGCGGCGGGCAAGAGCGCGTCGAGCAAGCAGCGCTGACGGAGGGCGAGGCGCCACCGCCGGCGACCGTCAGGCACCATCGGCGTCCCGCTACGACGCCTGCGCGTTCCCGATCTTGGGCTTCCCGACCGGCGCCTTGGCCTTCGACCTCGGCAGCGACGAGGGGGCCACGAACGTGCTGCCCTTCGGGCCGACCTTCACCGCCTTGTGCAGCGCGCTGCCGTGCAGCAGTTCGCCCCAGGAGAGGAACCAGACGGTCCAGCCGTCGCCCCACGTGCCGGCCGCGGGGCTGCCGGTGACGGTCACCGGATCGCCGGGCACGGCGAGCTCGTAGTAGGTCTGCGCGTGCTCCGGAGAGAGGTTCACGCAGCCGTGGCTGACGTTGGCGTAGCCCTGCACGCCCACCGACCAGGAGGCGTCGTGCATGTAGTTGCCGCTCCAGGTGAAGAGCACCGACCACGGCACCATGAGGTCGTAGTCGGGCCCTACCATGTGGGCGGGGTTCTGCTTCTCGATCGTCAGGTAGGTGCCGTTGGGCGTGTCCTTGCCGGGTCGCCCTGTGCTGATGGGCCAGGTGGCCCACAGGCGCTTGTCCTTGTAGATGCGCACGTGATGGGCGCTCGCACTGGCCACGGCGATCAGCGACTGCCCGATCGCGAAGTCCTGCTTGACGGTGTGCACGCCGTACACGCCGGGCGCGCCCTCCACGCCGTCGAGATGGCCGACGAAGCGCACCTTGGTGTGCGGCGGCCAGTAGGCGCGCGGGCGGAAGTACAGGGTCGAGCTGTTGTCCCAATACCATGCCCCGTCGACGCGCCTCGAGGCCCACAGGTGCAGCGACTGCTCCACCGCCTTCTTGTTCGTGATGGGATTGCCGAACTGGACGATGATCGGCATGCCGACGCCGTAGGTGAGGCCCTTCCCCTGGAAGATCTGCGCAGAGAACGTGGCCTTGGGCTTCAGCGTGCGGAACCTGCCGATCTTGGTGACGGTGCGTCCGGCGGCATCGAGAGCCGTGACCTTCACCGCGTAGCGGGTGTCGGTGTTGAGGGCCCACTGGCTGTGCCAGGAGGTGGCGGAGTTGCCCAGCGTGCCTCTGACGGCGTCGCCGGACGTCTTGACGCTGACCTTGACGAGCGTGCCGCCGCGCACCCGCACGGTGATGCCCTTCTGCGGCTTCGCGCTCTGGCTGCCGCCTCCGGGCTTGATCGAGATGTGGGCGGTCGGAGTGGAGGGCAACGGAGAGGGAGAGGGAGAGGGGCTCGAGGAGGCGGAGGGTACGGCGCTGGGCCCGCAGGCGGCGGCGACCAGGCTGAGGCAGAGAATCGCCGCGCCAGCAGCGAGCACTCCTCGGCCGCGGCGCGTGCGCGCGCCGCTTCGCGCTTCGCCGCGCGACGCTTCGCCGCGTCGCATGCGCGCGCTCACGTGCGGCCTCGGCCGCACGTCGGCCAGAGGGCCAATCCTCGGCTGCGCTATTCCTCGCAGGGTATGCGTGAGCCTCTCCTTCGGTAGTCGGCGGCGGAGCCCTGAGGATGCGCCGCGCCGCCGAGCCTCTTCTTCCCACTGGTGGTGAGGAGAAAGCATACCGGCCCCGGCCCGGCGTTGCCCGGGCGGCGGCAGCGTCTCGTGCGTCGGCCTGCGGCGACACGCGCCTCCACCAAGCATGATGACTTGCTTCCGGCCGTCGCTCTGTGCAAGCTGACGAGCGAACCAATGATCGAGCCAACGAGGGGCAGGTCGACGATGGTGAGGATCACGGCAGGCGGATTCTCGTTCGTCGCGCGTCTCGAGAAGGAGGACGCTCCCGAGACCGTGGCGGCATTCCGGCGGCTCCTGCCGCTCGAGTCGCGCCTCATCCACGTGCGCTGGAGTGGGGAGGCCGGCTGGATCCCCTTCGGCGACCGCGATCTCGGGCTCGCGCCCGAGAACGCCACGAGCTATCCGCAACCCGGTGAGATCCTGCTCTACCCGGGCGGCGTCTCCGAGACGGAGATCCTGCTCTCGTACGGCAGCGTCAGTTTCGCCTCGAAGGCCGGCCCGTTGGCGGGCAATCATTTTGCGACGATCGTGGAGGGCAACGAGAACCTGCGCGCCCTGGGCACGAGCCTCCTCTGGGAGGGTGCCCAGAGAATCGTGGTCACGTTGGGGTAAGACGTGTGGGGGCCGTGGCCTTGTTCGAGTCAGCGGGCCGGCACAGCGTGCTGGCATCATAGAGCCAACTGAGCTCGCTGCGCTCGACGCCGCTCCAGGCTGGTCCCGCCGAGGGGCCTTCCTCCCACCACACCTGCTCGTTTTCGCCGATGCCCGTGGGGGGTATTCCTCGTTGACGTGAGCTCCGGCGGGCGGGGTTCGGGATACTGGAGGAAAGGACTGATGACGGAGCCAGCAGCCAAGTCGTCAGACTACGACGTGATCGTGGTGGGGGCGGGGCCGGCGGGCATCTCTGCCGCCATCAATGTGGCCAATCGCGGGCGCACCGTGGCCCTGATGGGCGGGCAGGCGCCGTTCGGCCGTATCCGCCAGGCGCCGTCGATCGCGAACTACCCCGGGTTCACTGCGGCGAGCGGAGAGGAGCTGGCGGCCGCCTTCGAGCGCCATCTCGAAGAGTTCGACGTGCCCGTCATCGGGGAGAAGGCGGGGAAGATCATCCGCGGCGAAGACGGATTCGTCGTCTTCAGCGAGCGCGAGGTCTACCACGCCGGCGCAGTGGTGCTCGCCACCGGCGTGTACCGCGAAGCCGAGATCGAGGGTGAAGAGGACCTCGTGGGCCAGGGGGTGAGCTACTGCGTGACCTGCGATGGCAGGCTGTTCGCGGGGCGCCGCGCAGCCTTCATCAGCTACGTTCCCGAGGGCGAGGAGGAGGCAGCGGCTCTCTCCGAGGACTTCGGCGTCGACGTCACGTACCTGCCCCTGTACCAGGGTGACTACCGCCTCCCGGAGGGCGTGCGCGTGCTGCCGGGGGCGCGACCGACACGCCTGGCGCGAGCGGACGGCCACATGCTCGTGTCGCTGCCCGGCGAGGAACTGCAGGTAGACGCGGTGTTCATCTACAAGAACAGCGTCTCTCCGCGCACCCTTCTCGACGGCTTGGCCTCCGACGGCCGCCACGTGACCGTCGGCAGACGTATGGAGACCGGGGTGCCCGGAGTCTTCGCGGCGGGCGACTGCACGGGGGAGCCGTATCAGACAGCCAAGGCCGTGGGCGAGGGGCAGGTGGCGGCGCTCGAGGCCGTGCGTTTCCTGCGCAACCGGTAGCCGTCATGAAGGCGAGCGTGCACGCGGTCCCTTGAGTCGAAGGCCATCGACCTCGCGAAAGGAGTGGCCACATGCCCACATCGAAGGTAGACGTCCGCGCGCGTCAGGCGCCGATCCGGCAGCGCTATCTCGAAGATCCCGACAGCGCCACGGAAGTCCTGCGCGTGAGCGGCGGCAGCGGCGATCTGGCTGATCCCTTGCATTGCGTCGTCTCTGCGGAGTCGGTGCCCGCTGCCAGGTTTCGCTGCGGCGCGCACCCTGCCGTCGGCGGCGACGGCGACGTGCCCTGTTCCGGGGACCTTCTGCTTGCCGCTCTGGCGGCTTGCCAGGAGACCACCCTGCGCATGGTCGCCGCGAACATGGGCATCGATCTGGAGGAGCTGGAGGTCTCGGTCGAGGGCGACTGGGACCCGCGTGGCACGCTGGCGATGGGCAAGGAGTACCCGATCGGCATCACCGCCGTGCGCGCCCACACCCGCGTGGTGGTGCGCGGGGACGAACGCGGAGAGCGCGCGGAGCGGCTGCTGCGCAGCGCCGAACGCTATTGCGTCGTTCTCAGCACGTTGCGAGCAGGGGTCCCGGTCGAGTCCACCTTCGCGCTGGAGAGCCTGTAGCCAGTACCTCCGTGGGCATACCGCGCGGGGCCGCGCAGCTCACCCGCAGGAAGAAGCGATCACTCCTGCGCTCCGCCGAGCGACGAACGCAGGACCTCCATCACCGGCTCGGTTCCGCTGCGGCGTTCCGCGCAGCCTCGCGATACAGGTCGACCAGCTCCTTCGCCATCTCGAAGCCCGGCTGCTGTTTGCTCGTGAACATGATCGAGTCTTCGTCTTGCGCCGCAGCGAAGCCGCCGCGCTTCTTCTCGCCGCCGGGGAGTGAGAACTGGATGTAGCCGTTGACGAATGCGGTCGCCCTCTTGAGCTGAGTCCCGGAAATCTGGTCGATGGCGATCTCCTTGCTCCCCCTGATGCCTTGACCCATCAACGGCAGCAATGCGCGTTTTCGCCTGATGAGGATGCGATCCGGCGTCACCACAAGCGTGCCGTTCACCCCTTTGGTCGCGAACTTTCTTGGCCCTTCCATTGAATCCCCCACGTTCGTGACCGCTGTTGCCGCGATGGCGGTCCAGCCCCGCCGGCGGGTCCCCCTCCGACGTGGCTGCATTGTAGCGGCGCGGGGATGCGAGTATCACAGTGCCTGCGGTGTGAGCCCGCAGAGACGAGGCTTCGTCAGGAGGGCCGCACCACGGCGTTCGGGACTCTTCCTTCATGACCGGGCGCGAACATGTGCACTCGGTCCCGGGGCGCGGCGCAGAAGCGTGGCGCAGGCCTTCGGTGCTGATGATGTCGGAGCTGGGAGCCTTGCCTGAGTGAGCCCTGGCAGGTGCCCTCTTCCCGGTTTGAGGGAATAGATAGTTGCTCGGTCAACAGGCTGCGTCGTCGCCGGCTCTCGAAAGCAGATTCGGCGGCGGATGCGGCCAATCGTCGAGAGGACGATGTCAGGTGCGCACGCTCACCACTCCCAAGACCTTCGACTGCCGAATCTGCAGCGCGGCCCTCAAGTCGCAGCGAGACCTCGACACCCACATGTTCCTGCGTCACGACGAGTGCGCCGCCGCGCGCCTCGGCACTCCGATCACGTTTCGCTGCGCCACCTGCGGGGAGGCCTTCGCGCGCCGCGGCGACCTGCTCGCTCACCTGCGCCGGCGCGGCCACGGCCACCCCGCAGAGTGGGACAAGGGCCGGCGCCCGGGGGCGCAGCGCCCGCGCGGCCGGTCTCGGCCTGGCGGCGGCTGAACGCCGGCCGCCGCCGCCCTCAGGCTGGGAGGAGCGCATGCCCATGAGAACGGCCGGCCGCTGCACAGCGGCGGCCGGCCGTTCTCGGCGGTGGCTCGCCGGCGTCACTCAGCGTTGTCGGCCGGCCACTTTTTCCACTCCGCGGGGATGTGCTCCATGGTGTAGTCGCTGTACTGCGCGAACGGCCCTTTGTACTTGGCCGGCTCCAGCTCGTCGGAGCTGTACTGCGCGATCATGAGGTCCCAGGCGAAGTCGGGCATGAGCGACATGCGCTGCTTGATGTCCTGGCCAGGCCGCAGGTTGATGACCATGCCGTCGATCGCCCAGGCGAGCGGACCGTCGTACTGCTTGCGCACGGCGTCCATCGCCGGGATGAAGCAGTCCTGGTTGAAATGGCAGTGCGTGATGACGCCGAGGCGCGGCTCGCACTTGGCCATGATCTGGCCGAATCCCTTCTCCGGGGTGTGCGAGTTGGCCTGCACCTCCATCGACCCGGCGAGGTTCGTGGAGTAGCCGTCGTCGCCGGGGTAGAGGTCCGACTGGTGTTCGACCCAGGTCTGCGGCGTGAGCGCCATCTCGTGGATGAGCACGTCCACACCCTTGCTGTACTTGGGCAGCCAGGTCGTGGGCTTGGTGTCGCCGCTGAAGACCACACTCTGGCCCTTGAACTCGAGCTTGTAGCTCACCGAGCCGTCGCGGTCGTGGGCGGCGGGGAAGTGAGTGATCGTGACGTCGTCGTCCTGATAGGCGATGGCGTCGGCGCCCTCAGCCCTGTAGTCGAACTCGTGCGCCACGATGTCGTAGCCGCCTCCAGGGTTCGGGTTCTCCGTGGTCGGCTTGAGGTCGGTGGGAAGGAAGCTGAAGGCCTCCCGGTGCCAGGCGCACATCGCGTAGAGGGCCTCGCAGAAGGCCTCGGTCCCCTCCTTGTCGTACACGGCGCCGTTCAGCTTCGGCCCGCTGGGCCCGTAGACGTGCATCGGCGTCACGCGCCCGTGCGGAGGCCCGAAGCAGTACAGGGCAGTCAGGTCGCTCATGTGGTCGGCGTGGAGGTGCGTGATGAAGAGGTGCTGCATGCGCGTGTACGGCACGCCCATGGCCTGGTACTTGGTCAGGGTGCCCATGCCGAGGTCGAAGACGAAGCTCTGCCCGGAACCGACCTCGATGAAGACGCTGTTGGCGGCCTGGGCGATGCGGGGGACGAAGGCCGTACCCATGAACGACACCCGGATCTCGTCCTCGGCCAGCGGCTCGACCGGGATGTACCAGTTGTTGTGCATGAGCTTGTCGGCGATCTGCGGCAGCGTGGGGTCGCCGGGAGGCACCACAGGGTCGAAAGCTTTGCCCGCGGCCATGGCCTGGTCTGGGCTGCCGAAGCCCGGCACGCCCATCGCGTTGGCCGCCCACAACGCTCCGGCTGTAGCGCCGGATGCCGCGAGAAATTGCTTGCGAGTAAGGTCGTCCATGGCTCCCCCTCCGTTGAAAGTCACCCTGTGGCGACTGTAACCTAGAGGTGACCGGGGCACAATTGCTTTTGTCCTCGGGCGCGGGCTGGGATCGCAGGTGCGGACGCCGGCCGCGGTAGGCGAGAAGTGGAGAGGAGCGGCCGATGGGCGCACCGCGCGGTGATTCGAGCGTCACGCGCAAACTGATACTCGCCGCCGCTCGCGACCTCTTCGCCACGCGCGGCATCGACGGCGTCAGCGTGCGCGAGATCGCGGCGGCGGCAGGTGTCAATCACGCGCTCGTGCATCGCTACTTCGGCACCAAGACCGACATCGTGGCGGAGATCCTCGACGGCGAGGCCAAGACGATGAGCGCGATGGCCAGGCCTGAGGCGGACGCCGTCACCTCACTGGCGGCACTCCGTGGAGTCTTCAGCTACGTCCTGACCGGGGGCCGCACCTCGCTTCTTCTCATGCTGCGCGCCGAGATCGACGGTCTGGCCCCGGAGCGCCTGCTTGACGGCTCGCCTTTGCGGCCGCTGAGCACTCTGGCGAGCTGGCTCGAGCAACAGATCGAGCAAAAGGGGCCCGGCGCCCCGGAGACCGATCCTCGAGTCGTGGCGATGGTGCTGGGCGCGGCGCTCATGGGCCTTGCCTCGGTGCAGCCGATGCTGTCGGCGGGCGTCGGTCTCGAAGGGGAGGACGCGGCGGCTCTGTTGCAGCGTTGCGTCGACGTGCTCGTCGGTTTCGCGGCCGCTGCGATCGGCGCGTGACACGGTTCGCTTGCGGTCACGCGCTCCTGCTTGCCGATCCCGATCACGAGAAGGCCACCGGGCAGGTCCCGGGCACCGCGACTCGCCGCCGGGCGGAGTCGCCGTGCTGGAGGCCGCGGGTCCATAATGGACGCGGATCAGGCCGCAATCCGCTCGGGAGGCGCCACATGCTGTCACGCTCATCCTGGCATCGTACCCTGGCGCTGCTCGTCATCGCTCTCGTCCCTATTCTCGCGGTCGCGGCGCCCCTCTGGTGTTTCGCCACCGGCACGTGGTGAGCGACTGCGCGGTGCCGGCCCGTTGTGCCGCAAGGAGGGTCGCAGCCAATGATTGACTCGATTGACGCCGCGGACCCGCTGGGTCTTGACGCCGCCGAGATGCGGCGGCTCGGCTACTGGGTCGTCGATCGCGTGATCGCGCACTTCGAGGGCCTCGCGAACGAACCCGCGATCCAGACAGGGACGCCCGCGGAACTGCGCGCTGCCCTGGGCGGACCGCCGCCCGAGAAAGGCTCTGACCCTCTGCGGGCGCTCGAGACCCTCACCGACGTGGCACTCGCCAACATGCAGCACGGCGACCACCCGCGCAACTTCGCCCGCGTCCCGGGCCCGTCGTCCTTTGCCGGCGTGCTCGGCGAGTGGCTGGGCACCGGGTTCAACGCGATCGCCGCCTCGTGGGCGGGCGGGTCGGGACCGGCGACCGTCGAGCTGGTGACGCTCGACTGGCTGCGGTCACTGCTCGGCCTGCCGGAGGGCACCGAGGGCGTCATGACGAGTGGCGGATCGCTCGCCAACCTGACGGCGCTGGTGGCCGCTCGCGCCGCCGGCGGAGCGGGCGTCTGCTACCTCTCGGGCGAAACCCATGCGTCGATCGTGCGCGGGCTGCCGGCGCTCGGCTTCGCTGCCGACCAGGTGCGCGTGATCCCCGCCGATGGCGACATGCGACTGCCCGTCGCGGCACTTACCGCGGCCATCGGCGAGGACAAGACCGCCGGGCGCCGCCCAGCCTTCGTCGTGGCCAACGCCGGTACGACGAACACGGGGGCGGTCGACCCGCTGCCTGAGATCGCGGACCTCTGCCGGGCCGAGGGGCTGTGGCTGCACGTCGACGGCGCCTACGGTGCCTCCGCCGCGCTCTGTGACGCGGGACGGCGCGTCCTCAGGGGGATCGAGCGCGCCGATTCGCTCGTCCTCGACCCGCATAAGTGGCTGTTTCAGCCCTACGACCTGGGCTGTCTGCTCGTCAGTCGTCCCGGGGTGCTGAAGCGCGCCTTTCATATGTCGCCGGACTACCTCGCCGACGTGACGGCAGTGAACGAGGAGGTCGACTTTCGCGACCGCAGCCTTGAGCTGACCAGACGCGGACGTGCGCTCAAGCTGTGGCTGAGCTTTCGCATCTACGGGGTCGAGCGCCTCAGCGCCGCCATCGCTCACGGCATCGCGCTGGCCGAGCACGCGGAGCGCGTCATCGCCCGTGACGGAGCCTGGGAGGTCGTCACGCCGGCGCAGCTCGGGATCATCACGTTCGCCGAGCGGGGCGCCGATCATGAGGCGCACCTTGCCAAGACCGCCGCGCTCGCGGAGGCAGGGTACGCGGTCGTCACCACCACGCGAGTCCGGGGCCGCTCCGCGCTCCGTTTCTGCACCATCAACCCGCGGACCTCGGCGCACGACGTCTCATCCGTCCTGGAGCGCCTGGGCGTGGCCCTGGAGGAGAACGGACCATGAATGACCTGCCCGCCTCTGGGCTCAGCGGCCGCATGACGGTCCTCTCAGAGGAGAAGTGCCAGGCGATCTACGATGCGGCTCTGGGCATCATCGCCGACGTGGGCATGACCGTGCCGCACGCCGGCGCGCGCGCCTTGCTCGCCGGCGTCGGCGCGACGGTGGAGGGCGAAGACCTCGTGCGCATCCCGCGCGAGCTCGTGGCGCAGGCGCGTGCGACGGTGCCCTCGACGATCCCCGTCTACGACCGGGGCGGCGCGCTCGCCATGCAGCTCGGCGGCTACAACTCGTACTTCGGCACCGGCTCCGACCTCATGTACACGTACGACCTCGAGACCGGCGCGCGTCGCCCGAGCCTGCTCGCCGACGTCGGCCGCATGGCGCATCTGTGCGACGGCCTGCCCAACATCGACTTCGTCATGTCGAGCGCTTATCCGCACGACGTGCCGGCCGGCGCGGCCTACCTCGAGAGCTTCCGCGCGATGGTGAGCAACACCACCAAGCCGCTGGTCATGACGGCCGCCGGGGTCGAAGACCTCGAGGTCATGTGGAAGATCGCCGGCGAGCTGCGCAGCGGCGCCGAAGAGCTGCGCGCCAAGCCCTACTTCATCCAGTACGGCGAGCCCGTGAGCCCGCTCATGCATCCTGTCGAGGTCCTCGACAAGCTGCTCTTCTGCGCCGACCGGGGCATCCCGCTCGTCTATGCGCCGGCGCCGATCGCCGGCGCCACCGCGCCGATCACGCACGCCGGCCAGATCATGCAGGGGGTGGCCGAGTCGCTGTTCGGCCTGGTCATCCATCAGCTCCGCCGGCCGGGCGCGCCGTTCATCACCGGCTCCGCCTCGGGCAAGCTCGACATGAGCACCCTGCAGACGCTGTACAACGCAGCCGAGCGCTACACGACCGATCTCGGCATCCTCGAGATGGCACGCTGGCTGGACATCCCCAACTGGAGCTTCGCCGGCACCAGCGACTCACACTGCGTCGACGCCCAGGCGGCCATCGACGCGACCCAGGTCACCCTGTTCTCGATGCAGGCGGGCGCCAACCTGAATCATGATGTCGGCTACCTCGACTTCGGCCTCACGTGCGCGCCCGAGCTCGTGGTCATCGTCGACGAGATCATCTCGATGAACCGCCGCGTGTTCGAAGGCATCGAGGTCAGCGACGACACACTGGCCGCGGGCGTGGTCGCGGCGGTCGGCCCCGGCGGCGACTTTCTGCGCACCCGGCACACCAGGGTTCACGCGCGCGCCCTGCAGTGGCGCCCCACCATGTTCAACCGTGTCACGCAGGCGAACTGGGAGGCCGAGGGCTCGCTCGACCTGCGTGAGAAGGCACGGCGCAAGGCCATCGGCATCCTCGCCGATCATGCGCCTGAGCCGCTTCCGGAGGCCGTGAGGAAGACGATGGACGGTCTTGTGGAAGCATTCGTGGCCGCCGGCGCGCGAATGGTTTCGTGAGCCGGTGCGCGCCTCGTCCCCGATCCTCCTCAGTGCGCCCCGCGCCACCAGGTGCGGGTTTCGACTTCCCGGTCGACGGGGCGCTGCTGCGGCGCGTGGTGGGCGTGATCTCGTCGGTCGGGTCTCATCCGCTGGGCTTCCGCGCCGCCGGCACGCCCGAGGAGCACGAGGTGACCGAGCTGGTTGCCGCGGAGATGCGCATCCTCGGGTTGTCGAGCGTCGGGTTCGAGGAGGTCCCGGTCGACGCGCTTGAGCTGATCGAGCGCTGCCGGTCCGCGGTGCCCCGGGTCACGGTCGTCCTGGACGCCGAGGTCGGCCGCCGCACTGCCCGGCTGGCGTCCGCCCTGTCCGCGAATGCGACACCGCAATGAGACCGCCGAAGGAGCGCTCGAGACTGACGACATCGCGGTCTCACGCCTCGGCGGCCGGCCGCTGCTCTTGGGCCGCTCTCACCAGCTGGGCAAGCTCCTGCCGGGTGGCAGCGTCGGCGCGATAGGGCGGCTGCGAGGGCAAGGCCTACCCCCGCGGCGGCGGCCACTGGTCGGAGCCCTTGGCGACCTGTCGCACGACCGTGCTTTTCATGAGCGCGGCGCCGTCGACGCTTTTGAGCAGCGCGCTCACCCACGCCTGGAGCTCGTACTCGTCGCGGGCCGCTATCTGAAGCGTGATGGTGCCGCGCTCGAGGTCGGCTCCCAGATAGCAGACGAGCTCGTCTTCGGCCAGGGCGGTCAACGTGTCGCGCACCTTGGCGGACGGCAGCTCGATGATGACGTCGCCGAGCACCGGGTAGCCGATGCGCTTGCTGTCGACCACCGCGATAACGGAGATCGCTCCCGAGCGCAGCAGGCGATCGATGCGGTAGCGCACGGCGCGGTCGCCGATGTCGCCCAGCCGGCGGCTGATGTCGCGCGCCGACATGCGCCCATCTTCCTGGAGGAGCGCGATGATGCGGCGATCGACGTCATCGAGGCTGACTGCCTTTGCCACGCACGACCTCCCCGTGGGACCGCTTGCCTTGCGCCACTCTCACCCCGGCGCGCCCTCGGGGTCAAGGGCCACATTGCCGAACTGGAAAGCCGCTGCGACTTCGCCCGAACCTGCACTTCCACAATGGAAGCATGCCCGTTGACCTTCGCGGGCGATGCTCCGAGACTGGCAGGGCCGGGTGCGACCGCCCGAAAACGGAGGACAGCGTGGCGACGATCCAGGGTTCGCAGGCGACGATCCACTACGAGCAGGTCGGCGCAGGACCGGACATCGTGTGGGTCTCGGGCGGCGGGGGGCTGGCCGAAGACTGGGACATCTACCAGACCCCGTACTTCAAGGATGTGTTTCGCACCACGACGTTCGACAACCGCGGCATCGGCACGACGCGCTGCGATCTGCCTCTGCCTTGGTCGCTGGAGGACTTTGCCCGCGACGCCGCCGAGCTGATCGCGGCGGTCTGTGACCCTCCGGTGGCGCTCGTCGGCCTCTCCTTCGGCGCCGGCATCGTGCAGCAGGTCGCTCTCGACTACCCGGAGCTGCTGCGCTGCGCGATCGCCATGGGCACGGGCGCCCGCAGCGTCGGCTGGACCTGGGACTACCAGATGGCCGAGATCGAGTACCGCAAGGCCGGCGGACGCCTCGACGGGATGATGGCCGTCACCCACTACGCGGCCATGTCCTACCCGGCGCAGGTGCTCGGCGACCGCGAGCTGTGGCCGAAGATCCGCGAGGGGTTCCTCGCCTACTACGAGACTGAGGCCAACGAGGAGTCTCTGGTCGCCCAGTGGGAGCCGTGCGTGCTTTTCGACCAGACCGCGCGGCTGCCCGAGTGCCTGGTGCCGCTGCACGTGATCGCCTTCGACCAGGACGTGCAGGCGCCGCCTCAGGACGGCCTGGAGGTGGCCGACCTCGCGGCCAACGCCGAATACCACCTCTTCGAAGGCATGGGCCACTGCTCGATTTACGGGCACACGCACGACATTCTCAATCCGTTCATCAAGCAGCTCGTCGAGCGCTACCTGTAGGCCGACCGGCGACGATGGGGGAGGCACGGTCATGAGAACAGCCAGCCCGAGCGCAGCACGACGTCTGTGCGCCGTCGCCGGCGCCGTCATGGCGACGGCGTGCCTGATCCTCGCCGTCTCAAGCGCGGCGTCAGCCGGCAGTCCGACGCCCAGCGCGTCGCCGGGCACGAACGTCTATCGAGAGGGCGTGCTGGAGTACGTGGACAGCCTCAACCCGTTCATCGGCTACAGCGGCGTCGACTACTCCGTGTACCATCTCAACTACGACTTCCTCGTCGGGTTCGAGCCCGAGAAGCTGCAACCGCGGCCTGAGTTCGCCGAGAGCTGGAGCCACTCGCCCGACGGCAAGACCTGGACCTTCAAGATCCGCAGCGGCATGAAATGGCAGGACGGCCAGCCCGCGACCGCGCGTGACGTGGCCTTCACGTTCACCTACATCATGGAGAACAATCTCACCAACTTCACCTCGTACCTCACCTTCGTCAAGAAGGTGACTGCTCTCGACGACGCGACGGTGGTGTTCGAGCTCAGCAAGCCCAAGGCCGACATCCTGCAGATGAAGGTGCCGATCCTGCCCGAGCGCATCTGGTCGAAGGTCTCGGGCAAAGCCGCCGGCACTTCGTTCACGAACGGGCCGCCGTGCATCGGCTCCGGTCCGTTTCAGGTGGTCGAGAACAAGCACAACGACTACGCGCGCCTGGTGGCCAACCCGAACTACTGGGGTGGCAGACCGCAGATCGACGAGCTCTTCTTCGAGACCTACCAGAACGCCGACACCATGGTGCAGGATCTCAAGTCGGGGGCGGTGGACGCCGCGGATGGCGTGCCCGCGGCCCAGTTCAAGGGGCTCGGCTCGGAGACCATCACGACCAACGCGGCCGTTTCGTGGTCGTTCGAGCAGCTCACCTTCAACTGCTACGACAGCCTCGATTCGAAGGGCAACCCGGTGCTGCTCGACCAGCAGTTCCGCCAGGCACTGCAGTACGCGGTCGATCGCGACAAGAACGCTGCGCTCGCCTACGGCGGCTACATGAACCCCGGGGGCACGCTGCTGCCGCCGTACTCCGAGTACTACTGGCAGCCCCCGGCCGCTCAGGCCTACACCTACGATCCGGAGAGGGCGAAGTCGATGCTGGACGCCGCCGGCTACAAGGACGTGAACGGCGACGGCTTGCGCGAGGCGAAGCAGGGCAAGCCGCTCGCCTTGCGTCTCTACACCGACAGCCAGACGCCTCAGAACGTCACCACCAGCAAGCTCGTCGTCGGCTGGTTCAAGGACGTCGGCGTGAGGGCGCGCCTTCAGGCTCTCGACCCCGGAGCGCTCAATGACGCCATAGCCACCTACCAGGGGAGCACTTTTGCGCCCGACTTTGACACGTTTGTCTGGTGGTGGTCGGGCGATGCCGAAAGCCCGCAGTTCATCCTGAGCCTGCTGACGCCGGGCCAGATCGGCGGGTGGAGCGACACCTCCTGGACCGACCCCGAGTACACCAGGCTGTTCAACCAGCAGAGCACCACGATCGACCGGCAGGCGCAGATCGGCCTGGTCCAGAAGATGCAGCAGATCGCGTACGAGGCATCCCCGTACCTGATCTTCGGCTACCCCCAGTTTCTGCAGGCCTACAACACCGCGAGGTGGGATGGGTACGTGAAGGTGCCGGGCGGCTTTCCGGGTTACAACGGCGACGCCCTCCACTACGACACGTTTCTCGCGCTGCACCCCGCGGCTGGGGCGAGCGCGCAGGCCGGCGGCTCGAAGACCTGGGTCTTCCTCGTGGTCGTCGTCGCTGTGGTCGCGGTCGTCGTCGGGACCGTCCTGCTGAGGCGCGGCCGCCGCGCCCCTGAGATCGAACCGGGCGACTGAGAGCCGTCCTGCTGCGCGGCGGCGTCGTTCCCTGAGGCGGCCCTCACGTCAGGTGCCTCCCCCTCTGCCTCGCCAACGGCAGCTCCACGATCAGGGCCGGGCGACATTCAAGAGTGCCGTCGCCGTCGCCGATAACAGGAGCAGCCAGCGTCTCGCCCCGCCGTGGGTTGTAGCCAGACTGAAGTGCCGGGGCCGACGGCGGCGGAAAGCGGCAACCGCTCGTTCTCGGGCCGCGTCGAGAGCGCTGAGCGGGAGTCGCGCGAGGGGGAGGACGGAATGGACAGCCAGAGCGCCGGCGGCTTGCCCGCCGCCGATTGGTACCCCGATCCATCCGGCCGGCACGGGCTCCGGTACTGGGATGGTGCGGCCTGGACGCACAACGTCGTCGACGGCGGTCAGGTGCCGGCCGACGCCGTCGACGCGCCGGCCCTCGACGCCGTCGATGCGCCGGGCCTCGACGCCGTCGACGCGCAGCTCCTGCAGCCGGTCGATGCCGACGGCCCAACGACTGGTGACCGAAATCGTCGGACTCCGAACAGACGCGCTCGCATCCTCATTCTCTGTACGATCGTCGTGCTCGTGGGCGCCATCGCCGCGGTCGTCCTGACCCAGAGGTACCAGCATGCCGAGCAGGTCAAGCGTGAGGCCGCTGCATTGGCGAGTCAGGCGCAAGCCGCGGACAAGCTCGCCTCCGAGCTCGACTCCGCGGCGACGGGCTATGCGGGTACGGTGGCCGGAATCGAGTCTGCTTTGGCGCACAACGTGACTGCCGTGAGGGATTGGAAGAAGGAGTGGGCCAAACATCAGGCCGACCACAAGAAGAAGATGGCCGCCTACAGAACGAAGGTCGCTGCCGTCAACGCCTTCAACAGTTCACGCTGGGTGTTCAACGTTCGCACCACCTACTACGAGGCCTCGCGGCCTGGGTTCCTCCTCTATCAAGAGCCGAGCATCCCGAGCGGGGACGTTTGGTACGTTGACGGCTTCTACTGCGACGGGGTCTACGTCGACAAGATCCTCACGAGACGGGCCACTCGCCCGAAGGGGCCGCGCCGCCAGCTGCCGCTACACCCCTCCAATCTAAAGGCTCCGTCCGTGATCGAAGATCCAGTCAGGGACGAGGAGGGCACACTGTCGAGTCTGCAGACGCGACTCGACGACCTGACCGCCGAGCTGGACTCCGCGAAGCTCGGTCCCCAGTTCCTGCCGGTCGCCGATGAGATCAGAAACGGGATCGAGCTCCTGCGGACGGACATCGATCTGGCGCTGGACGCTTGCTCCACGGCGGTCCGTCACGATCGCAGCATGGGCTACGTGGCCGTTCAGAGGAATCTCACCACTGTCGACGTCACGGGCGTGGAGGAGGCCGTGCAGGCCGTCCGCGTCAGCCTGGTCGATGCTGCCCAGACCCACGGCGTCAAGGTTTCCGCGCTGGTCTGGGCGTCGGCCACGCCGTGACAATCGCGGGGAGAACTGCGCCTCTCCCCACCTGCAGAGGGTCGCGATGCCGCGGGCGCGGCGACCCGGCGGCCGGTCCTACGCGGCGCCGTCGACGTCTCTTCGGCTGAGGGCGGCCTCGACGCGGTTCTTGCCGCGTTGCTTGGCCAGGTAGAGCGCGCGGTCGGCTTGCTCCACGAGCCCGTCTGCCGAGTCCGCATCCTGGGGCACGCCGGCGACCCCGACGCTGATCGTCACCACCGGCGGTTCGCGGCCGGTCCCCAGGTCGTCTGCTTCGACGCGGCGCCGGATCCGCTCCGCCACCGCTCGCGCGCCTGGGGAAGGCTGCTCCTCGCCGGTGCTCGGCATGATGATCGCGAGCTCGTCTCCGCCGTAGCGCGCCACGAGGTCGATCCGCTGCCGGGTCTCGCGGAGCAGGAGCTCCCCGAGACTCTGCAGCAGCGCGTCACCGCCGCGGTGACCGGCGCGATCATTGAAGGCCTTGAAGTCGTCGATGTCGATCATCAGCAGCGACACGGGCAGGTCGTATCGCGCGGCGCGCGCCACGTCCTGGATGAGCCGTTCGTAGAAGTAGCGATGGTTGTAGAGGCCGGTGGGGCCGTCGGTGATGGCGAGCTCCTTGACCTCCGCGTAGAGGAGGGAGTTCTGGATCGCCATGGCAGTCAGCGCTGCCAGGGTGGCGGCGAGCTGGCGGTCGCGGGGGCTGAACACCCTCGTGTAGCGCTTCTCCACGAGCTCGAGGCAGCCGATCACCTCGTCCCGCACGACAATCGGGACGAACAGGCAGCTCCGCTCTCCCCACGCCTCCATGCGTTCTCTATCCCGGGCCGACAGGCCGGGATCGTCGAGGTGGATCGCGACCATGCGCCCCTCGTGCAGCGCGAGGACAAACGCCGGCTGATCGGCGATGGCCATGGATGAGCCCACCCAGCCTGCAGCGGTTGGATCTTCCTCGAGGGCGTAGGAAGCCGAGCACGTCACGGAACCCGACTCCGCAGCGTACTCGTAGACGTCGCACTCCCACACCTCGAGGGCGTCCGTGCTCCGCTTCACCACGCCCGCGAGGATGTCCTCGATGGAGAGGCTGGAGGTGATATCGGTGACGATGTCGGCGGTGACCGTGAAGCGGGTGACGCGTGCCACGGTGGACCTCCTGATCTGACCTCATTCGTTGGTCCACTCCCCATGATAGTACGAGAGCCGGTGCCGCGTGAGCGGCGGGGGCCGAAGGTCCTTGGGAGAGTCCTGCCGCGGGCGTTTGACAGCCCGCCTGCAGGCGACCACGATGGGCGATGAAGCCCCCCAGCGGTCCAAGGAGCAATCAGCATGGGCGCCATCGAGCCGATCCACATCCTCATCGTTCTCATCGTCGTCCTGCTTCTCTTCGGAGCCAAGCGCATCCCGGAGCTCGGCAGGTCCTTGGGCAGCGGCATCCGCGAGCTCAAGAAGAGCACGCAGGAGTTTCATCGCCCGGTGGAGGCCGGCGTCGAGGCGGGGCCGCGGGCGCAGGCCGCGCTCATGGCGCCGTCGACCGCCCCGGGGCCGGATGTCCGGGGCGCTTCCGCAGGCGACGTTTCCGCCTCGAGGCAAGACGCCTGACCAACGTCGCGCGGCACGGGGCCTGTGCTCCGGGCGTCCGTGGACGGCTGCGGCGCGTTCCCAAGGAGACTCATGGAAAAACGCAGATTGGGCAGTCAAGGCCTCGAGGTCTCGGCCGAAGGGCTGGGCTGCATGGGCATGTCGGAGTTCTATGGGCCGACCGACGACGCGGAGGCGATCGCCACCATCCACCGCGCCCTGGCTCTCGGGATCAACTTTCTGGACACCGCCGACATGTATGGGCCGTTCACCAACGAGCGGCTCGTCGGCCGGGCGCTCGCCGGACGCCGCGACGAGGTCGTGCTGGCGACCAAGTTCGGCAGCGAGCGCCGCGAGGACGGTAGCTGGCTGGGCGTGAACGGGCGGCCCGAGTACGTGCGCTCGGCCTGCGACGCGTCGCTGGCACGGCTCGGGGTCGACCATATCGACCTCTACTACCAGCACCGCGTCGACAAGACCGTGCCGATCGAGGAAACCGTGGGTGCCATGGCGGCGCTCGTCGGCGAGGGCAAGGTTCGCTTTCTCGGCCTCTCCGAGGCCTCGCCGGCGACCATCAGGCGAGCGCACGCGGTGCATCCGCTCACGGCCCTGCAGACCGAGTATTCGCTGTGGTCGCGCGACCCCGAGCAGGCGGTCCTGCCGACGCTGCGCGAGCTCGGCATCGGCTTCGTCGCCTACAGTCCGCTGGGCCGCGGCTTTCTCGCCGGCCGTTTCCGCGGCCCGGACGACCTGAGCGACGAGGGCGATTTCCGCAGCCGCCACCCGCGGTTTCGGGACGACAACCTCATGCGCAACCTGGAGCTGCTGGGGCGCCTCGAGGAGATCGCCCGCGACAAGGGCGCGACGCCGGCCCAGCTCGCGCTCGCCTGGGTGCTGCACCGCGGCGCCGACGTGGTGCCGATCCCCGGCACCAAGCAGCGCCGCTACGTCGAGGAGAACGTCGCCGCGGCCGCGCTCGAGTTGAGCGGCGACGAGCTCGCGCGGCTCGACGCAGCGCTGCCGCCCGGCGCCGCCGCCGGCCGGCGCTACGCCGACATGAAGACGATCGACGCCTGACGGCGTGCGGGTCGGCCCGCGCTGCAAAGGGGAGGACCTACGAGCGAGAAGCCCATCGACCCGGTTTCGTCAGGCGAGCTCGATCAGCGCTGGCTGCAGGCGCTCTGCCGGCGCACCGACGAAGTGCTGTGGACCGGCTATCGCTTCGCCCTGGGCGCGGCGGGCGCGGCGTGGCCGCGCGTCATGTTCCCTCTGAAAGGCCGGGAGTGGCGGGTCGGTGAGCAGGAGGCGCGGCTCGCCTTCGTGGCCGCGCTGCTCGCGGACGCGGAGGCGGGCTCGTGGGCCTTCGCCGCCGAGGCGCCGACCAGGCTCTCCTACCGCTCTGCGCAGCGCGGCAGCGGCGCAAAGGCGCAGCGTGCGCTCACGGATCTCGCGCTGTATCGGCAGGCCCGTGACGGACCGGCCCTTGCCGTGCAGTTCAAGTCGGGGGGCCGCTCGGGCAAGGCCGAGATCGACGAGAGCGTCAGGGAGGCCGTCGCCGCGATCCTCGCCGAGCAGCCCGACGCCCTCTGGTTCCATGTCGTGCGCAGCGCCAACGGCGCGACCCTCCAGGGGCTCCTGCGCACCCTGGACGCGGCGATCTCGCGGCTCAGCAATCCCTTCAAGCTGCGCGACTATCTGGCGCCCGGCAAGACCGTCGAGCCGCGCGCCAAGACGATCGCCTTTCACGTCTGCATCCTCAATCCCGACGTGACGGCCTCCATCCATCGGGTGCTCGAGTACGTTCCGGGCAAGCCTGAGCGCGACTTCTTCGCGCTCGCGACCACGGCGACCCGCACCTCGCTCGAGATCGCGGACGGGCAGGGCTGGAGCGTGCATCGGCGCGACTGAGCCGGGCGCTCTGCACGCGGCTTCGCGCGCCGAGGCTTGCGGGAATCCGGTGAGACCGATAACTTGACGGATTGAGTCGTCGCACGTACCTGTGAGCCGATCCGGGCAGGAGCACGAGGAGGAATCTTGATCTCAGTAGAGCGAGTCATCGATCTCACGCGGCCGATCACCGGTGACATCGCCATGTGGCCGGGCACGCCGGCGCCGAGCTTTGAGACCGGAGTCACGGTCGAGAAGGACGGCTTCTTTGCCCGCAAGATCCATCTCTGGGAGCACACCGGGACGCACCTTGATGCTCCCGCGCACTTCATCCAGGGCGCTGCGACGATCGAGAGCATTCCTGTGGAGCGACTGGTGTGCGCGGCCGTGGTCATCGACGTCGCCGACAGATGCGATGGGCAGCCCGACTACGCGGTGACCGTGCAAGACGTGGCGCGTTTCGAGGCCGCTCACGGTCAGGTACCGCGCGGCTGCGCCGTGCTCCTGCGCACCGGCTGGGACGCCTACGGCGACGATCACGAACGCTACATGGGCCCTTCGGGTGACCTGCATTTCCCGGGGATCGGCGAGGCAGCCGCACTGCTTCTCGTCGAGGAGCGCGGCGTGATCGGCATCGGCATCGACACGCTGGGCATCGACCCCGGCAACGTCACCGAGTTCTCCGTGCATCGCCACGGCACGTTGCCCCACGGAGCGTGGAACCTCGAGGGCCTGGTCAACCTCGAACAGGTGCCTCCGGTAGGTGCGCTGCTCATCGTCGCTGCGCTGCCGCTGGTCGGCGGGTCGGCGTCTCCGGCGCGGGTCGTGGCGCTCATCGGATAGTAGGGATCGGCGAGGTCACGATGAAGGTGCAGGCGGACCGCGCGGGGGACGGAGCTCAGGCGGACGTGACGGAGGCACATCTGTCCGGGTCGCGAAGGTGAACGACGAGCGGAAGCTCGGGGACCCCTTGTCGAGGGGTAAGTGACCGGCAGGTGCAAGCGTCTAGGGAGGGTCGGGAATTGAGCACACCAGGCAAACTGATTGAAGGCCCAGGCCTGCGTCGGGAGCTCAACATCTGGGAAGCCATCGGGGTTTCCCTCGCTCTCATGGCTCCGTCCATGGCGGCCAACATCAATCCGCAGGCGACGGCCATGAACGTGGGTCGTGCCGTGCCGCTCGCGTTTCTCATCGCCACCGTCGCCATCTTGCTCGTCGCGCACTCGTTCGTGCGTCTGAGCCAGAAGTTCAACCATGCCGGGTCGGTGTATGGCTACCTCGGAGCCACCTTGGGGCCACGTTGGGGGGTCACGGCAGGGTGGGCGCTGGCCGGAACATACATGTTCTACGCCGTGCTGACCGCGATGGCGGCGGGGATCTTCGGGTCGACGTTCCTGAACGATGTCGGCATCTGGCACAATCCGCCGTCGTGGTCGGGATTCCTCATCGGCGGCCTGGCGCTCATCCTCGTGTGGTACCTGGCGGTGGCTCCTATCCGCCTGACGACGAACACCCTTCTCATCATCGAGGGAACCACCGTCCTCCTTATCCTGGTGGTCAGCGCGGTCGTGCTCGTGCGTCTGCTCAATCACACGGCTCCGACCCACACCTCGTTCACCTGGAGCGTCTTCACGCCCGCGAGTGGCATCGGGCAGTCGGCTCTCTTCCTCGGAGTTGTCTTCGGCTTCCTTTCGTTTGCCGGCTTTGAGGCGGCCTCGACGCTCGGCGAAGAAACCCGGAGCCCGAGGCGCGACATCCCCAGGGCCATCCTGGGTGTCGCCATCTTTGGGGGCCTCTACTTCGTGGTGGTCACCGCCATCGAGGTGATGGGCTTCGGCACGAGCGCCGACGGTCTCGCGGCCTTCACCAGCTCGGGTTCGCTGCTCGGCGACCTAGGCTCGAAGTTCATCGCCGCCTGGGTCGGCGATATCGTCACTCTCGGCACCGCGATCAGCGGTTTTGCCTGCGCCCTGGCCTGCACGGTTGGTGCGGCTCGCCTCCTCTACGCACTCAGCCGCGACGGCATTGGGCCGCGGAGGCTGGCCACAGTCTCGAAGAAGCACGGGACCCCGAGTGCCGCGGTCGCCGTGACCGTCATCGCCTCCTACATCGTGATCGCGGTCACCATCATCCTCTTCAAAGCGAAGCCCTTCGACACGTACGCGTGGTCGGCGACCATCGGTACTCTCGTGCTCCTCGTCGTCTATGTGCTGTCCTGCGTCGGCGCGATGCGCGTGTTGTTCTTCTCCAAGGTGAGGACGACCCCCCTGTGGGAGATCATCTTGCCGATCGGCGCGATCATCGTGCTCGGCTACACCCTGTACCGCAACGTCGTACCGTACCCCACGGGGGCCGGCAAATGGCTGCCCATCATCGCGGCCCTCTGGATCGTGTTCGCGATTGCGGTCGTCGTCGTGCGGCCCAAGCTGGCCAAGGAAGCCGGAATCCGGCTGGCCGTCGATGAAGGCCTCCTGACGGAGGGCGGCTCGCCGGTGAGCGCGACAAGCGCGGCGCCCCACGGCTCCGACCGGGACCCCGGCGCCTCCTGAGAACAGCGGTCCGCCCGCCCGGCCTGCAGCGTAGCTGCCCGAGGCCGGGCGGGCGGACCCGGCGGGAATCGCGCTTCGCGGCGGTAGCGAAAGGCAAGTGGCCGCGTCATCCGCGGCGCACCTGCGCGGCGATGACTTCGTAGGGGGCCGAATGCGCAGACTCGTGGTTCTCATCCTTCTCGTCGCCGGCCTGGCGGCCGCCTGCCCCGCCGCCGCCCCGGCGAGCCGCCCTCCCGCTCGGCAGCCGGCAGGGTCGTCGCCGACGCCGCGGCCGCTGGTCGTCCTGATCGGCGGCTTGAGCTCGCAGACCCCAAGCCGCGAGGGCGACCCGCGCGGCGGCGCCTGGAAGTTCGTGAAGCGGCGGCTCGAGGCGGCCGGCTACGACGTGTACGCGGCGGCGACGCGGCCGCAGGCGCTGCCCGGCGAAGACCCCGATTTCATCGACTCGGAATCCGGCGACTGGCGCGCGTCGGCCAGGCGCCTCGACCTTCAGCTCGAAGGCGAGGGCTACGGCGGCCGCCCCGTCGTCCTCGTCGGGCATTCCATGGGCGGCCTCATCGCCAGGGTCTACGCGCAGATCTGGCAGGACTTGGGCAGCGGCTGCGAGCCGCTCGGCATCGTCCAGCTCGGCACGCCGAACGAGGGCTCGGCGGCGGCCCACTTGGCGGTAGGGCCCTTCGACTCCGATGCCGCCGACAAGCTCGCCGACCCCGTCTTCATGGCGGCGTTCAACGACGGGTTCCCGAACGCTCAGGGCCTGCCGATCTATCGCATCGCCGGCGCCTACTTCCCCAAGGCGGCCCGCGCGCTCTCGCTGCAGCGCGTCGACCTGAGGCTGATCTGGAATGCCGTCTACGCGCTGTACGGGACGCAGGACAACGACTCGGTGGTGACCGTGGCCAGCGTCCGCGGCGGGCCGACGCGCGGCTGGCGCGGCTGCGCCACGTTCAAGGCCGTGCACGCCGACTCCCAGTGGCTGTCGTCGTTCCGCGACGCCGCCGGCTGCGTGCTGCCGCGGCGCTCGGGCAAGAAGGGTGCCGCGGCGATCGACGAGAGGATCATGCTCAAGATCATCGCCGATGTGCGCGGCGTCGCCTCCGGCGCCACGCAGGTGAAGACCGTCTACGACGGTCAGGGCGCCTCGCGGCCTGCCTGGAAGTAGCCGCGGCCGTCGCCGCGGCTCACCCGTGCCCGACGATCCGCGCGTAGGCCTGCGGATCGGTCGCGCCTTCTGTCGAGAAGACGAGCACGTTGGCGCGCGCGCCGATGCCGAAGCGCGCGCGTGGCTCAGCCAGCTCGGGGGCGGAGCAAAGGGCGAGCAGCCCGGCGAGTCCGGCGGCGCCGCTCTCGCCCGACTCTATGCCTGCGTGCGCCAGCAGGCGCATGGCTTCGCGCGCGCGCTCGTCGTCGACGGTGATGCAGAGATCGTACGTGCCGGCCAGAAGGGGCCAGGCGACGAGTGACAGCGTGCCGCAATTGAGGCCGGCCATGATGGAGCGGTGCGGGCCGGGGACGGTGACGATCCTGCCGGCGGCCAGCGACTCCAGCATGCACGCTGCGTCGCCCGGTTCTACCGACACGAGGGTAGGGCCCTCGCCGCCGCGGTAGTGCGCGCCGACCGCGGCGGCCAGGGCCCCCACGCCGCACTGCACGAGCGCGACGTCCGGCTGCGGTAGTCCGCCCTGGTCCAACTGCTCGTCGATCTCGTGGAGGATCGTGGCGTAGCCGGCGATCACGGCTTTGGGGATGTGCTCATAGCCGGGCCACGACGTGTCGCTGACGATGAGGCACCGCTCGCCGGCGTCTTGTGCCGCGCGGGAGACGGCGTCGTCGTAGGAGCCGCCCACGACCTCAAGCCGAGCGCCCTCCCCCTCGATCGCGTCGATGCGCGCCCGGACCGTGCCCGCGGGCACGTAGATCGTGGCTTCCAGACCGAGCAGCGCGGCCATGTGAGCCACGGCTCTCCCGTGGTTGCCGTCCGTGGCCGTGACGAGCTTCAAGGGACGCAGAGATTCGGCGCGCTCCAGAAGGGCCGCGAAGGTGGGCGCCGCAGGCAGTCCGAGCAGCTCCGCGATGGCGCAGTTCACGGCCCACGACGCGCCAAGGATCTTGAACGCGGGGAGCCCGAAGCAGCGTGACTGATCCTTGACGACAAGCGACGCGACGCCCACCCGCCGGGCCAGCTCGGGAGTGCTTATCAGTGGCGTCGGCGCGTACCCCGGCATGCTCTGGTGAAACGCCGCGGGATCGGGCGCGGCCGGCGGCATCGCGCCCGCTGCAGGCTCGACGATCTCGTTCACGTAGAACCGGTTCAAGGAGCCACCTCTCGCGGCGCCGCCGTGCCGTGCGCCGGCCCGGGATCCGGGCCGTCGGTGCGCACGCTGCCGGCGAGGAGAGTCTCGATCTCTGGCATGTGTTCCTCCGCGCTTCTGCTCATCGCGGCCCTGCGCCGCCGGTTTCGTCATGATAGCAGGCACTTCGCCGTGCTAGAGTGGGCCGCGTGAGTGCCGTCGAAGGGCGCGGTCCGCGCCGCCGGAAAGGAGCCACCATGTCCAGGCATGCCGGGCGCGCGAGGAGCGCGCCGCTCGCCCGCGCCGCACTGCTGGTCGTCCTTGCCCTGGGCCTCGCCCTGAGCGCCTGCGGCGGGGGCTCGTCCTCCTCCACCTCGCCGTCCTCGCCGGCCGCCGCCGGGACGCCGGTCAAGGGCGGCACGATGCTGGTCAGCTACATGAGCGAGCCGCAATACCTGGACCCCGCCGCCGACTGGGAGGGCAACGGCTGGTCCATCGAGCACTGCCTCTACAACACGCTCCTCACCTACGCCAGCGGCAGCGGCAGTGCGGGCACGGTGCTCGTGCCCGACATGGCCACCGAGGTGCCTACCGTGGCAAACGGCGGCATCACGAACGGCGGCAAGACCTACACGTTCCACCTGCGCACCGGCATCAAGTTCGCGCCGCCGGTGGACCGCGAGGTCACGACCGCCGACGTCAAGTATTCGATCGAGCGCATGATGAGCCCGGACACCAAACCGGTGCCGCCGGGCACCAGCTTCTTCATGAGGATCGTGGGCGCGCCGGAATTCAACGCCGGCAAGACGCAGAGCATCGCCGGCATCAAGGCCATCGACGCCTCCACGCTCGAGATCGACTTGAGCAAGCCGGACGCGACCATCCTCTACGCCCTCACGATGTCGTTCTGCGACGTCGTGCCGAAGGAGTGGGTCGAGCAGCAGGGGGCCAAGTTCGTGCGTAGCCCGCTCGGCACCGGCCCGTACATGATGGACCACTGGACGTCGGGCCAGGAGCTCGTGCTCACGCGCAATCCCAACTGGTTCGACTGGCGCGGCCATCCCGATGCTTGGGCCGACGGCATCAAGTTCCAGTTCTCCGTCAATCCCCAGACCGCGCTGCTGAAGCTCAAGCGCGGTGAGAACGACGTCCTCGGCGACTACATACCGCCCAGCGACTACGTCAGCGTGACCACCGACCCGGTCTGGAAGAGCCAGGTCGCCAACGCGCCTGCCATCGCCATCGACTACCTGTTCATGAACGTGACGATGAAGCCGTTCGACAACCCCAAGGTACGCGAGGCGATCTCCTGGGCGATCGACCGCGACAAGCTGATCAAGCTCATCTCGGGCGCGGGCAGCCGGCTCGACCAGATCTACCCCGCCGGCCTGCCGGGACACGTCGATGGTCCCGCCGGCGTGTTCGGCGGCTACGACGTCGCCAAGGCCAAGCAGCTCCTCGCCGCGGCGGGGTATCCCAACGGGTTCCAGACGATGCTCTACTCGCACAACGTCGACCCGTGGCCCAAGGTCATCCAGTCGATCCAGAACGACCTCAAGCAGATCGGCGTCGCGGCGCAGGTCAAGCTGGTCAACCGGTCCACCTACTGGACGCTGATCAGCCTGCCCGGCAAGACGCCCATGGGGCTGCAGGACCTGTGGCAGGACTTTCCGGACCCCGCCGACTTCCTCGTGGCGGGCTTCAGCAAGAGCAACGCCGTGGCCAACGGCCTGAACCCCAGCTACTGGTGGGACCCGCAGGTCGAGACGCAGCTGGCCCGGAGCTTCACGATGACCGACGAGAAGGCGCGGCTCACGCTCTTCGATCAGATGCAGCAGGAGACCATGGCGCAGTGGCCGGCAGTCCCGCTCTATCAACCCAACGTCAACTCGGTGTTCTCAAAGCGCACCCACGGGTTCTACCTGCACCCCGTGTGGATCTTCGACTTCCTCGACTACTGGCTGAGCACGTAGCGCGGCGGGCCTGAAGGGCCGGCATGGCGCGTCTGTGCCCGGGGTGCTGCAGGCAACCCGCACCCCGGTGGCGAAGCAGTCTTCTGGCACGCTCTTCGGAGAACCTGCGAGCCCTCCTCAGTCGCGCTCAGCACGCGTGCCGCGTTGTGACATGAGGCCGGAGGATCCATGGGCACGGATCAATCGCTACGCGCCGTCGCCGGCCGGTTCGGCGGCGCCCGTGACGACTACGACGACTACGACGACTACGATCAGATCTACGGCGATGAGCCCCTGCGGCGCTCGCCGCCGGCGCAGGAGCGGGCGGTGAGGCCGCTCGCCGTCGTGCGTCCGCCGCGCGTCGAGGTCTCGCTGGTCACGCCCCGGGACTTCGACGCCGCCCAGCGGATCGCCGACCTCCTCCGCGCCGGTGGTCCCGTCATCGTCGACCTGCTGGGCTGCGAGCCAGATCTGACAATACGCCTCACAGACTTCTGCAGTGGCCTTGCCTACGCTCTCGACGGAAGACTGCACTTCATCGGCGAGAAGGTCGTGCTGCTCGCGCCGCACAACGTCGAGCTTTCCGGCGCGGGCCCCGGCGCTCTGCAGGAGAGGCGCTTCTTCAACCAGGTCTAGAGCGGCACGACCTCGCCGCCGCAGGAGCGGCCGGCGCGGCGGCGCCTCTACTGCGCGTTATCGGCCCAGCGGAGCTGCGCGATCGTGGCGGCGATGCCGGCGAGAAACGTGAGCGCGACGACGACGAGGCTGCTTGCCGCGACCGACGCGGCCGGCTTTCCGATGGCGCCGATCAGCAGAGGGACGATCGACCAGGGGAACCACGCCGCCCAGCCGGTGTGGCTGAACACGTCGCCGAGCAAGAGCATGGCGAGGGCGAACCCCAGCGGCGGCAGGTAGCCGCGGCCGAGCATCGCGATCCACGCGACGACCGGCACCAGAAGATACGCGATCGCGGCCGCGAGCAGGGCGTCGTGGACGGCCCCGAGGGCAGTCGCCCGAGAAAAGTCGGGCAGGGCCAGGGCCGCGCCGAGGACGAAGCCCTCGGCGAGCACGGCCACGACGAGCGCGGCCCACCACACGGCGGCCACCACGAGCTTCGCGAGCGCGAACCAGTGGCGGCCTACCGGCAGGGCGAGCAGGTTCTTGGCCGTGCCCTCCGTGTACTCCCGGCCGAACACGTAGGCGACGATGAAGGCGAGCAGCAGCATCCCGCCCATGCCGACCACCATCGTGAGCATCGAGAAGTAGGCGGGCCACGTCGCGGAGAGTCCGGAGAGGTTTGCCTTGGTGCCGAGCAGGCCGAGCTTCGCGGCCCGGCCCGGCTCTCGCACGATCCACATCATCAGCGCGATCGCCAGAGGTCCCAGCGAGAGCGCCGCGAGCGAGAGCCAGGTGACCTTGCTGCGGCGCAGCTTGAGGAGCTCGGTGGCCAGCACCTGCACGAACGTCATTGGGCACCTCCCGTGAGCCGCAGGAAGTGCGCCTCGAGGTCCTCGCGTGCCTGAGTGATCTCGGTGACGTCGAGTCCGGCGCCGACGAGCACGCGAGCCAGCTCCGGCACGCGTCCCTGCGCGTCGTAGACCCGCAGCCGGCCGCCGGCTTGCTCGACGCGCGCGAAGCCCGCCGCGGCGAGCAGCGTCGCCGCGCGCGCGGGCTGCGCTACGCCGACCTCGACGTACAAACGCTCCTCGACGCGTAGCTGGTCGCGGTCGAGCTCCTCGAGCAGCCGGCCCTCGTGCATGATGCCGATGCGATCGACGAGATGGGCGATCTCGGTGAGGATGTGGCTCGACACGAAGACCGTGACGCCCTCCTCGCCGGCGCGGGAGCGCAGCAGCTCGCGGACCTCGACGATGCCGGCGGGGTCAAGCGCGTTGGTCGGTTCGTCCAGAATGAGCAGCTCGGGGCGGTGCAGCAGCGCGCGGGCCAGCGAGAGCCGCTGCTTGTTGCCCAGCGAGAGCACTCTGGCGCGCCGCTCGGCGAGCCCGCCGAGCCGCAGCAGCTCGATGACCTCGGCGACTGCCGCGCGCGGCGCTCGCGTGAGGCGGCGCTGCACGTCAAGGTTCTCGCGCACGGTGAGGTTCGGGTAGGCGCTCGCGCTCTCGACCAGGTAGCCGACGCGCGCGAACGGGGCGGTCGTGCCCGGCCGCACGCGCCCGCCGAGCACCTCGACGTCGCCGCCGCTCGGCCGGATCAGGCCGAGCAGCATGCGGATGGTGGTCGTCTTGCCGGCGCCGTTTCTGCCGAGGAAGCCGTAGATCTCGCCGCGGCGCACGTTCAGATCGAGGGCGTCGACGGCGAGCGCGTCGCGGTAGCGCTTGGTGAGCGCGCGCGTGGCGATGGCGATCTCGGCGCTCAGGGCTGCCTCCCCTGGTAGCCGAGCGCGCGCAGGGCGAGCGCGGTCGCTTTCGTCAGCGCGGCGGGCGTCTCGCTGAGGGCAGTACCGGCGAGCTCGACGCTCTGCAGCCCGGCGAGCACAAACCACGCCGCTGCCCGCGGGTCGTCGACGCGGAAGACGCCCTCGGCGACGCCCTGTGCGACGATCGCTTCCAGGAGTGGCACGAGCTTCAGCGTCAGGCCTTCGGCGAGGCGGTCGTGCAGGATACGGTTCTCGGGGCGGTGCATCAGCTCGGCAAGCGCCGCAGCCTCGGGCTCAGCGCCGACCTCGGACAAAACGCCGCTCAAGCCGAGCAGCTTGTCGACGGCCGACGACGCGGCTCCGAGGCGCGCCGCCGCGTTCTGGGTGATCGCGGCGGCCAGGCGTTCGACCACCGCGAAAACGGCATCGTCCTTGGAGTCGAAGTAGAGGTAGAACGTGCCCTGCGCGACGCCGGCCGCCTTGACGATGTCGCTGACGGTCGTGTTGGCCACGCCGCGCTCGGCGAACATGGTCGCCGCCGCCGAGACGAGCGCGGCTCGGCGGGCTTCGCGGTCGACGACGCGGGGCATTGGGGCTCCAGGCTCGGTGGACAGACTCTGGCGAGTAGGTGACTGACAATCAGTCATCATACGCCCCGTGTCAAAGGCCTCGGAGGCCCGGAGCCGCGACAAGCCGCGGATCGGCGCGGCCTTGACTGCGCGGCACGCAGGCCCGCGGAGCACCGCTTCGTGCGGCGCCGCGAGGGTCTATGATTGGCTTCGGCGGCCGTTCCCGGCGGAGAGGCGGAGGATCCCTGTGAGGCTGAAGCACGGCGCGTTGGCAGCGGTCCTCCTGACGATAGCGCTCCTGGCCGCGGTGGCCGCGGGCTGCGCGAAGGAGGGCGGCGTGACCTCGGCCTCGCCGGCGGCCGCGGCCTCCACGCCCGGCCTCAAGGCGGCCATGGTGGCAGACATCGGCGGCCTCGGCGACAGGGGTTTCAACGACCTCGCGTACGCCGGCCTGCAGCGCGCCTCCAAGGAGCTGGGCGTACAGATCGAGGTTCTCGAGCCCAGGGTGCCCGCGGACTACGCGCGCAACCTCACCAAGCTCGCGGCCGCCGGCGACAACCCGGTCTTCGCCGTCGGCTACCAGATGACGGACGCCGTGACGCGGCTCGCCGCGCGGTTTCCCGGCGTGACCTTCGCCGGCCTCGACATCGTCTTCGATCCGCTCGCGGACAACGTGATCGGCCTGAGCTTCAAGGAGCAGGAGGCCGGCTACCTGGCCGGCGTCGTGGCCGGCACGCTGACCACGCGCACCGACGTCGACCCTCGCCTCAACGCCGCGCAGGTCGTCGGCTTCGTGGGTGGCATGAAGATCCCGCCTGTGCAGAGGTACGAGGCGGGGTTCATCGCCGGCGTGAGGTCGGTGGCTCCCGGCGTCAGGGTCAGGAGCGTCTACACGGGCAGCTTCAGCGACGCCCGCAAGGGCAGCGCCGCCGCGAGGAGCCTCATCGCCGGCGGCGCCGACATCATCTTCGCCGCCGCCGGCGTGACCGGCAATGGTGCGGCGGAGGCCTGCAAGCGCGAACGGGCGCTGTTCATCGGCGTCGACGCCGACCAGTACGAGACGATCGCCGGCATCGGCGACACGATCCTCACCTCTGCCGTCAAGCGTGTCGACAACGCCGTGTTTGTGACGGTCAAAGCCGCCGCCGCCGGCGATCTCAAGGGCGGCGAGAACCGGGTCTTCGGCCTGGCCGAGGACGGCGTGGGGCTGGCGCCGTTTCACGAGTGGGACGCGAAGCTGCCTCAGGACATCAAAGACGCGGTGGCCAAGGCCCGGGATGATGTCGTCAGCGGCGCCGTGACCGTGCCTGAGACGGCAGCCCACTCGTCGCCGTAGCGGGACGCGCTGGCGGGGCGCGCCTGATGTAGAGTCGAGCGGACAAGCCACCGCCGGAGGCACACCGTGGACCACGCAGCTTCTGCCACCGCCGCATCCGCCGCCGCGGCCACCCCGGCCTCCACCGCCGCGGCTGTCGAGCTGGGCCGCGCGCTCGCCGAGCAGGTGGGGCGCGTCATCGTCGGCAAGGCCGACCAGACGCGCCTCGTCACGGTGGCCCTGCTGGCCGACGGCCACGTGCTCCTCGACGACGTTCCCGGCGTCGCCAAGACCCTCCTCGTGCGCACGCTCTCCGCCGCCCTCGGTCTGAGCTTCTCGCGCGTCCAGTGCACGGCGGACCTGCTGCCCGCCGACGTCACAGGCTCGATGATCTACGATCAGAAACGCAGCGAGTTCGAGTTCCGCCCCGGGCCGCTGTTCGCCAATATCGTTCTCGCCGACGAGATCAACCGCGCCACGCCGCGCACGCAGTCGGCCTTTCTGGAGGCGATGGAGGAGCGCGGGGTCACGGTGGACGGCACGACGCACCCCTTGCCGGGGCCGTTCATGGTGCTCGCCACGCAGAACCCGGTGGAGCTCAAGGGGACCTTCCCGCTGCCGGAGGCGCAGCTCGATCGCTTTCTGCTGCGTTTGCGCATGGGGTATCCGAGCCACGACGACGAGACGCTCATGCTCGAACGCTTTCGCCGCGGCGACCCGCTGGCCGAGGTGCGCGCCGTGGCCTCCACGGACGCTCTGGCCGCGGCGCGCGCGGCGGTTCGCGCCGTGCACGTCGCCGACGACGTCGCGCGCTACATCGTGGCGCTCAGCCGGGCTACCCGCGAGACGCCGCTGCTCAAGCTCGGCGCCAGCCCGCGCGCCTCGCTCTCTCTGCAGCACGCCGCGCAGGCTGCTGCCGCCCTCGCCGGGCGCGACTACGTCACCCCCGACGACGTGCAGGACCTCATCGTGCCCGTTCTGGCGCATCGCCTGATGCTGGCCCGCGACGCGGTCGTCGATGGGCGCAACGCCGACGACGTGCTGCGCGAGATCGCAGAGACCGTGCCGGTGCCCGCCGAAGCCCGCGAGGACGAACCCGCGGCCACGTGACCCGGAGGCGGCCGTGCGCCTGAGATCCATCGCGTGGGCCGGACTCGCCGGATTGGTGGTGGCGGCGCTCCTGCATTCCAGCGCACTCGTGTTTGCGTCACTGGCCGCGTCGGCGCTCGCGGCTCTCGTCGTCACGACGCGCCGCCGCGTGTTCACCGCCTTCACCTTCGAGCGCACGCTCTCCCGGCGCGTCGCTCCTTGGGGCGGCGAGCTCGAGATCACGATGAGCGTCACCAACGCCAAGCTGCTCCCGCTCGTGTGGATGCGTGTGCGCGACGAGTGGCCGGCGGGCCTCGAGCCCCTTGGGTTCGCGCTCAGGCCGCTCAGTCATCTCGGGAGGCAGGCGTTCATCCAGACCATCTCGGTGCGCTGGTATGAGCGCCTGCGGCGACGCTATCGCGTGCGCTGCGTGGAGCGCGGTCTGCATCGGTTCGGGCCGGTCGAGCTGGAGGCCGGCGATCCCTTTGGGATCGCCGGCGTGGAGCGCAAGCTCGAGGCGCGACAGGAGCTCGCCGTGCTGCCCAAGGTGCTCGAAATCCCCGGCTTCGATCTGCTCATCGGCCATCCCCTCGTCGAGGAGACCGTGGCCCACGCGCTGGCCTGCGACCCCACGGCGCTGCGCGGCATCCGGCCATACCGTCCGGGGGACGCGATGCGCGCCATCAACTGGCGCGCCACGGCGCGGTCGGGGGCCTTGCAGACCAACGAGTTCGATCCCGCGTCCCTGGCGGCCGTGCGGCTGCTGCTGGACGTGAGCGGGCTGCGCAGGGCCTGGGAGGGCATCGACCCCGATCTCATGGAGCTCCTGTGCGTGGTGGCCGCGTCGCTGGCCGCCGCTTTCGCGGCCCGCGGCCACGGCGTCGGGCTGGCCTCGAACGCGCGCCTGACTCGTGACTGGCGAGCCGCGGACATCGAGCCGGCGGAAGGCGCGCTGCCCGAGGTGCTCGAGGCCTTGGCACGCATGCTCCCGTATTCGGGGCGCGGCCTTGGCGCGCTGCTCTCCGCGGAGCTCGCCGGCGGGAGCAGCAGGGCCGAGCACGTGGTGGTCACGGCGGCGCTGCGGTCGGGCGCGCGCGGCCCCTTGGCGCAGCTCCGCGCCGAGCGGCCGACCAGGGTGGTGTACGTCGGCCGCCCCACAGACGACGAGGCGCCGCTGGTCGATATCGTGGTGCCCGGCGACTTCGACTGGAGGACGAG
>Ga0114951_10000576_pt1 | contig 49277 bp, 35 predicted proteins | sample AM7aDNAmetaG_FD_88677 | JGI IMG/M metagenome (GOLD analysis project Ga0114951, IMG submission 88677) | Freshwater microbial communities from Finland to study Microbial Dark Matter (Phase II) - AM7a DNA metaG | ecosystem: Environmental > Aquatic > Freshwater > Lake | place: Finland: Lake Alinen...
CAATCATGGCTCTGGGATTTTGGCGACCCCAATTCAGGTGCCATGAATAATTCTAATCAGCAAAACCCCGCTCACCTGTTCGAAACGCCCGGGACTTATTCTGTTTCTCTTTCTGAGACTACTTCCGATGGCTGCCAGAAAACTGTGGTTTACAATAATCTCATCACCGTTTATCCCAATCCCATCGCTGCCTTTACGCCATATCCATCTTTCGGCTCTATTGAGTACCCCTTCATCAGCTTTGTTGACGGGTCTATAGATGCTAATACCTGGTTCTGGAACTTTGGAGACCCCGGATCCCATAACAACTTCTCTACTTTAAATAACCCAACGCATAGGTTCTCTTGTGAAGGCAACTTTATCATAACGCTTACTGTCCAATCTCAATATGGATGCATCGATTCCACATCAGGTATAGTGCATATTCTGTCTGAATTCACTATTTATATTCCCAATGCTTTCACTCCTAATGGTGACGGTATCAATGATTATTTCAAAGCTTATGGCACCAATATAGCCGAATTTAAAATGTATATTTTTGACAGGTGGGGCAAAATGATGTTTGAGTCAGATGATATAAATAAAGGCTGGGATGGTATGTCATCAGTGGCAAACGAACCTTTGATGGAGGATGTGTATGTTTATAAAATAATAGTTAAAGATATCTTTAATAAGATGCACGAATATATTGGACGTGTTACATTGCTATAAAGTTTGTGTTATCTTTATTATTCGAAATGTAATAATGTTAATCACTGTTGTCCGATAAAAATTTTTCAAACATTATGAAATATAGATTTAATAAGTATTTTCAAATATTACGCTCCTACAGAGCTTATTTTTCATAGAGGTTATTTTTTTACAAATATTTTGCACCTCTGGTGCAATTTTTATAGATTAATTTTTATCCTCTTTATTTTGTATATATTAATGGGACAGCGTCCCAGAATATTTGTAAAAAAACTTAAACTGAGAAATATAGGTGCAGAGCACCGAAATATTATACAAATTGAAATAGTAAAAATATTAATCGGACATTAATGAATGTTAATATATAAAAACAAAATCGGAGGTCACAAATTGTAGCCTCCGATTTTTTCTTAAAGTATATTCTTTAAAACAAGAATAGCATCTCTATTCCTCGTCTTTTTCCTGTGCTTCGTAAGCCTTGAGCAGTGTATCCTGTACATCAGGAGGTACTTGCTGGTATTCGGCAAATTTAAGTCCGTAAGTAGCTCTGCCACTGGTAAGAGAGCTAAGTGTTGTAGAATATTTGTTCATTTCGGCAAGAGGAACGCGGGCAATAATTTTCTGGTAATTGCCTTCACTTTCCATACCCATCATTATACCTCTTCTGCCTTGCAAGTCTGTAATAACGTCACCCATGCGGTCTTCAGGAACCAATACTTCCACATCGTAAATAGGTTCAAGGATTTTTGGGCCTGCATTTTTAAAAGCTTCTCTGAAGGCATTTCTTCCTGCCAGTTTAAACGAAATTTCATTCGAATCAACAGGGTGCATCTTGCCGTCAAATACACTAACAACAATATCTCTGGCATAAGAACCTGTCAAAGGACCTTCTTCAATTTTAGCCATGATACCTTTGAGAATAGCCGGATGGAAACGGGCATCAATAGCACCGCCAACAATACAGTTCTGATAAATAAGTTTGCCGCCCCAAGCAAGATTAATCTCATCAGTACCCCTTATAGGGAATTCATTCTGTGGCACTTTACCTTCATAATAAGGCTCTATCATCATGTGTACTTCACCAAACTGACCAGCGCCACCAGACTGTTTTTTATGACGGTACATTGATTTTGCAGGCTTTGTTATTGTTTCTCTGTATGGAATTTTTGGTGTAATAAATTCGATATCAATTTTGTCAAGATTCTCTATTTGCCATTTGGCTATGTTTAAGTGCAACTCACCCTGACCGTGAACTATAATTTGTTTAAGTTCTACTGAATGCTCAACGATTATGGTTGGATCTATGCTGCGTAATCGTTTTAAAACGCCACCTAATTTTTCCTCATCAGAGTTATTTTTAGCTTTTATAGCTGTTCTAAACCTTGGATTAGGAAATACTATCGGGGTAACAATATCATCCTGATTTTTGGGAGAACTTAATGTCTGGTTAGTGCAGGTATCTTTTAACTTAATGGTTGCAGCAATATCTCCGGAAAGTACTTTTTCAATTTTAGTTCTGTTTTTACCATTAATGGCAAAAATCTGTGAAACTCTTTCTTTAGAGCTTGTAACCGGATTAACCATATCCATACCTTCGCTTATCTGGCCTGACATCACCTTGAAAAAAGAAACTTCGCCAAGATGTGGTTCAATAGATGTTTTGAAAATAAAAGCACAAGCAGGCTGGTTAATATCATATTTCAATTCTTTTCCTTCAGTTGTTTTAGGGAATGGTAAATCAGCAGAAGACGGTGCAGAAGAAGCAATAAAGTCCAATAATACAGAAACGCCCATATTTTCTTTGGCAGAGATACAAAACAAGGGGTACATATCTCTACGGGCAATACCCAGCTTAATTCCCTTTTGGAAATCTTCTTCCGAGAGGGTCCCATTTTCGAAGAATTTTTCCATTAAAGCTTCGTCACTTTCAGCAGCTGCTTCAAGAAGTTTATTGTGTAATTCTTCGGCTTTTGCTTTCTCTCCGGCAGGAATATCAAGTATCTCGGGTTTGCCACCACCCTTAGTAAATTTCAGAAGTTTCATTTTGCTTACATCAATCACCTGATTGAAACCAATACCCGGGTTAATTGGATACTGAACAATAGTTACCTTTTCGCCAAACTGATGTTTCAGTTCTCTTAAAGTTTCATCGAAATTGGCTTTATCGTGCTCCAGCTGGTTAACCACAAAAATTACGGGACTATGATTATTTGCTGTATGACGCCATGTTATTTCAGTACCTACTTCAACACCATTTTGTGCATTAATAACCATCAGGGCAGTGTCCGCCACTTTCAGCGATGCTATGACCTCACCAATAAAATCATCAAAACCAGGATTATCAATAATATTAATTTTCTTTCCACCGATTTCGGTGAACAATACTGAAGAGAATATCGAATTCTGACGTTCAAGCTCTATCTCTCTGTAATCAGATAAGGTATTGCCCTCATCAACAGAACCTCTTCTGTTGATTAAGCCTCCTTCAAATACCATGGCCTCTGTCAAGGTAGTTTTTCCGCATTTTGCACCTCCAATAAGTGCAACATTTTTAACTTCTGTTGGTTGATAAATTTTCATTTTAGTATATAAATTTTATTTATTAATTAGCTTAAAAAAAATGGAGCACAAAAGTATAAAAAACTGTTGAATAAATATAATCTTTTATCTATTTATCATTAACAAATTATTTGAGTGTGTAATCCGAGCATTCCAATTCGAAGATGTACATTATAAACAAATAATGATATTGGGCGTTTCAGGAATTAACTTTTAGTTTAAAAAAGAACCTGATTACTTTCCAAAGAACCCTACTAAAAAACCAGTATGTTCTTAAAAATGAATTCTTTATATCAATAATTTTAAACGCATTTTTAAGTTCTGATAAAAAGCCAGCATTCTGTTTTATTTCATATTTCTTTAAAAGCTTACCTAAAAAGCTCCAACGAGGTATTGCCTTTTTATCAATTTTATTTTTATTCCAATCCTCGTTAACCAAATGAATAATTTTCCATTTATTATTAACCTTAGCATTATACAGAATAAATTTTTTGACATAATTCCAGTTGTCAATATTGGTAAAATCCTTCACAAAATGTAATAATCCCAGATTAACGACATTATTATTTAATATTCTGATTGGCAAATTCCAGTCATTATTACCGGTTGTAATTTTTTCCTTAGCTTCAAAAAAACATCTTTTCATCAAATCGCTTCTCTGAGGACATTTCATTACATTACCCACAGTCAGAAAATCGTGATGTGTTCTGAACACATATTCATCAGGAAAATCAAGTGGTTTTATACAAACCACATCCATGTCTGTCCACCAGCCTCCTTTTTCGTAAAGAAGTTTGTATCTGAAAATATCTGAAAATCCAGCATAACTTCCTTTGCCATGCCCAAACTGATTGATTTCGGAATAAGAAAAAACTTCAGAAGCAGGAATTATTAAAGAAGCATCTTCTATCTTTATACCAACAGGTAATACTGTTTCAATATCATCATAAAGCCATAAGTGGAACTCGTGTCCCTGGGCTATAAAAGAATTGATGCATAATAATTCTATTGGGGAAAGCTTTTTACCTATCCACAAAGCATGAACAATAATGTTTGAATTATCTATAGCCATATTATTTCTCCAAATCTATTAAAAATAATTGGATTCTATCAATAATCTTTAATGTTATATACTTTGAGCGGTCATAATTTACGTTTTTATTAATCCACCGAAGTACGAATTATTTACGAACATACGAACAGTGGTATTCGTATGTTCGTATTTTGTTCATACTTCGTTGTTTACATTGAAAAGTGTCAACTTATTCCCATTTGCAGTATAGTCAAAAAAAAATACCCTATCTTTGTAATAAAAAAATAGCTATGATAATTGCCGGAGCAGGTTCTGCTGGAAAAGAAACGTTAGAAATTCTGTTAGCCACCACTTCATGCAGTAAAGATATATTCTTTTATGATGAAGGGAAAGTTGTTCCCGACTTAGTTTTTGACAAATACCGGGTATTTAAAGATGAGAACTCCTTAAAAGAACATTTAGTGCAGTGCCCTGATTTTTGTGCAGCAATTGGTAACAGTCGTTTAAGGAAGAGGATTTATGAAAGAATCATTGCTTTGGGGGGAAAGCCTATAAATATTTTTGCCAATAATAGTTTTTGCATTTCAAAAGTTGAAGTGAATGGAACAATCATCCAACCCGGAGTAACCATTTCGTATGATGTATCAATAGGCAAATCCTGTATAATACATGCTAACAGCACTATTGGACATAAGGCTGATATAGGCGACTTTGTCAATATAGGGCCATTAACCTCTGTTATAGGACCAATAACCATAGGAGATCACTGTTTTATAGGTGCAGGCTCTGTTCTCTTGCCTAACATAATCATCGGCAAAAATGTTATAATACCTGCCGGGAGTGTTGTAAAACGCAACCTTATGGATTATGAAACCTTCTGAAAGAGATACTGTCATTATATATTTTCCTGATACGGGAGGCCATAATTTCACTCCTCCTTACGAACTTCTTTTTCAATATGAAGCATTAAAATCTCTACCGGTTAAGGTGATTTTGGTTGACCATAGAACAAATGACCTTAAAGAAATACTTAACCAACATCATCAAACAACACTATTAGTAGTTATCAGCACCATCATCAAATATACCTCTATCACAATTTCGAAGCAATATGATGATGGTATTTTGGCTTCAGAATACATTCATGTCAATTATAGCCTACCTGTTTTATGGACAGGGTTAGCGCCAACAATACTGGATTTATTATTAAGTCCCTTTACAGATTATATTCTGAAAGCCAACAGCGAAAGGGCGCTGTTGCAATTAGTGAAAGCCTTTTTAGAAAGGAGCACTTTTGATAACATCGAAAACCTCGGCTATAAAAATGACGATAAAATGATGATTCAAAATACAGTTGTTCCATACGATGCATTTGAGCACTTCGGTAACTTCGATTTATCTGTATTAGATATCAGAAAGTATATACACAACCAGACTTTCGATTATGTTGCAACCACCGGGTGTATAAACAAATGCAGTTTTTGCACAGTACCTTTGATTTATTCACAGAAATGTTTTCATAATGCCATTCATGTTGTTGCAAATCATCTTTCAACCCTAACAGATAAATACAAAGAAATCAGAATAATACATTTCAGGGACGACAATTTTATGGCGCAAAAAAACTTTGTTTTTTCGCTTTTTGAATTGCTGCAACAGAAAGATGTTCATTTTTTATGGAGTGCTCAAACCAGCATAAATGTTTTAACCACCTACAAAGACGAAGAATTAATCTGGTTGCATCAACAAGGATGCACTAACATTTCCATAGGCATTGAATCGGGCGACCCCTATATTCTGAAAAAAGTAACCAAATCTAAAACTGACATTAATAAGAGTATCCAAAGTATAAAAAAACTTTTACAAGCCTCCATATCGCCTTCATTAACGAGTATTATCAGTTTCCCTTACAACAATGGCCGTGACTTTAGAAAAACGCTTAAAGTACTTATGAAAATTAAGCTTTTATATCCCAAATTAAGCTTATACTGCACAGTTTTTCATCCTATTCCCAAGACAGAAATTTTTAACGAATTGTTTCCTTCAGAAGCTCTCACAATTAAATCTTCTGATTATAATAATTGGACAACTGATAAAGAGCGGCTGATATTAAAAAAATTTGAACAGCTCTATTTTACTTTTTGCGACCGTTTTTTTTACAAAAGCCTGCCACATGAAACAGGTAAAAAAATAAGAGTGCTGAATATTCTGCTCTACCCATTTATACGTTTTCGCTTTTTCCTTGGCTCGACGCACTTCCTGTGGGAATATAATATTGCATCTAAAAGGCTTAAAGCAATACAAAAGGAATATGGGTTACCTGAAGACAAAGAATCATCCTGTATAGGTATCAGGCATCTTAACACAAACTATGGCTATAACGTTGTTAAAATAGATAAATAGTATTTACTTCTTGAAAAACGTCTAAACCCCTTTCTGAGGTGAGCTTCGAAGCATAATATTAATCCCGACGAACTTCGTTATTAATACGAATTTGATTTAATGGTTTCACTTTTTGAAATCATAGTCTCATTAACAAAAGATGAAAAGCAATGGCTGTTAAATGATCTGCAATTGTGTCATCGTCGTTTTCATTAAATTCATTCTGAATAAATTCAGGTTTACAAGTTGAAAGGTATCTGGAGAAATGCTCACTAAAAAGAGCTAAAGGAATTCTTTCAAGGACAAATTCAATTCTTTTTTCGAATAATTTATTAATGTTGTTGTTTTCAGATAGCCTAAGAATATTATTAAAGCTGTTTTTTTTATTTTCAATGCGTTCTTCTATTACTATAGAGTCGTTTTTTTGAATTTGTTCTGCAACTGGTATCCATGATACCAACAGCTTTATTAGTGCTTTAAATTTGTCACTGTTTGTTCTCTGCACTTCTGTTTCCAAAGAGCTGAAACAGAACTTTTTATAGGTTTCAACTATTTGGTTTATTTCTTCGGAGGGTAGCGACCACAAGGCCAAATGCCAAGGTTTAAAAACTATATTATAATTAAAGTTCCAATTTGCCGAATTACATCTCTCAACAATCTGTGGTATTTCTGCCCAGTTAATCTGCATTGGGCAAATGGTTATGTTAAACTGAGTTCCTGCTGATTTGCAATAATCCGAAAATTTAGTTAGATTATCCAAAGTATTCTCTAAGACAGCTCCAATCCTAATTTTTTCGTAAACTTCTTTTCTAAAACTGTCGATAGAAACCGTAATATTAAACCTGCCTTTATTTAAGGCATCCTGCACCCTGCTATTAAATACTGTACCATTAGTGGTTATGTAAATATTCATATCGGGGTTGACAGCAACCATTTTCTCCCACAAATCATAATATGAATTTATTAAGAAGGGTTCGCCACCTGTAAACACAGCTCCTTTTAAATAGGGTATGAATTCTTCCAGTTGTTGGATAAAATGCTCATCATAACGAAAAATATCTGCCTTTGGCTGAATGTTCTTATTTAATTGTATTTTTGAAGAAAGGCTGGCATCGCACATGATACAGGCAAGATTACAGGTATTATCTATCGAAAAATCCATAAACACCGGATAGCCACTATCAGAGATTGCATAGTGATCAAAAGACAAGGCATTTACATTGTCGAAATTTTCTGTAAAGAAATTAGACGCACAGAAATTACAGGCTGAAGGGATTGAATACGTTTTCATTTGCTCCCGCATCAGATTGAGGGTATTGCCAAACCAAATTTCCCTAAGACTGTTTTTTTTAAGCGACTGGAAATCAACATGATGACAGCAAACCTGAACATAGCCGTTTTGGTTAAAGCGCAAGGCTGTGAAGGGTGCCCAACAAAATGCCTTCTGTTTTTCTTTAAGCCTTTTTATATTATATATTTTTTTTAACCTTATCAGTTTTTTATCTTGCTTCCTATAAATTGAAAATATTTTTTTAAAAATGCCCATAAGCAATCAAAAAAGAATAAACTACCAAAAAATTAATTTCACTGTAAAGGTACAATATACGCTTCTCATTAAGATGAAAAATATTAACTTTGTTTAGAACATATTAATCACAATAAAAGATGCCAATTTCCATAAGTATAATAAATTGCAGCACCAGAAAAAATGGCAGGACATCAAGATTGTTAGAACCTTTTATTGAAGGGATTCTTAATTCTGAGAGCGCCAGAGTTCACCAATATTTTTTAAATGAATGGGAATTGAAATGTTGCGAAGGTTGCTTTTCATGTTGGTTTAACCAACCAGGTAAATGCAAAACAAACGATGACTTTACGTTGAATATACATAAGATTTTTGAATCTGACATATTGGTTTTAGCTTCACCTTTATGGATTGGCAATGGAACTCATTTATTTAGAATTTTTACAGAACGATTAGTGAGCTTATTGGTACCGTATTTTCAAAAAACAGGAAAAAGCGGTTTATACGGGCATAAAAAGCTTGATAATTTTAAAACAAAAGAAGTGGTTTTGTTTTCAAATTGTGGTTTAACAGGGTTGCATAATTTCCGCCCTATAATAGAACAATGCTTAGCTTTAGAATATTTATGTGATTTAAATTTTTCCACATCTGTACTTAAAGACCAAGCCCTTGAATTAAAATTTTCAGGTGAAAAAGAAATTAAAGAATTATTTATTGAAATAAAATCTCTTGGATTTGAAATGTCATCTAACTTTGAGAAATTCAAACAAAAAGGACATTTTCTCTTAAAAAGGCTTATCGAATCGGAAAAATACAATGAGTTATGCAATAAGTCATTCAAGGAAGAATTCGAGAAAATGAAGTTTAAGACTTAGGAATAGTATATATTTTACCAAATTGAGCCATTCTGACATAATTTTTAAAACTTTTTATAATATCATTTTCAATTTCTTTAACTTGCTCATCATTGAGTTCGTGCAGAAAACAAGTTGGGTCTTCAGCATATACATTGCCCTTATAGTAATATGACATAACTCTGCATCCACCACAAGTGTGGGTATATTTACAGTTACCGCATTTACCTTCAAGATGACTTCTGTCTGTGATTTTCCGAAAAAGTTCTGACTCAAATAATATCTCTTTTAATGGCGTTTTTAAAACATTTCCACCGCTTACGTGATCTAGAAACATGGGGCAAGGAGACACCTCTCCTTCTGCATTAATAGCATAATAAGACCCTACCCAACAACCAGCACTCGGATTTATCGGGATTTGTTCCTTCTTCAAATCTTGTCCGGAAATTCTTTCATACACTTCGGGGGGCAACATATAAGGTGTATAGCTTACCTGTCCATTAAAATATTTACGAAGAACGGGATGAAAGAAATCTCTTAAACTATCCTTGTTAAACATCAGCTCATGCTTTGGACAACTCCTTGGCACAAAAGGAATTCTGTTAAATGGCAGCGAATGCTTTTTGATATTTAACACAGTAGTTTCAAATAATTCTTTGTTAAACTCTCCAATAGTAACACTGATGTTTGCTCTGATATGATGTTTTTCAATTTTTTCAAGGACATTTAATGTAAATTCAGCTTCAACATTTCTTGTTTTAACATTATCAGTATCAAATGAATTTATGCCCAGAGAGATGATTAAATTATCTCCTGCTGCATCTTTAATCTCTTCCAGTTTTTTATCGGTCAACAATAAACCATTTGAAGCTATCCCTATTCCGAAGCCAATTTCATTAGCTTTTATTATTAATGCTATTGCATCTTCACGCAATAAAAATTCTCCTCCTGAAAAATTTATCAACTTTGTTCCTAATGAATAAGCCGGCACCATTATTTTATCTACAATGTCTTGAAATGAAATATCATCATACTTTTTTTCAGGATGAGAACCTGTAGAACAAAACTGACAACCGAGGTTACAATTTCTTGTTACTTCAAGATATAAAGTATGGTATTTATTAAGCATTGATGATAATTTGATATTCAAAGATAAAGTTTTATCTTTGAAAAAAAATAATTATGTTAGAAAATAACCTTGGACATAATATCATTAAAAGGCTTCCATACGAAGAATCCTTTTTATTTGTTGATGAGATAAGCTATGTAGACGAGAATAAAATAACAGGGCATTATACTTTTACAAAAGATGCTTTTTTTTATAATGCTCATTTTAAAAACAATCCTGTAACACCCGGAGTTATATTAATTGAAATGATGGGCCAAATAGGGTCGGTATGTCATCTGGTTTATATTCAAAAATTATACTTAACAGAAGTTCCATTTTATCCTATCCTTTCGCATATTGCCATTGATTTTAATAAGCAAGTCCTTGTTGAAGACAAACTCACGGTGATTTCAAATAAAATTTATTACAGAAATAAAATCCTCAAATCAGATGTGGAGCTCTTAGATTCAAAAAACAATTTATGTGCATCATCTGTAGTACAACTACAGCTTATTATTAAATAGAATCTGATTTTATTATTTAAGATATTTTAGCGTATTATTTTATCAGTGCCTTTATTTTGAAATTTAAAGATAAATTTTTATCTTTGAAAAAATAATTGTCTTTAAAAACATACTTGGACATTCGGCACAACTTTAAATAATTTTTCATTAAAGATATGAAATCCAAAAGAGTTTTTATTACTGGTATGGGCGTTGTGGCACCAAATGGAGTTGGCATAAAAGAATTTTCCGACAGTCTCTTTACAGCTAAATCAGGGATAAGAAAGGTTGATGAACTAGAGAAATTAGGATTCAATTGTCAAGTAGGAGGAATTTGTCCTGTTAATTTTGATAATTTAATAAAAAGAATACCGGCTCTAAGCATTTCCAATATCAGCCGTTCAACATTTTTAGCATTAACCGCTTGTCTTGAAGCATTAGAAAATTCAGGATTGCTAAGTAACTATGATCTTGAGAACACAAATGATTTAGAAATAATTATTGGAAGCACCATTGGTTCAGGAGATCTTTGGGGAGACAAGATTATTCCAATGGTGAACAGCAATAAGCATTTACAACTAGGCAGCTCAGCCTTTGAGCAAGTTATTAATTCTAGTCCTGTTGCAATGATTGCAGGGTTTTTAGGAATATCAGGTCGTACCATCTCTACATCTCTAGCCTGTGCAAGTGGGACAGAAGCTATTATTGATGCAGCCAATAAAATAAGGCGGGGAGATAAAAAAATTATAATAGCCGGAGGCGTAGAGCCTTATTCTAAATACTATTGGGCAACTATGGATGCGATGAGGATAACAAACCCCAACTATAACCATACACCAACACTTGCAAGCAGGCCCATGAGTGAAACGGCAAGAGGTTTCGTTCCTGCCGAAGGAAGTGCCATACTCATACTGGAAGCATATGAGCACGCTCTAAACAGGGGTGCACCCCTGATGGCAGAAATAGCTGGAGGCTACATCAATTGCGGAGGACAAAGAAACGGAGGCAGCATGACGGCATCTAACATTGCAAAGCTGGAAGAATGTTTAACATTGGCAATAAAAGACGCCGGAATCAAGCCTAAAGATTTAGACTATATTTCGGGGCATTTAACCTCTACCAAATCTGACCCTATTGAAATTGAAGCATGGGTTAATATACTAAGCTTAGCACCAGATGATTTTCCTTTTATCAACTCAACAAAATCGCTTATCGGGCATTCTCTTGGAGCTTGCGGAGCTATAGAAACAGTGGCTTCTGTTATTCAAATGAATAATAGATTCATTCATGCCTCTATAAATTGCGAAGATGTACATCCGAGAATATTAAAATGTATCAAACCTGAAAAAATTGCCCATCAACGAATTGACAATACAGAGATTCATTATATTGCAAAGGCTAATTTCGGGTTTGGAGACGTAAATGCATGTTTAATCATTAAAAATCCCAATGAATAAAAGAGTTGTTATAACCGGTCTTGGAATTGTTGCACCTAACGCCACAGGGGTTACTTCGTTTATCAATGCTATAAAGTTGGGTAAATCAGGTATTAACTATTTAGAGGAACTTGAAAAATATAAATTTTCGTGTAAAGTAGGAGGCGTTCCGGACATATCGGATTCTGATTTTCTGCATTTGTTAGAAGAATACAGCATTGCAGGGGCAGATAATTCAATAATATATGCAGTGCTTGCAGGTCTTGAAGCATGGAAAGATGCCGGATATGAAATTCCTGATTATTTCAGTGACAAAACGAATGATAATGTTGGATGCTGTATAGGAACGAGTCTGGGAGGAACAGATATTTTTGTCAGGAAGATCTATCCCTATGTCGTTTCGGGTAATATAAGACAACTGGGAAGCCAGATTGTAGAACACTGGATGCCAAGCGGAGCGGCTTCATCACTTTCGAAAATACTTGCACTTTCTAATCAAACAACAGCTAATTCGTCTGCGTGCTCTACCGGGACAGAAGCTATTGTTCAAGGATTCAAGAGAATCAGCTCGGGAGAAGCTGATGCTATGCTTGTAGGAGGAACAGACACCTATTCACCATTTTGCTGGGCCGGATTTGATGCGATGAGGCTGTTATGTCGTACTTTTAACCAAACACCGGCATTGGCAAGTCGTCCGATGAGTAAAACAGCCGCCGGGTTTGTTCCGGGAGCTGGAGCAGGAGTTTTGTTAATAGAAAACATTGAAACGGCGATAAAAAGAAATGCCAGAATATATGCTGAAATTACAGGCACAGCTATCAATTCCGGAGGGCAAAGAAACGGAGGCACTATGACAGCACCCAACTCAATAAAAGTAGTTGAATGTATTAAAAACGCCTTAAATGAAGCACGAATTGAAGGGCATCAAGTTGATCTTGTCAGTGGCCACCTTACAGGGACAATGGGTGATTGTATAGAAATAAAAAACTGGGTCACAGCTTTAAATCTGAAAGATAGTTTTCCTTATGTAAACTCCTTAAAATCAATGGTCGGGCATCTGATTGGAGCTGCTGGTGCTGTAGAAAGTGTTGCGGCAGTCTTACAGCTTTATTATAACTTTGTCCACCCTTCAATAAACAGCGATGATTTGCATCCGGAAATTGCCCAATTGATACCCCGCGAGAAAATACCACTCAATTGTGTCGAAAATGTAAGTTTAAAATATGTCGCCAAGGCCAGTTTTGGGTTCGGAGATGTAAACTCTTGCATTATTTTAAAAAAATATGAGTAAATTTGTATTATTAATTTAAAATAATTAATCATGGAAGAGATAAAAAATAGTGTCGTTGAAATCCTGAAAAAATACACTTTCAAACAATCAGTATGGGATAATTGTACGGGAAGTTCAAAAATTATAGCCGACTTAAAAATCAATTCGGCACGTATTGTTGATATTATTTTAGATGTTGAAAATAAATACAATATCAATATCGAAGATGAATTGTTTGAAAAGATAGTCACAATAGATGACGTTGTGAAGATGATCTTTGCTAAAATAAATGCATGAGAGACATATCAGAGAATGAACAACTACATTTTATGTGTTCTGGTTATTTAATCAAAAGGCATAATAAATATGAGTTTGTTTATATTCAAAAATATGTAAGGTTATGAAAAGCCCAGACCTCACCATAGGTATAAGCACTTATAATCAAGCATCTTTTATACAAAGGGCTATAGAATCTGTATTAGCCCAAAAAACATCGTATGAATTTGAGATTATAATTTGTGACGATGCATCAACCGATGAAACAGAAAGCACAATAGATATTTTTACTACAAAATATCCTGAACGCATCAGATTTATAAAAAATAAAACCCGACAAGGACCGCTTAATAATGCAAAGATACTTTTTGCAGAAGCAAAAGGACGGTATTGTTGCTGGCTTGATGCCGACGATTATTGGTGTTACGATAAGAAAATTCAAACGCAGATAGACTTTTTAGAGAACAATCTCTCTTATTCTGCATGTTTTCATGATGCTCAGATTATAAGCAGTATAGATACAGACAAAAACTCTCAGGATCAGTTACAAGTACAAAAACATGGTCACTGGAAAACCTATTCTCAATTCAATACATACACTACTGATTTTTTTCCATGGGATGTGCTTCAACGAAAAATAATTCCAACGGCATCATTAGTCTTCAGACAGGTTGATATGCACCTGTTTTTTCAACATAATAATGGGATTAATCTGTCAGTAAGCTGGGCGCTTCAACTCGAGATTATTAAAAACACCAAATTCCGGTATTTTAATGAAATCTGGTCTGTATATCTCGACCATGCACAAGGTTATTCTAAAAGCGTTGATTTATTAACTTTCAAACTAAACAATATAGAAATCCTTACAAGGTTACTTGAAGACAACTACTATATATTAATACGTAAAGACGTATTCAAAGCCATTGCCAATGAATATTTCTACTTGCTTCATTGTAATGAGGCAAAACAAAGGTCGAAAAAGGAATATTATTCCTGGTGTAAATCATACGAAATGTGGATGAAAAAAGCGATAAAAGAAGATATTAAGAGCTTTAAAAAAGAATGTCAATAATTGAGAAAGGTTCTGGATTTCATATTTCGTGTTAAGACTTTTTCTATTAAAAATATTTTTGAAAAACAGCATTTTTTTTAAGAACGGGTTTTATATTGATGATTAGTATCTTAAGTATTTTTTGCAAATAAAACACACACAATAAAACAAAGAAAGCATCCAAGACTTTAAAGTATCTGTAATTACCCAAAGTTGTAACTGTAAATAACATAAGGTTAAAAAAGACGAGATTGAAAGACAATGGTATCTCGTGATGGGTTTTAAAAATACAATTTAAAAACAAAAAGAAAGAATAGACTAGCAACAATATATTTACAGGTAAAACAGGCAGTAAATAAGCACTGGTCCAGATCAGGCAAAATATAATAAAAAACAACAGTAAAAACCTGTTTAAAGATTCTATTTTTAAAGCTTTTGACAAGAAATAAAAAATTGCCAAAAAGAGAAACAGTTTCAAGTAAACAGAGTAATTTATTGCAAGATTAACTTTCATCATTATTATAGGCAATATATATTGGGGATTATGTTTATAAAAGTTTATAACTCTGGCATAAGAAATCTTGTTGTTTAAGTTGTCATTATTGTAAAAGCTTTTAGGGTTAAAACGCCATACGGGATTAGGGCTTCCATTATATACAAATTCGTTGTGGCAATCCATTTCGACATTTTTGACAATTGACAGGATAATAATGAAATAATCAGGAGCATCAATAATTTCCTGTAAAAAGGCCAGTTTATATAAATCTGTTGTAGATGCGTTCATATTGTCGAGAAAGACGCCTTTATTTTTAACATCCGGAATTAATGAATCTTTTATTTTATTTATTTCAGATACAGTAAATACTTTCTGAGGTATCAGATATTGACCAAATTCAGGAGCATTTTTCAATATCCGGTTTACTTTTTCATCATTGGTCAATGTAGTGTCCAGTGTAGCGGAAAGTACAACTGAAGATTCATGTTTTATCACATGGAGTGTTTTAAATGCATATAAATGCCAGGGTAACAATAAGATAAAAAATACGATACAGAATGCAATCAGGTTATAAACTTTTATCCATTTTTTCCCTTTTATTAAATCGGCTAAAAGATAAATTACAGTAAAACAGGCAACGGCAACCATTGTTCCATGAAACAACAAGCTAACGGCTAAAACAAATGCCATTATAGCAGCCCAAAGTGGTGTTTTTTTTCTGAAAAATGTTTCTGCAATAAAGGCAAAGATAAAAACCCAAAAGGCAGTAAATGCCTGTCCCGGCAAGAAAACATCAGCCATTGTAAACGCAACACACATAAAAATCAGCCCACTGACAATGCCAATATAAAACCCCTTGCTTCGCCACAAAAAATAGCCAAACATTGGCAATCCTGCTGCCACAATACACAATAATAAAAGCTGAAGAATAACTATAATGAAAGGATTTACACCAAACATTTTGTATATCAATCCGATAAAAAGAGGGTATAAAGGAGGCCGATGTATATTGACAAATCCTTTTAATATCTTCTGCTTTTCATAAGTACCTTTGTCAACACTACCAAACTTGTAAACCTCTGGTTTCTCAAAATTTCCTGTGACATGAAATCCATGTCCAGTTGCAAAATTCACGGCAATTGTCTGATAGTCCCACTCATCGCTACCATTCAAGATATCAATTTTGTTTGACAGATTTACTTTGAAGATAAAAATAAAGAATAAAACAAAAAGCATCATCCCGAAAATGAGCCAACGCTTTTTAGAGTTGTCAGCAAGAAGAACAAGAATTTGTTTTATTCTTTTAACTTTTTCAATTAACCTCATCTATTTTCTTTTTTCTGTTTCATGAACGATACTCTTCTCTTGCAAAAATTCAAAGACAGCTTCAGCAAATAAAGCCTGCCCCTTACATTTATAATGTTGGTCTTTTAGCCAGTAATATTCTCCGGGTTCTGAAGTTTCTGTTTTTTTTATAAAATAAGGCATCAAATCAATAAAGTTAATATTATTTTCTTTTAAAACGGCAATCAAATCTCCCAAAACGAAATATGACTTTTGTTTCACTTCATTTATCAATGGATGAACGACAAAATATAATTCAAACTTTTTTTCTTTCGACAACTGATAAAAATCCAAGCAAATTTGGTTAAGTTTATTCAAGGCAGATTTATACTGTAGTTTTTGTTCCTTTTTGCCTAATAAGTGGTAATCGTAACCGAAACCATTAACCAGAACAGCGCGAAAGAAATAACTGCAAGCATAAATCAGTTCCCACCATGGACCTTTGTTAAATTTCACTTGTCCGTTGGGTAAAAATCTTTCGTAACCGCCACGAATAATGATATCACTAAAATCAGTGTTGTTAGTTGCAACAATCACTATATCGGGTTTATATTTAAGCAATCTATCTTTAAGAAGAACAAATTGATAAAAAGGATCACTACCAATAACACCAGCGTTTATTAATTCATATTTATAATGAGATTGATTCATTTTTTTTTCAAGCAAACGAACCCATGTTGAATCTTCTTCAACTCCAATCCCTTCAGTAAATGAATCTCCCAGTGCTATTATCCGAATGACACTATCAGTTTTATTTTCAGATATTGTTTTTTCGCACAACCCCATTTCGTTTGTGTGACGGAAGTATTTAAATTCTGAAGTGTTAAATCTTATAATTTTATTTTTAGGTCTTAGATGGAAACGCGAAGAATAGCGGCTATCATAATTTGATAATCCATAAGAGCCCATGGTTCGCTCATAATAAGTCGAATTTATACCAAATATCCTAAGTCCGATTTCACTCATTAGAATTGCAGCAAACAAAGCTGCAACTGACAGCAGGAGATTTCTTCTGAGTTGGCTCCGGATTTTGAACAACTTAAATATCAGACGGAACAACTGCCAGAGCAGAACAAAAAAAACAAAGTAAAATAATATTGAACTAAAAAAACTGATATGTTCCATCCCCTTAGTTCTCAACAAATTAATCTCTCTAACGCCTAAATAGAGTAAAATCAGAGATAAGAAAAATAAGCCTAAATAGATGGCTTTTTGGATAAATGAAGCAGCACTAAGTGTTCTTCTTATCTTTTCACGCATGCGATAGACAACTAATCCCAAAACGGATATAAATAATATTATTAAGAGTGGAAAATATAGAGGCTCCATCATTGGCCACAAGGCTATAGAAAACAGTGAAGGAAAAAAGGATTTTTGCTTTTCAGGAAGCATCAGGCGATAATCATTTAGCCCATTAGCGGTATTGTCCAAAACCCAGGATTTAAGAAACTTCGTTTGATCAAATTCGTAATTCCTTTCCCCAATTATCAAGTGAAAGCTAATACCCTTTTTAATCATTGAGGGAGGAAGAATCAGATGAATTTCTTTAAGATATGAGTAATCGAGAGGAAAATTTTGATTTATTGAATCGAAAGGCATGGGAATAGTCCTATTGAAAGGAGTTACAGCACGCATTGATATACTTTTACTTACGGGCAAACATTTTGAATCAAAAATAAGGTGTAAAGGCTCGTAGTAGTTAATTTTAGGATAGAGGACTAAAGCAAAAGACAGGATAGAAAAAACCGCTGCTGCAAGAGCAATTATCAAAAAGACTCTTGTTTTTGAAATTTTCTTAATAAGCATGCTATTCCTATTCTTTGAAAACATATTCATTTTGTAACCTGGTGAATAATGATGAAATTTTATGGCGAAGCTCATCAGTTGCTGTAGTTCTATATGTAATTAAAAGCTCCTTTGCATCCATCTCATTCAATATCAGGTATATTGTTCTGGCAGAAACTGAAGGAAACTGTTCTTTGGCTACTTCACCAAATATATTGTCAACGTCTTCCAATTCGGCAGGTGTAAAGCCTGTTACTTTTAGTTTTTCAATGCATTTATTACAAATGACCTGAACCTGTTCTTTTGATACTGTCTTTTTTTCATTCTTCCACGCTTCTATTTCCTGCTGCGACATATATTTCAAGAAATCATCATTAAAGTTTTCATTCTGAGCTTTACGCGCTTTCCAGTCCAGCACCGAATTTATTAATTCCTGAAACACCTTTTTATTATTCCTTTCGACCCAATGTTTTGAGGGTAGTTCAACAGATTGGTAATAATCTATTATCTCTTCCTGTGACTTTATATCAAGACTCCATAACGCCAATTCTTTCGGATGATAAACAGGGCTTATATTGAAATAATAGCGATTTTTGTTGCAAAAACTTATAATGTCGGGAACATCTTTCCAGTTTTGTCTAAACGGTGTTGTTAAAATTAAAAGGTGTTTTTTATGCTTTCCAAACCATTTTATATTACTCATGGTTTGTTCAAAACTTGCATTTTTACGAATAAGTTCGTAATTATTTTTGTTTACAGAATCGAGAGAGATGTTAATCCGGAAATGAAGATTTTTGATAAAATTCTTAATTTCATCGTTAAGGACTGTGCCATTTGTCTGGACAAAAATTCTTGTTTTGGGGTTTAGTTTTCTTATTTTCTCCCAGATCTTATAATAAATTGGTATTAAGAAGGGTTCTCCTCCTGAAAATTTGGCTTCGTATAAATGAGGAATAAACTCATCAAGTTGATCAATGAACGCCTGATCGTAAATTGTATCCGTCCGGGGATGCAGGTTTTTAGCACGGGCAATGCCTGAGGATACTCTTTCAGAGCACATCACACACTCGAGATTGCAGCGGTTGCTTAATTCAAACTCAATAACACGGGGATACTCAGATAAAGGTAACATTCCGAACTTATCGAAAATAATAGACGTTAAGGAACTTACATTTTGCAGATTGATAGAGTCCTTACATTTGTAACAACCGAAAGAGAGGTCGTTGCATAAAATTCTTTGTCTGAGTTTATCTATTCTCGTATTAAACCATATATCGTGAATTGAGGAGGTAGGATATTCCCCTAAAATAACTTTGGTGTTTTTGCAACAAACTATGGCCTTTCCTTCTATATTAAAAAAAAGATTAGTCCAGGGGGCATAACAAAGCCTGGGGAGCGGTCCAAAAGGACGTTTAGCATTAAACCATTTATATATTTCAGTATCTTTTTTATCTAAATTATCAACCGAAGTCTTGTTACTGTAAAACAGACTTCTCCCCCTGTTGATGATCCGGGCAGTTTTATATATCAGCTTACCTATAAGTATGTTCATCTGTATTTAATAAAATAGACTCAATATTTTTCCAGACAGCCCAGTTTTGATCTCCAAAGTGATGAAAAAGATGTATGAATATAGGGTGCGAATAAGTTTTAAAATTATCCTTCGTAAACCCACGATTAGGATTATACTCCACAGGAGTACAAAAATAATCAATAATATAATTAAATTCACCTGGAAGGAGTCTTTTTTTACACATACCATATTCCCAAAAAGCAATTGCTAATGTGCCTTGATCTCTTGTTTTCCAGTTGTTTTTCTGAAAAATTTCCAGTGTCAGATAATGCCATCTTTCCAAAAAACCGGTTGACTTCTCGTCAAATAAGAAAACACCACCGTTGGGGTGTTGCCAATTTTCGGGAATGATATTTATATTGAAATCTTTTTTTATTTCATCGTGCAAATGGGTGCATCTTGGTTTAGTAACATCATAAGATTGATTTTTAAGACACCAGGATTTCAACTTATGATTATACCCGAAGCCTGTTTTATGGTTTACAAAAACTTCAAAATCAGCGATAGGATAAAGTATTCTTGACCCATTTTTATCAAACCATTCTTTAGTCTTTTTATCCTTTTTGTATCCCAGCAGGTGTATTTGTTTAACAAAAGGAAGCACTTTTTGTAAAGTGTGGTTAATAACAGGAATGATATTGCCGATTTTATTTCTTTTAATTTTATCGAGCTTGCTTTGGAGATCTATACCTGATGAATTGTTACAATCTTCTTTCCATCTCTTATAAAGTTCACTGTATTCATCAATTGCTTTCAGTAATATTGTTTTGTTGTGGATGCACTGGTCAATGCATTCACAATTAACTGCATAGGGGCTGAAATAGTCGAAAGTAATATTGTCGGGACAAAAGCCAACGATTTCAAAAGCTTGATTAAAGATTGTATCTGCTGCGCTGCTGATGGTAAGTACATCGCTGTCGAGGTAACAATAAAGTTTGTTTTTTAAGTCGAGGTATCTGTGAATAGATGTTTTGAGATAAATAGCTGCCTGATGGTCTGAAAAAGCATCATCAGTTTTCACATCAATAATATCATGATGGTTTATTTCAGATTTGTTGCGACTTAAATCGGTAATGACAAAAATCCTCTTTTCGGTAAATTTTTTCAGGTACTTCAATGAAGTATTAAGGGTTTGGATATATTTGTCGTCACCGCATACCACATAAACAAAAATGGCTTCTTTTCCCATAATATTACAAAGCGTTGTTTATATATTTATCATTATCGCTCATGTTCAATGTGTAAAAATAAGCAGAATATATTTCCTTATGGTAAAGCTCCAGTTTACTTATTAATTCTTCATCGGTGAATTGTTTTAATCCCTCAATAAGTTCTGGTTTTGTTTTCTGTGCCAGAATGATATAAATTAATTCAGGAATTTCCAATGAGTTTAAATTAACGATAAGCCCTTCAATTTTATTAAAAAGCTCAACATCATTTAAAGTTGCTTTAAGCTTATTTCTGGCAGATTCAATTTCTTTTTGAATCTCGAATTCATTTTCTTTATTCTTTTGCTCTCTGAGGATAGCTTTCCTATGCCAGGACCCAATGAGAGTTACCAACGCTTTATAACTGTGCAAATTAATATTACTGTTAAAATCATTACCAGTAAAAGTGAAAGAAGATAAATAACTGTAAATTTCTTTTAGTGTATCCTGAGGATACGACCAGAGGGCATGTTCTGCTGGTTTAAAAACGACATGATAGCTAAGGGTAGCATGATATTTATTGGCAAAACCGACAAAATGGGGAAGTTCTTTCCAGTTGTATTTCAGAGGGCAAACTAAGAATCCGAGAGAAGTATTGTGTTTTCTGGTATAATCTGAAAAAATATTAATGTTATTCAGTGCCGTTTTCAACGAGGCATTTTTCCTGATTAAGGCATAGTTGTTTTCTTCGAGGGAGTCAATAGAGACATTAAAGCTTAAGCGGAGATTTTTTTTGAGTAATTCTACCGCCCTGATGGTCATTGTATTGGCATTTGTGGTAATAAGTATGTCAAGTTTAGGATTTAATGTTTCAACTTTTTGAAGTATCTTATAATAAATATCTATAAGGAAAGGGTCACCACCGGTTAACTCAATTGAACGAAGGGTAGGAATATAGTTTACAAATTGCATTAAAAAGTCATCAGGAAGCTGGGATTGAATTGGGGGTAAATTCTCACGGTTTTTTCTGATACTTGAAGATAGATTTCCCGTACACATAACACATTCCAGGTTACAGTTGTTGGAAAGCTCCAGTTCAGCAATTACAGGATTGCCACTTGCCGATAAAAGATAGTGATCGTATTTGTTGGCTAAAATGCTGCCGTAATTTTCTTGCATCAGATGGTCGCGGCAAAAGGAACAGGCATCAGGAATAACTCCATTTTTAAACTGATTTCTTAATTCCTCATAAACAGGACCGTTCCAAACCTCATCCATTGATTTATGCAATAATGAATCCTCTGCTTTGCAGGCATAACAGGGAGAAGCTTTCCCGTTATAACTAATAAAAATGCTTCCAAAAGGTGCATAACAGAAATACTTTTGTGGACCGTAAAAACGTTGACTATTATAATTGATTTGCAGATGCTGAAGGGTTTCATCTTTCAACACTACGGGGCTAATAGTCTGCCTCCGTAAACTACGTAGAAGCCTGACAGTCATATCTTTCAATATAGAAGTAATCCTATTCATCAATGTCTATTATTCTATCGTACGATTTTGTTTTAAACATCAGGCTAAGTTCTTTCATTTTTTCATCCATGATTTTCTCTAAGACAGTGTCGTTGTAATATAGAAGATGATTGATAAAGAAAGAGATTTCATTTCTGATAAATAAAGAGTAAAAGTAGAAGCTCTTATCAAAGAAAGGTGAAAATTGATTATAAAACAGTACGTTCAAACGCTTTGAACGCTCAAGCATTTTCTCTTTCTCCTCCTTACTGAGATTCATCCTATTGATTTGCTCCTGCAAAGATGAATCGAAATTCTCTGCAATTGAAACTGATTTATTTAAGATATCAACTAAAATCTCAGTTTCTTTTGTTTCAAAGAAGGTTTTGCGTTGAGCATATTTTTCAATCAGTTCTAAAAAGTTTTGAAACGATTGAATGTTTTCTTTGAAAACAGAACAATTTGTGTTGGAAGTAAAATGAAAAGCTTTGTATTCTACCACAAGTTTATTGATTTCTGCAGAAGACAACGCCCAGATAGCCAGATCTAACGGTTCTTCAAGAATGCTTAAAGAAAACTTGATATCTTTAGTATTGCAAAACTCAACAATCTGAGGGATTTCGTGAGCGTTCAGAGTCATTGGAGTGGCAGTGAGTGAAAGCCTTTTACCCAACGACCGTGTGTGTTGAATAAAATAGTCAAGATTTTCAAAAGTTGTTTCAAAATGAGCATTCCTTCGGATAGTTTCGTATAACTCTTTTGAGATGGAATCAATAGAAACGCCGATATCCATCTTATAATATTTTATTTTTTGTTTAATCTGTTCGTTTAAAATAGTGGCATTTGTTTGAATATATATACTAGCTCCCGGATTATCAGTGTGAATGACATCCCATATTTTTGAGTAAATGGGAATAAGAAAAGGTTCGCCACCTGAGAACACAAAAAATTCGGTATTTTTAAGAAAAGGTTTTAACTGATAGATAAACTCATCATCAAAAAACACTTTCTTAAATAAAGTAGCCTGAGCTGACGAAGCAGAAGAGTTGTTTGGAGAACACATAATACAATTAAGATTGCAGGTGTTATCAAGCAAAAATTCAATTTGCGCAGGATACTGGTCAAAACGGATGGAAGTATTTTTTACCGAATCTGATACCTTTGAATCAGGAGATGCGATGTTTAACCCACTGTTTATACAATTCAGGCATGAGGGTGGTATTTCAGAATTTAGAAATTGACTGATAATTTTTTTTCTATTTTCCCCAAACCAGATTTCATCAATATTATTCTCAGAATATATCCCTAGAATATATGTATAGTTGTGGCAGCAAATTTTAAGTTTTCCCTGTTGGTCAATAAGTAAATTATTAAATGGAGCATAACATAAAGGCTCTTTTCTGTTTTTTTTCAGCTGAAAAAAATGATTCATTCTGGTAAGCATATTATTAGCCATTAATTTTAAATTTACTTATGCTGATACCAATAAGTTTTTCTGATTGTTCTTCTAATTCTTTTTCAGAGAAATTATTGATTGAATTTATTATAAACTCCGTTGGCAGATGGTTTAAAAGCAAATATAGATATAATATCCGGTTATCCTGTAGGTTATGTTTCTCTATCTCTACGAAAAGATTCGATATATATATATAATCTTCTTTTGTCAGATGGTTTAGTAATTTGTCATAAAAAATTTCTTTTTGTTTGAGAAAGAACGAGGTTTCAAAAACAGCAGGTTGAATTGCGTTGATAAAATCGATTTTATCTTCTTCTTTTATTATTCGTGGCGGGAGTTTCTTCCAGTTATTTAAGATTGAGAGCATTGATTTAAACACATCGCTGTTCAGGCTGAATGGTATTTTCTGATGCGTCAGAAACGTCAATGTGTCGTTCATTTCATTTTCCGATAAACTCTGCAAAGAAAGTTCATGAGGTTGTTCAACATAGTTTATGTGTACTGCCAGATTATGTTTATTGCAATATCTGAAAATTGATGGAATTTCAAACCTGTTTATTGTCATGATGCAAGTGCAAACGTTCAGCTTGCAAACCCCAATATCAGAAAGATGAATAAATCTTTCAATGTTGGCAATATATTGTTCGAAATCACCATTGACACGAATTTTATTAAACGTTTCTTTTACCAATGTATCAATTGACAAACTAATATAAAATTGTCTGCTTTTAAGGTATTCTTCAATCTTAGGCGTAAGAATTGTTGCATTGGTTGTAATTCCAATTCTGACATTTTTATTCTGTTCCAATAGCTTATCCCATAGTTTATAATAAACAGGGATGAGAAAAGGTTCGCCTCCACGGAAATATGCCTTTTTTAAATCATTAAGATAGGGTGTTATTTGTTCGACGAAGCTGTCATCGTATGGACTATTGTCTTTGTTTTCGTGTGTTTTGAACATCGAAGAGTAGTGTTCGCTACACATAATGCATTGTAAGTTGCAGCGGTTCGACAGTTCAAAATCCATAACGGTTATTTTATCTTTGCGGACAGTATAATTGCTGTATTGATTGAATGCATTATCGTAGTTTTTTAATTTGATTTGTTCCTGACAATGTTCGCATCCATGCAGCCCGTTTTGAGCTTTAAAATCAAGTCTGAACTGCTGAAGTTTCTTACTTTCCAGTATTTCTTTAACACTGTTTTGTGGATATGTTCCAACAACTTGTTCGTGATTTTTCAAGCACAAAAACACTTCTCCAGTCATAGAGAAGAAAAGCGTATTAAATGGAGCTTTACAAACGAAATTCCTTTTCTGTATCCAAAACATTTTCTTTGCAGTGGCAGTAAAACCGGCAATTTTATTCTTTAATGTTTTCATACTGTTTCAGGATTCAATGATCTCATATTCTCCGAGAGCTTCAAAAATTTTTTTGGCTATAATTTTTTTCAGATGTTCGGGGTCTCTTTTTTTAACTTCCTCAACGACGATTCCGATAGGGACTTTTCGTATAATAGCAAAAAACAATTCACTTTTTGAGATATTCTCAAGAGACGCAATAGTTTGTTCTGAAAGGAGCATAAGCTCATCACGATCTTCTTCATTAAGAGAGTTGCGAAGTGCCTGCATAAATTCTTCTTTCATCAATTTCAAATCCTCAGCACTGATTTTTGTTTTGGTATTTTCAGCAGCACTATTTTTATTTTTGGTGTTCCATGCCTTTACCTGATTGAGAAAGTCATTATAACCTTGTGCATTTTTTTTAGCCACACTGTTATTCCGGATAATTTCTTTTGATGCTAATTCGCTATGAATAGCTTCCAATTTCTCAGGGGGAAGATTCCAAAGGGCTAATTCTAAAGGAGTAATCAGTGTATTATAATATATCCCGGCACCCATAGCGCTTGCCCAATTTGTAAGTCCGGGGATATCCTGCCAATTAAGCCTGTTGGGCGTGGGGATGATACCAATATGAGTGCCTTTTCGCAAGCAATAATTCTTAAAAAAATCAACATTTTTAATAGTATTTTCAAAACTTGCGTTTTTACGAATAGTTTCAAAATTCTCTTTATTAAGTGAGTCTATCGAGATATTGATGTTAAACCGACCTCTCTCAAGCAGTTTTTTAATACGTTCATTTAGCACAGTACCATTGGTCTGGACAACTATTTCGATGTGTGGATTAAGCGCCAGCATCTTCTCCCAGATATTATAATAGATGTTTATTAAAAAAGGTTCACCGCCATAAAATTTAGCTTCTTTCAGTTTGGGTATAAAAGGCTCGAGTTGTTTTACAAATTCATCATCGTAAGCTACTTTGCTTACAGTTTTTAAATCTTTAGTATCGATGCTGGAACTAAAAATATCGTTACAGATTACACATTCTAAATTACAACGGTTGTCGAGTTCAAACTCCATTATTTGTGGATATGGCCTGACAGGATACCTATCGTAAAGTCCGTTTTTGGCACCTTCGTAATTCCCTGCCAGCAAAGCATTTTTGCACACATCACAACCGTAAGACAAATCGTTGTGTTGAATATAACCCCTGAGTATATTGAAACTTTCTCCGTTCCATATTTCTTCTATGCGCTGAGCCGGATAACGTCCTATAATATGACGGCGGTTGTGGCAGCAGGCTATTACTTCGCCATTAAAAGCAAAATAAATCATTTTGAAAGGAGCATAACAAAGTAATTTCTGAGGTCCTAATAAGCGTCTTTTGTTGAACCCTTTAACCACACTATCAGGCAAAGCTTTATAGACACCAACATCTTCTATTCCTCGAATATCAGCATGGCGAAGTTTATTTAAAGTGCAAACAATTCTTGCCCCTAACGGTTTAATAAGCCTATATATTTTCATGCTTTCAACAATAGAGCATTTCAGAAAACAAAGAAATATTCTTCGGATATAAAATTACGATTTTTTTTTATTGTTTGCTTCTATTGCCTTAATCTGTTCACAAATTTATCTGGTTCTGTAAAGATCATTCACCGGCATATATCAAGGCAAACTCAGGAAGGATGTTAAAAAAAAAACTAAAATACTAATTGTGTTTTTTATAAAAGGAAATCTAATGGGCTTAGATTAGCTTGTGCAAAATGCCCGCAATTTGAGCAATCCAGGTTCTTGCAACTTGGTCGTTCTTGCAATTTAGTGTCAAAGTGTTTAACCGCCATTTTCCAGTAACAAGGTTTATTTTTATGGTTTTCTTTCTCAAACCACCTTATAGCGCTATTGCTCATAAAAAACATGTAGGGATATTTTTTTTTCAATCTATACATTTCGTTAATTATCTTTTTTCTTATTTGAGGTGTTACAAATAATGCGTCTTTTTGGAAATCAACAGGAGAAGGCGTATATACATCACAAGAGACGCCGAACAAGTTATTTTTTATGGCAAGCTTGATTACATCTTCCATTTGCTCCCAGTTGTGTTCAGAAACTGTCATACTTATAACTACTCTTTTGTCATCATGATAATTGTTTATCACTTTATCATACACCCCTTCACCTCTTACCTCATCATGAGTTTCCTTGTTCCCGTCGATGGAGACAAAAATCTTTTGTTTGTACCAGTCTGGTATCCTTATGGTGCCATTAGAACAAATATCGATATATGAAAAGGTTTTATTAGCCAGCTCAACGACGTCCATTCTCATTGCCGGTTCGCCCCCAATAAGCAATACTCTGCGTATGCCGTTTTTGTATTGTTTCTTAAAAACTCTTTCCCATTCTTCGATTGGGACTTCTTCAAATTGTTTTTCACCTCTAAAATGATAACAATGATTGCATCTCAGATTACATTCATCGGAAAGGTCAAATTCTGCAATATATTTTTGTCCTGTCAAGAACCGTTTAATTTCAAGAAACAAGGTATGTACAATTCTGGTAACCCGTTGCTGTATTGTTCCGGGCCATTGTCTGATATAATAGAGTAATTCGAACATTCGCAGATGACTATATTTAGATTTTATTTCAAGAGTATTATTAAAAGACCTTCAATAAAAAAAATTGCACGGTATAAATCCCTGTATTTAATTCTGTTTTCAGTAGGTTTCATTATAAAAGGTTTAAAGATAAAAAATAAAACTGTTTGAATGAGAAAACCTGCCCAAAATAATAAAAGTAATGAGGTTTCAAACAATTTTATTTTCCATAGAAAAACGAGATAGAAATGAGCCAGTAGAAATATTAAGTACGAAACACGTGCTGCAGTTTTATACCCCATCTTGGAAGCTCCGGTGCGAATATTTTGTTCCATATCCGACTCGTAATCAATCAATTCGTGATGTATATGACCTGCTGAAAATATGAGTGCAAAAAATGCGGATATCAATAAAGATGAATACGCTATGGGTTTAAAAACCATCCATATCATATTGAAATGTACAATTTGCGCTATAAAGTGAAGTATTGACCCGGCATAGGGCACTATCTTGAAGCCGTGATTGGGATGAGAGTACAAAAACCAAAGTACTTGAGTAATAATAATAAAAAGCCATAAATAATAATTAAGAAACAGTGATGTAGTTATTGATAAGAGGAAGAATAGTAAGTATAAATAAAAAAAATGAGATGATTTAAAAAAGCTTATTTTTCTCAAACGCTCGTTATACTTGTCATACGAATAGCCGGCAAAAGCATTATATTCGTATATTGAAAACACCAAAAAAAGGCATACTAAAAAGGAAAGAATAAGTCTGAAAAGATTTTCAAAGTTAAAGTTCTCAATAGCGAAAATTCCACCAATCATAAAAAACCCCGTCATCAAAAAAGACTCAGGAAAGCGAAGGATGTTCAGAATTTTTCTATAAAAAGTAATACCCATTGAATTTGTTAGTTTAAAATTTTTTAATTAAGATTTGTAAATATAATTCAACCATAAGAACAAATCGGCCCAGATATATTTTTTATTGTGACTATTTTCAAAAAAATCGCTTTTTATATTTTCAAAATTAAACATTGTTGAATAAACGCCAATATCTGTTGTTAAGAAAATCTTCCCAGCCTCATAATTTATTTCATTATAATAAATGGCATGCTTTCCGGAAGTATATTTTGGCAAAATCTTATTGTTATAATCCCCCAAATGAGAATTGCTAGGAATTTCAGCCAGTTCTGGCAAATGATTTTTGTAAATTGCGTAGGTTATGCTCTCTGGCTCACTGCAAAGTAGCTTTGGATTGATACTCCATATAATTTCTAAAAGTTTAGGAGACATGAAAGGACTTAACATATTCCTTGTACTGTAACAAGGCATCAAAACGCTACTCCGTGCACCACCACAGTGGCGCGAGAAAAAACTTCCCGTCAAATAATGATTTGTGTAAGGTATTTCTGGGTAGGGAGAACGAATATATTCTATTGATTTAAGAATCTCCTTTTTTAAGGTTTTAAATGTAAAGCCATCACATAATTCCGGGTTCAGATATCTTTTTAAATGGGATAAACAGATATTTACTTTTCCCTTGAAGTTTAACCCCTTATCTAAAGGTATAAAATAGTCTGAATAATAATCATAAACATTTTCATCTGAAGTAATAAGAGCTCTCGTAACTTCTGAAATATTATTGGGATAAGGAGAATAAAAGCGTAAAGATTCTGATCCTAAAAAGCCTGAAAAATGAGGTGTAAAATTATCTCTCAGGGCTAAAAAATAGTTATTATCAACAGACTCTATGTTAAAGAAAGGTACCCTGCGTATTTGGTGGTTGAGATTGTATTTCTTTGCCAGAATTTCAGCAATCTGAATATCCTGATTCTCTACATCTGAGACGTAGGGACTTGAAAGAGTTATAAATGTTCTTCTTTTTTTTTCTTCTTCACTCATCGCACCCAGTATCATCCTTGTGTCTGCACCACCAGTCAGTGTAATTTCTATATCAGGGTACCATGCCAGCATCAGGTTTAATTCGTTTTTAAAACATGCAAAATACTCATCAGCAACAGCATCGACAGATAATTTGTTCTTTTTGATTTCCAAGACAGGAAAATTTCTTTTAATTGCAATTTGTTTTGCTGAGGCTTTTATAACAGAGCCGGGGGGAAGGATTTTAATGTCTTTGAAGAATGTCTTGTTATTCTGAGGGGCGCCTGACAATAAATATTCAATGATTGCTGATTTGTCAAGATTTTCTCTTATACATTTATCATATTCTAAGACAGGCTCATAATCATTACAAAAAATCAGGACATCGTTGTTTTCATAATAAAACAAAGGGTATAAGCCTAAATTGTCGTTGTATATTTTTAATGATCTATCCTTTGAATAAACAATAAAGTTAAACTTTCCATTGATTTGTTCAAGAGCTTTTGAGCTAATTTTATCATAAAGACGGGCAAAATGCTCTATTTTTTGCAAATTTAGCGTGTTTTTAGGCTCTTGGGGGAGATGGTCAGGATAAATCATTCCCGAATAAAAATATTCATTTAAATCAGTAGCAAAATGATTATATGACTGTTGATTTTCAGAAGTGCAAAGCGTCAGATTGTCGAAATTATAAATTTTAATCTGGTCATCAGTTTTGCCACATCTAAAACAAGAGATGACATTGTCTATACCGTGGTTTAGAAAAAAATTATTTTTAAAGTAAACACCTAATACTTTATTCATACTATTTGCACATTAGAAGAAATATGAAGATTTACATATCCTAAAGTGTCCTGTTCTTCATTGCTACTAATCTTAAGTGTGCTGGCCAAAGGATAAATAACAGCAACGGCAGAGTCTCTAAGCAGAATATAATCAAAGACGTAATATGCTGATAGTAATTTTGAAGGAGGTACAGTGAAGCTTACATGTGCATGTGTAATGGTGTTTTGGGGAGGTAAAGAGGCAATGCCCGAAGTGAGAATAGTTTGTTGCAAATCTTTGATCAGAAGGTGTAAAAATAATTGCTGTGAGGACTTATAGTTGACATAGCAATCAACAATTATTTCATCAACATCTACTAATAAGCTTTCTTTTGAATTTTTGTTTGAAATCTCAACTGATTCAATATCAAAAGCGAAATCTTCGTCAACCACAAGCGTATTCTTGATAGCTAAGAGCTCTGAAGAAGAAAGAAACTGTTTATTTAAAGTGCTTTTAGGGTCTCCGAAAGACATCAGGTACTGGTATTTTTCGAGGGCTTTGCCGGGAGTTCCAAAAAAGGCTTGACTAGATTTGTTTAACAACAACATTTTATCGGCAATACCAGCTAACGCATTGGCTGCATGTGAAATAAGACATATAGTGGCGCCATTATTTTTAATTTTTTTTATTTCAGATAGCGCAATATTCTGAAAAGAAAGGTCGCCAACGCTTAAAATTTCATCAAACAGATAAATATCGGCTTCAATATGTCTGATGATTGAAAAGGCAAGCCTCATATACATTCCCGAAGAATAATATTTTACAGCAGTATGTAAGAACTCCGGAAAGCCAAACATATTAATGATTTCATCGAGTTTGCTTTTGATATCGTTTTTAGACAACCCATAAAGACTGCCCGAAAGAAAAATATTTTCATACCCTGTTAAGTCGGGTTGAAAGCCGATGCCTATTTCCAGTATTGAGGCTACTTTCCCGCATATTTCTATAGTACCGGAAGTGGGTATGGTTACGCCGCTAATCAGTTTCAGCAGAGTCGATTTCCCCGCACCATTTGGTCCTATTATTACTATTAACTCTCCTTTTAAAATTTCAAGGTTGATGTTTGTTAAGGCGTTAAACTCATGGGTGTTTCTTTTTTTTCCAAAAACATTATTATACCTGACGGCTTGTTTGTTTTCATTAAGACAGTATCTCTTGTGAAGGTTGGTAATATTAATAGCTATTTCATTCATGTTTACAACAAATCGGTGATTTTCTTGTCAATTTTTTTATAATAAAACAGAGCCGTAACAAATAAGACAAAGGATAGTGCAAACCCTATATAGTAACCCTTATCGAAATAATACTGAAAAAATAAAGATCTAAACACTTCAATGGTGCCTGCCATCGGATTTATGTATAATAATATTTTCAGATGTTGCGGGATTATTGTGCCAGGGTAAAATACAGGTGTGATAAATATAAAGAAGCTCACCAATTGAACCAGAACGTGGCTTATGTCTCTGAAATAAAGAGAGATTATACTTGTCCATAAACCAACAGATAAAGTGTTAATCAATAGAATTATAATGACAAAAGGAACAAATGCAATTTTATAAGATACGGGTTGCGAATATATAACTAGCATTACAAAGAAAATGCCGCCTCCTATGATTAAATCTACTGTTCCGTTTATCATTCTTGAAAAAATGATATTAATTCTCGGAAAATAAAGTTTTGAGATTAAATTTTCCGAATCTATTAATGCCCATGTAATAGCATTTACAGTGTTAGAAAAATACTGCCATAGAATAAGTCCACTGAGGACAAAAAGAGGATATGGTATAGTTCCCGTCTGCACCTTGATGATGACCCCGAAAACGAGCCAGTAAACGCCCAGAGTGATTGAGGTTTGGATAAAGCTCAACAAAATGCCGGTATATGTTTTTGCATATTTATTCTTAACGCCACCAACACCCAAAGTATATGAAAAAAAGCGGTGTTGCCAAATAAGTTTTAAGTACTCCCACAAAGTAATTTTACTATCGTTCCGGATGATACTGCTTTTCATATTTTTCTTAGTGTTGTTTTATCAATAAATCTAATTTGAATAAATTAGAATTTAGTTTACCAAAGTTACAAACTTAAAAATAAATCACAGAGAAATTATTAAATATACTTTAAATGGTTTTATTGCCAAATTGTTAAACTGTTTTTAATTATTGCTTATTATGCAAGCTGTTGTTTTATAATAATTTAGCATCATTATAAATTATGTATTGCCGCATCAATAAAAGCTAAAAATATTAACCTTTGCAGTATATTTCCAATTTGCTTAAAGTAATTTATTTTAAGTTTGTAAAAAATTAAATCATAATGTATCATATTGCCCGTTTTATTTTTCACATTAAAGGATGGAAATTATATGGCAGCATACCTGAAGGTTTAAAAAAGTGTGTAATCATCCAGGCGCCACATACCAGTATGACAGATTTTTTTATAGGCTGGCTAGGCTCAAAAGTATTACGGGTAAAGTTCCGGTTTATGATTAAAAAAGAAGCTTTTATCTTTCCTTTAGCCGGTATTATTAAAGCAATGGGAGGAATTCCTGTTGACAGAAGTAAAAGCCAGGGTATAGTTAAACAGATTGTTAATATTTTTAACACCTCTGAGAATCTTTATTTGGTTATCACACCCGAAGGCACGCGTAAATATACTGCTGAATGGAAAAAAGGGTTTTATTATATAGCCCAAGCCGCACAAGTACCTGTATTACTGGGATATATAGATTATAAGAAGAAAATTTGCGGTGTCGGCAGACAAATACATATTTCGGGTAATTTTGAGGAAGATTTTAAAATTATTGAAGATTTTTACAGAGGCTTTAATGCTAAATATCCTGAGAAATTTAATTTAACTCAAATAAAATAAAAAACAATATATTTGCTCTATTAAAGAAATTATCATACTAAAAAGTCTTTTCCCAATTGCTGGATGGTTAAATTGCTAAATTGTTAAAATGGAAAAAAAATATTTACAATTGAATGATATACAGTCCTATAAAATTGCTTTTAATTTAAGCAATTATATATGGGAAATTATTATTAAATGGGACTGGTTTGCTAAAAAGCATGTAGGTGGTCAATTTGTTGAGGCGATTGATTCTATTTCAGCGAATATTGCAGAAGGGTTTGGTCGATATCATAAGAAAGATAAAATTAAGTTTTATCGCTACAGCCAAGGCTCTGTGAAAGAATCTTTTGACTGGAATGAAAAATCAAAAGTGAGAATGCTTCTTAATAATGAAGAGTATAATCATATAATTGATGAGCTGCATAAGTTACCAAAAGAGTTAAACCAATTGATTAGTTTCACTAATCAAAAATTAACAATTTAACAATAAACAATTTAACCATTTATCTTACAAATGAAAAGCATAACCATAAATATTAAAGGAAAAGTACAGAACGTAGGATACAGGTATTTTGCACTTAATAAAGCCATAGAACTAGGTATTAATGGTTTTGTCGTTAACCTTCCGGATGGTTCAATAAGGATAGAGGCTGAAGGAACAGATGATAAGATTGAGAAGTTTATTGATTGGTGCCGCATAGGTCCTACCAGAGCCATAATTGATGATATGGAAATAATTTATTCAAAAGTAAAAAACTATGATAGTTTTGCCATAGCTTACCTGTAAAACATTTATATTTTGTGCGGCATTTATATTCATATACCATTTTGCAAAAAAGCTTGCTATTATTGTAATTTTCATTTCTCTACTTCGCAAAAGTATAAGGAAGCCTATATTAATGCATTGTTAAAAGAGATAATCTTAAAAAAAGACATCTTTAAACAAAATATTAAAAATGCGTCTTCCCCTCAAAAAATAAACACCATATATTTCGGCGGCGGCACACCTTCTCAGCTCTCTGTTAGATTTATCGATCAAATTATTGATACACTTTATAAAAATTATCCTATAGCTTCAGCTATTGAATTTACTATTGAAGCTAATCCTGATGATTTAAACAATGAAAATTTAAAAGCTTATTATAATTTTGGAATAAACCGTTTGAGTATTGGCATTCAATCATTTAATGCTGTTGATTTAGTATATTTAAACAGAACGCATAATGCTGCTATGGCCGAATATTCAATAATGAGAGCACAGGATAAGGGATTTTCCAACATCAACATAGACCTGATATATGGCATCCCTACGCTGACCCCAAAATCATGGCACAAAAACCTTAATAAATTTCTAAGTCTTAATATACCTCATCTTTCATCTTATTGTCTGACCGTTGAACCTAAGACGCCACTTGAAGTTTTGATAAAAAAGCATAAACTGATACCTGTAAATGAAGCTAAGAGCATTAAACATTTCAATATTCTGACTAAATATATGAAAAACAATGGCTTCCTGCATTATGAGATATCTAACTTTTGCAAAGAGAACTATTATTCAAAGCACAACATAAGTTACTGGCAGCAAAAGCCTTATCTTGGTTTTGGAGCTTCAGCCCATTCTTACAATGGAGACACAAGGAGTTGGAATATTGCCAATACAACGCAATATATAAAAGATATTAATAATGATATTTTATTCAGTGAATCAGAAAAACTAAGCCCTGTCACAAAATACAATGAGTATATTTTAACTTCATTAAGAACGATGTGGGGATGCGACTTGGGTTATATCATGAAAATTTTTGGCAATATTTTTCATAGTTATGCATCAGAACAACTGACCATCTATAAACAAAAGCGATATGTGACAGAAAAAGACAATATCATTTACCTCACAGAAAAAGGGAAGCTTTTTGCTGATAAAATAGCATCGGATTTGTTTATCGTATAATACTAAATTACAGAGAATATAGTGTAAATGTGTGCAGAGAACCGCTGGGAAGAAAGGAGATATTAGTCATTAGTAGTCATTAGTAGTCATTAGTAGTCATTGGTTGTCATTGGTTGTCATTGATTGTCATTAATAGTCATTAATAGTCACTAGTTGTCATTGGTGGTCATTGATTGTCATTAATAGTCATTAGTTGTTATTGGTGGTCATTGATTGTCATTAATAGTCATTAATAGTCAACGGTAGTCATTAGTAGTCATTAGTTGTCATTAGTAGTCATTAGTAGTACCGTATACCAATTAAAACTCAATTGTAATACCCACTGTTGGCAATACGTTACCTACTGTGCTTTCCAGTTCTTTTAATTTGTATTTCTGCAGATTTATAGGATCATTGGGGTTTATGATTATAGGATTGCCATTAGCATCAGTCTGTAAAACCAGATTTGATGGCATCTGAGCTTTGAAGCCATAAACGTTTTGCACATCTACATATAACATAAGTGACCATTTATCGAGGAAATACTGTTTGTCAATTCTTATGTCTAACTCATTGAAAGCTCTAAGTCTGTCAGCATTAAAGTTTTTATAATCGAGATAACCCTGAGCCTTTGTATCCCAGGCTAATTTGTAACTTGACTTTTCGATGTCGTAAGGGGTGTAAGGCGCACCACCCGAGAATTTAAACTTGAAACCCACATCCCAGTTATGCGTAAATGTTTTAATTGTCGTCAGGTTTAATATGTGTCTGTTATCCCATGCAGACGGTATATACTTATCGGTGACGCCTTTAAACTCACTTCTCACATAAGTATATGACAGGTTTATGTTAAAGCCTTTGAATAAAGTTTCTTTATAATAAAGTTCTGCCCCATAGGCTCTTCCTTTGGAAATTGAGATAACCTCTTCGTCGCCAAAAACACCAAAATCCACATTCTTGGCGCCAATGGGTACAGAATCTCTTACAGAAAAAGGATAATGACTATATGCTTTGTAAAAAGCTTCGACAGATAATTTTGAGGAAGGAGATGGAAGATATTCAATCCCTGCAACCAGGTGAACACACTGGATAAATTTAATGTCATTATCTTTATTTACCAGAATACCATTAGTTCTGAAGCCTAAAGTAGTGTATGAGGGTGTCTGATAAAACCGGCCAGTATTAAAGCTGATAAAAAGATTTTTCTTTATAGCATAAGAAGCTGAAAACCGGGGAGATATCTGGCTAAGTATATTTGACATGTTTTTAGAGAAATTATTGGCATCGCTTCTGACGCCTAAAGAAAGCACTAATTTCTTATTCAGGAATGCTTTGCTGGCTTGAGCAAAGGCCTGCCATTTAAAAAATTCTATGGCCGAAGAATAATTGATAACTTTAAGCTCATTAGTAAAAATTTTCTGTACAGTCTTGTTGTTGTATTCAACATATTCTGCACCAGCGCCATAAACTAAGTATATATTATCGAACTGGTTGCTGTTTTCGTAACGTGCTTTATTCTCAATTTCATCAGACAGGTAGTCGTAAGACCTGGCCTGAGTTGCATCATTATTCGGATACTTGAAAGATATGTTTCTAAGCATATTACGACTCAGTACAAATGTGTGATAGCCATTGTCCTTAAATATCTTGTAGTTGACACCCAGTGTATAGTTCCATTGTTCCTGTTCAGGCAGATACGCCAAGATATAACGCTGATATTCAGTTTTGTTGGCATTTAAGTTAAGTTTGGACTTGTCAAAGGCACCCAGCGCAAGAAATGTAAGCTCGTGTTTATTATCGAACTTGGTTTTTGTTTTAAACTGAAAGTCGTTGTAAGTGGGTAGAAAAGGCAAACCCAGAGCAGAAAACAAGAACTGTAAGTAGGAACGACGAGCTGAGCCAATAAAGGTGGTCTTGGGTAGAATGGGTCCATTAAAAGTGAGGGCCAGATCTGAAGCGCCAAGAGTAATTTTGGTATTGTGCTGGTCTTTATTTCCATCGAGCAGTCTGAATTCAAAAACAGAACTTACCATATTGCCCCTGTTGGCAGGGAAAGCTCCGGTAAACATCTCTACTTCTCTTAAGAAATCCACATTGATTATACCTACGGGGCCACCGGACGCACCTTGAGTAGCAAAATGGTTTATGTTGGGTATTTCTACGCCATCAAGAAAAAATCTATTCTCGTTAGACCCACCGCCACGGATAATAACATCATTGCGGTATGCAGGTGTAGAAGCTACTCCGGGTAATGATTGAATAACTTTTGATATATCCCTGTTACCTCCGGGGCTTTTTTCTATTTCCTTTATACCTATTCGTTTTAATGAAACAGGGCTGTCATCATTTCTTGTAAATGGAGATGCTTTTACAATAAACTCTTCCAGTTTAATCTGAGCCTCTTTAAGCGGAATATCTATATTGAAGATTTTTTGGTTGGTAACCATAAAATCTTCTGTTACAGACTGTTCATATCCAACTGACGACACTTCCAAACGCACATAACCAGGTTCAATGCCTGTAATTGTAAAATTACCATCAAAATCGGATGATGAGCCAGTATTTGTGCCAAAAATAATAATATTTGAAAAGGGTACCGGCTCATTGGTGGCTACATTAAAAACCCTTCCTTTCACTGTCCCTTTCTGAGCAAAAAGGCTATTTGATAACAACAATAATAAAAAGACTATTATTGAAGAAAAATATTTGCTTCTTATCATATATAGTTTATAGCATAATTTGCAAAATTAAGATAAAATATATTTATTTATACAGATTCCTATATAAATATATTATAATCAATTTATTCTCGATTTCTTAATGTTTTTAGATGTAAATTAACTTTTTATGAAAAAACAATATTTATTTTAAGTAAGTTTGAATTACCTTTGTGATTTATGTTTTGAATTAACATTAATTTTGTTCATATTCAGGTTTAATATGTATATAAAAGAACGCTTTGCAAGAAAATATTTTTCAATACTTATAATTGCTTTACCATTTTTGTTCCAGCAGTGCAAATATTTTGATAAAGATAAAAAGGAAAAACCTTTAGCCAGAGTTTATGATGATTATTTATATCCATCTGACCTTAAAGATGTCATTCCTTCAAAAACTTCAAAACAAGACAGTATTGCTTTTCTAGATAATTATATAAATAGCTGGGTGCGTAACAGGCTGGAGCTAAAGATAGCCGAAAAAAATCTTTCCACCGAACAAAAAAATTTCGAAAAACAATTAACAGAGTATCGCAACTCGCTGATTATTTACACCTACGAATCGGAACTTACACGTCAGAAGCCAAATGCAGAAATTACAGATGAAGCCATTACAAATTATTATAATAAAAACAAAGAGAATTTTCTTCTTAAGGACAACATAGTAAAAGTTACCTATGTAAAAACACGTCTGAAAGTGGCCAGTTTAAATAAGATAAAAGCACTTTACAAGTCACAGAATGAGAAAGACTTACTCAAGTTAAAAGAGATCTGCGACAAAGAAGCTGTAAATTATTTTATTGATGATGTATGGTTGGTTTTTACTGACCTGACAAAAGAAATACCAATAAAGACCTATAATCAGGAAGAGTTTCTAAAAAATAATCGTCTCATTGAAATGCAGGATTCCTTATATAATTATTTTTTAAACATCCGGGCATATAAAATAAAAGAATCTGTTTCACCGTTAAGCATGGAAAAAGAAAATATAAAAAATATTCTCACCAATACCCAAAAGATTGAACTGATTAAAAAAAATCAAGATGAGATATATAACGATGCCGTTAAGAAAAACCGTTTTGAAATATTTTCACATAAAAAATAATATTCACTTTATAAAGCACAGACAACATAATGAACTATAAATCAATTAAGCTTTTACTTTTTTTGTTTTTATTTACTTATACTAATTTTGCGAAATCACAACCGCAGGTCATTGATAACATAGCTGCCATTGTGGGTAATAACATTATACTAAAGTCTGAAATAGAGACTCAGTACACCCAGGTTCTGGCACAAGGTAGTAAGGGAGGGGATTTACTTAAATGTCAGATTTTTGAAGAGTTGTTATTCCAGAAGTTACTTTTACATCAGGCTGAAGTTGACAGTGTTGTAGTATCAGAAAGTCAGGTAGAAAGCGAAATGGACAGAAGACTTCGTTTTTTTATAAACCAGATAGGCTCTCAGGAAAAACTTGAAGAGTATTATAAAAAGTCAATATCAGAAATTAAAGATGAATTCCGCACTTTCATAAAAGACCAATTGCTTGCTCAGCAAGTCCAAACGAAGATTACCGATAAAATTAAAATAACACCTACCGAAGTGCGTGTTTTTTATAATAATATCCCCAAAGACAGCTTAACCCTTATAAACTCTGAAATAGAGATAGGACATATAGTGAGGACTCCTCATATTTCAGAACCCATCAAGATGGAAACGCGCAACAAGCTCATTGCACTGAGGGAGAGAATTATTAAAGGAGAAGATTTTGCATCTATGGCTGTTTTATATTCTGAAGACCCCGGTTCTGCAAAAAAAGGAGGCGAATTAGGTTTTACCAACAGAGGTGAGTTATATCCTGAGTTTGAAGCTGTTGCTTATAACCTTAAAGTAGGGGAAATTTCGCAGGTGCTTGAATCCAAAGCAGGCTTCCACATCATCCAAATGATAGAACGCAGAGGAGAAAGGATAAATGTAAGGCACATACTCATGCAACCCAAGCCATCTATCGATGATATAGCAAAAGCCAAACAAGAGTTAGACACTGTTTACTCATTAATACAGTCGGGTAAATATACCTTTATTGAGGCTGCACTTAAGTTCTCTGATGACCCCAGCAAAAACAACAACGGCATAATAATAAATCCGGCTTCAGTTACCACTAAATTTGAAGCTAAAGATATTGAACCTTCTCTTTTCTTTGTTGTGGACAATCTTAAAGTAGGTGAGATATCCAAGCCAGTGCCTATGCGCACCGAAGAAGGTAAACAAGCCTATAGGATAGTATATCTGAAATCAAGGACTACACCTCATACAGCAAACCTAAAAGACGATTATGATAAAATTCAGAGTCTCGCCTTACAATTTAAGCAAAATAAGGAAGTTGAAAAATGGGTTAACAGCAAGCTGAAAACGACTTATATAAACATTTTGGATAAATCACTTAATTGTACTTTTAAGAATAAATGGATTCAATAGAATACGAAATAAGTGACATGTCACGTATCAACAATTCAAAATAAAAATATTCAATATGGTATATTCAAACGATGTAGAAGCAATAAAAGGACTGGTAGGAAAATATCAAGCACTAAAAAAGGAAGTTGAGAAAGTAATTATAGGGCAGGATAAAGTAGTTAATGATGTATTAATATCACTTTTTGGCAAAGGGCATTGTCTCTTGATAGGTGTACCAGGTCTGGCAAAGACTCTTCTGATAAACACTACCGCCAAAGCTTTGGGTTTAAAATACAGTCGTATTCAATTTACCCCCGACCTGATGCCATCTGATATTATTGGCACCGAAATTTTAGATGAAAACAGAAAGTTCAGATTTATTAAAGGACCTGTATTTGCCAACATCATATTAGCTGATGAGATAAACAGAACCCCTCCAAAGACACAATCAGCACTATTGGAGGCTATGCAGGAAAAAAGTGTAACTGTTGCAGGCATATCGTACCCGCTTACTGAACCATTTTTTGTTTTAGCAACGCAAAATCCGATAGAACAAGAAGGCACTTATCCGTTACCCGAGGCTCAGCTGGACAGATTTATGTTTAACATATGGCTCGATTACCCCTCTTTTAATGATGAAGTAAGCATAGTAAATGAAACGACTTCGGATAAAAGAATTGATATTGACGTTATATTAACATCTGAAGAGATTATTTATTTTCAGAGTCTGATAAGGCGTGTACCAGTGGTTGAAAATGTCTTACAGTATGCAGTATCACTTGTTTCTAAAACCCGCCCAAATACTTCCAAATCGCATCCATGGGCAAATAAATATATTTCATGGGGTGCCGGTCCAAGGGCTTCTCAGTATTTAATTATTGGTGCTAAATGCAGTGCTGCATTAAATGGCAAATATTCACCTGATATAGAAGATGTTAAAGAGGTGGCTTCTTTGGTTCTGCGGCACCGTATTGTAAGAAATTACAAAGCAGAAGCCGATGGCATTTCTGTTGATGCAATAGTTACAGAGCTTATGAAGGAGTAAGGAAGTAGGAAGACGAAAGTTGGAAGTCAGCAATCCTCAGTCGGCAATCAGCAGTCGGCAGTCAGCAAAATAAAGACTGAGAATAAATGACCAATGACTATCAATGACAATAAATGACTACTAATAACCTAATGATTAATGACTTAAAATAGTCAGCAGTCCACAGTCGGCAGTCAGCAAAATAAAGACTGAGAATAAATGACCAATGACCATCAATGACAATAAATGACTACTAATGACCTAATGATTAATGACTTAAAATAGTCGGCAGTCCACAGTCGGCAGTCAGCAAAATAAAGACTGAGAATAAATGACCAATGACCATCAATGACAATAAATGACTACTAATAACCTAATGATTAATGACTTAAAATAGTCGGCAGTCCACAGTCGGCAGGCGGAAGACACGATTTTACTTCTCTTTATAGGAAAAATATTCGGGTTCGTATTTTATAATTAAAACTCCTTTTTGTTCATTAAGTGCAAACAATGGGGTTATAATTAACCTGTACTTTAATTCTTTATCCGGTATGATGACAACATGTTTGAGATTAGCATAATTAAAAGATAAATACTCCCTTAAAGATGTGTTTTCGTGCTTTTTGTTTGTTGAAGATATTATTATATCCTTCTCATTTGAAACAACTATTTCAATGATTTTATTGTCTTTTTTAATCAGCGATGATAAATACAAATTAACATTATCATAATTGTTTCTGTTTATTTCACTAACAATAGCAAGAGAAAAAGTATTGGCAACAAGCTCCAGATAATAATTACTTTGGATTTTAGAGAAATCAACCGACGCATCATACAAATCATTATACTTTTCTGTAAGTGATTTCTTTTGATTTATTAATTCATTGTTTTTCAACAAATAAACAATTACTAATAAAGCTAACAGAATAAATATTAAGATGTTTTTCCAGTTTTTTTTAACATATCTATACAGACTGAATTCATCTTTATTCTTAATATTTTTTTCTTTTTGTTCCAAAGTTCCCATGATTTTTAATGCAAATATATTAAAAAAAACTGCCTCATAAAATTATACTAAAACAGGAGTAGAGTACTTTGATAAAGTTGGCAGTAGCAGTTGGCAGTTGGCAGTTTTGCTTACTGCTACTGCCAACTGCTGCTTATTTAAAGACATTTAAAAATTACTTCAGCTTGGTTACTTTTTCGTTCTTTACAAAATCATCAGCAACGAACTTAACAAAATAAACGCCGCTAGACAGGGATGTCATATCTATCGTTACTTTACCTTGTCCATTTTCAACATTGGTAATATTGCTTAGATTAATAAGTTTTCCAAGGTAGTCATAGACATAAAGTTGTACATTGGAAGAAGATATGTTGCTAAATACTATGTTAAGAGTATTTGAGAATGGATTCGGATAGAATGAAGCATTCGGTGAATTATTATTGAAACAGTTAACAACAATAGGGCTGAATGCTTTTACTACGCCATCATTATTGGTTTGTTTCAACCGATAATAAGAGAGCCCATCAAACGGACTGGTATCAATATAAGTATAGTCTTTTCGATTACTGCTGTAGTTAGCCCCCTGAACGACAGCAACCAACTCCCATTGAGCAGCATCCCTACTCTTTTCAAGAGTAAAGAAATGGTTGCCTGTTTCTGTTGCTGTTGCCCATTTAACTTCTATACTGCTGACATGGCAGGTGGCATCAAACGATAATAACTCAATAGGCAGCGGATTTTCGCGAGCGGAAAGCACCCATAAATTATAGAACTCATCTTTCCCTATATAACCGGTTGTATAAGTATTCGTAGTCGTATTAAGATGGCCACCACCTACAATAGGCATCCAGAAAACAGTATCTTGTGTATATATCACATCAGCCCAAACGCCATGTCCACTATCAGCCACTGCACTATAATTAAAACGCTGAGCCATTATTGTAGCTTCCTGTAAGCTGGTAGGGATTTCATTATCTTTATATGTAAAGGTTAAGTGACCTTCTATCGGAGACCTGGCCACATGCCCAGTATCAGTAGTTCTGTCACTGAAATTGACATACCAGAATCTGTTCATGATAAAGTCTCGTTGTTGCCATAAATATATTTCACTGGATTGGTTAGGATGCCAATCCCAGACATAACTACCAATAGTATCAGCCTCCGGTGGGAAAGGATTCTTATCACTACCTGTTCTGTAAGTAGAGAAATCAATACGTGCTTCTGCGTCCATTTGACTTGCTTTGATATTAAGTTTAACAGGTATGATAGTATCAATGGATGTTCCAAATGGGACCTGATAAGTTTTATTGCTGGTCGATCCAACTTTCCAACTCACTACATTATACCAATTTTTTAAAATATGGTAACTCCAAGCAGGGTCGTGTCTGGTTGAATCCATATTTATTGTTTCGGCATTAATATAACCAAAATCACTAACAATTGCTGCAGTGTCTGGATTATCAATTGACAATCTATGAAGATTCAGGTTCAGTCCACGATGGTCTATGATTAGCGAATTTGTAACTGTTGCATCGTTTAACAATTCCACTTCTGATCCTCCACCACTTTTTGCACCACCAGCATAGTTTTTAACTTCCAGATTAAAGAAAGGATTTCCTTTTCCACTCTTGACAGACTGTGTTTGTGTGCTATCAAATATTACCTTACTATGACCGGCAGTGAATGATGTATCTGTAAAATCCCAATTGCCTCTCACAGTAATCCATTGATCTGTAAGTCCTTTATTAAGACTGGTAGCAGGAGCATTAACAACAAACATCCCTTTATTGGTAAAATCACCGTTTACAGTCATTACTCCTGAACTATCCAGATATAATGTTACTCCTTGCTCAACAATAATATCCTTACATGTAGCATTATTATGGATTACTTTAACAGTACCATTGTTACATTGCCCCGGTAAGACGAACACATCATCATTAACAGTTGGGAGTACAGGTGTAAAACTCATCTGATTGGTAGAATGTGAATAATAATACCAGTTTGCCGTAGTATCCCAATTTTGTAATGAATCGCCTCTCCACACATAACCACCGTTAGGCAATGCCGTACCAAAAGCAATAATATCATTAGTATCTTTGGCATAAACAATAGTAACTGAATCACTCACAGCGTCTCCCCAGCATCCATAAGTTGACTGGGCTCTGTAGTAATATCTACCTGTTTTAAATACTCTTTTAGAATCTGTAGTATCTGAAATATCAAAACCATCTTTGGTAGTATCCTGCCATAATATTGTGCCCGGGCTTAAGCCCAAAGAGGCAGTAATGATAGCACTTCCGCACATCAAAACATCAGGACCTGTTACAGCAAGGGAGTCAGGTTTTTTACCCAGCATTACATGCAATACCCTTGGATTACTTGTACCACAGGTGTTGCTTGCCGTTACATATACACTGTCAATATACCCACCACCTGTAAGGTGTGTATTTGTTGTTATATTTGTGGTACCCTGACCATCAGTGATAGCCCAAGTTGAAGGCACTACCCAGGTATAAGAATTCGTAGAAGGCATCGTATTCAGTGTTGCATAAGCAATAGTATCCGAATAACTACTGGTATCGCAGGTATTGAATGCTCTTACGCGGTAATAATATATTGTATTGGGCTGTAACTGTGTAATGATTCTGCCCAGATTATTACCGACGTTGAGGTTGTGAAATCCAGTAACATAGCTTGAGAAAGTACTATCCGAAGCAACATCCAGATAATATTTTATGGCATACGGTGAAGCCATCCAGTTGGCCTGAATAGCATTAGTTGTGGCATTAGAAGCCGGCATTGCTACCGGTGCATCAGGAGTTCCGGGCATAACGGCAACAGCCAGAGTACTTGCAGCACTTGTACCACATGTGCTTCCGGTAGTTACACTTATATTGCCGTTATCACCGAAAGCGCCGGAAGTTACATTTATCATGTTTGTGAATAAACCAGCACCGGCAGTATCAATAGTCCATCCGGTGGGTACTGTCCATGAGTAGATAGCATTGGCAACAGGACTTATAAAATAGACTCCATTTACACCCGGGCATAGTAATGCATTACCACTAATGGTTCCAGGAGGTGCAGTAGTTCCACCAGGCAACACTGTAACGGCAAGCGTTTGAGCGGTATTACTATAAGCAGAATAACAACTATTGCCCGCAGCTACAGTTACATTGCCATTACTTCCGACAGGACCTATAGTTACAGTTATTGTTGTTGTACCCTGTCCTGCAGTAATAGTCCATCCCGCCGGTACTGTCCAATAATAAGTTGTGGCATAAGAAACAGGAGAGGTGCTAAAGGTCTGGTTAGCAAATCCGGAACATTGTGAAGTTGAACCTAGTATTAAGGATGGGACACCAGGTTGGGTTGCAATATCAACCGTAATTACATTAGAGTAAAGATAACCGCTACCACAAGTATTAACAATTCTTCTCCTGTAACAATAAGGTTGGCTAAGGTTATTAGGACAAGTATATACAGGGTTTGTAGCACCTGAAATATCGTACCAGAGGCCTGTACAATTTATTTGTTGCTGCCACTGATAGGTGTAATTACCGGTACCTCCTGTGGGTGAAGCTAAATTAGTAAATGGTGCAGGAGGCGTACCGGTACAAATGTATTGTGAAGCACCAATTGCACCAGGAGTACAGACATTAATAGTTACCACCATCATACTTGCAGTACTTGGTCCACAAACATTCTGTGCAACAACAGTGATATTGCCGTCTTGTCCCAGGGCACCTGTTTTTACAGTAATGGATGTAGTTCCCTGACCTGATTCAATCAACCATCCATAAGGCACTGTCCAATAATATGATATGGCATTGGAAACAGGTAAGATACTGTATACCTGACCTGTTAATCCCGGACCCTGAGTAGCCATGCCTGAAATACTTATAGGTGTAGTAGGTTGTGGTACAACAGTTATTGTAATAATATTAGAGGGTATAGAAACTCCAGCATTTACCAATCTTCTAAAACAAGTAGTCTGGGTAAGATTTCCAGCAGTAAAAGTTGAAGCGGTGGCTCCGGTAACACTTAACCACGTGCCTACACAACTAGGTTGTTGTTGCCATTGATAAGCGTAATTACCAGTGCCGCCATTGGGTAAATTAATATTAGTAAGCGTAGCAGGAGAAGTGCCGGTACAAATAGTTTGTGAACTGCCAATAATACCCGGGAGGAATCCACTTGTAATGACAGCCAGAGAAGTTGAGCTGGTGCCGCAACTATTTCCTGCAATTAAAGTTATATTACCGTTCTGACCTAATAATCCAGTAGTTACAGTAATAGTCTGAGTACTTTGCCCTGAAGTAATAGTCCAACCTGCCGGTACTGACCAGAAATAATAGGTGGCATTAGGTACTGAGCTGATACTATATGTTTGACCTGTTTGTCCGGGAATTTGTATGGCACTTCCAATAATATTAATTCCAGATATAACAGGTGGGGCCGAAACAACATCAATATTCTTACAAGAGGTAGTATTACAAGTTCCTACGGCACCTGCATAGTAAGTTGTTGTAGCAGTTGGCGGCACGATAACATTTTCTCCGGTACCAACAAGAGCACCACCACAACTGCCAGAATACCATTTCCATTCACCACCGGTACCTAATGTATTGTGAGGATCATATCCTTTCAATAAATCATTTATAGAAGGTTCTGTTCCATCAACAAGGTCTATTCTAGGATAAACCCATTGCTGTCTAACATTTGCATCTGTTCCGTAATACAGATAGGTTCTGTGTTTTGTAGTGATTGTTTGCGGCATCCATTTAAAATCATGTCCAATATTTCCTATACGTCCACCGGAAATAGTATATATTCCTGATCCAGAATGATTAGCTGTGCCAGAATAATAATTAGGATAAACATGGCCAACTATTAATACCCACTCACCTTCAGGCAATTGAGAAGTAGGAGGCGTTGAAGAAACCCAGAAATATGGATTTGTGATGGTGGTACCGTCAGAGATTCTTACAACACCATTAGTAGGTCCATAACCATCGCAACCAAAATAGAATGTTCCATCAGCACCCATTACAGTCCTGTTAACCCAGACAGAGAACCTGTATAATTTTGTATTATCTATTGTATCAGTTTCAGACTCCCATCCGCCGTTAGGACCACTAACTCCATCAGGTCTGGCTTCCCAAACTACAGTAGAGTAATTCCACGGGTCAACAGCTAAGATTCTGTTATTTTCCGAACCAGAGCCATTCTGATAAAAGCCCGGTGCACTACCTGTTCCAACAGTCCAGGATGTATAGTTGAGCATACCACCTTTAGCATTGGCAGGTATATTTACATAAAGCTTGGTATCGCCACCAGTACAGAGAGTAGTTGAATCGGCAGAAACACTTGCCGGTGCTACTGATACAGAGTTGACTGTAATTTTAACAGCATTTGAGTAAGAAGCACTACAAGCGCCATTTATTACTTTAGCTCTGAACCATGTATCCATATATAAGTTACCCATCTGTGTGCCTGTCAGCGTTGCAGAAGTTGCACCCGGAATTTCCGGTGGATTAAAAGAGAAGGTAGCGTTATCGGCCTTAATCCATTGGACAACGCCTGTAAAGCCGCTTAAAGAGATGTCAGCGGGCTGGCTTCCCGGACATATTGTCTGGTCTGCTGAGGCAGTTCCGGGTACTGTAGAGAGATTAACTTCAATAGTTCTGGTACTTGAATAAATGTATGAGCCACTGTTATTAACACGTACACGGTATTCCCATATACCAGCCTGGGCAGGTGTTTCATTATAAGACGTGGAAGTGTTGGCAATATTTGTCCAGGAACCGCCATTAAAACGTTTTTCCCAACCGACTATATAACCCGAATATAAACTCAACGTCATTACTCCTGTCTGTGAACCTAAGCATACAGGTGATGAGCCGCCAGTTAAGATACCACCATAACTTTGTTGTATAATAGTTACTGTTACTGAACCTGTAATATTATTTGAACAGGAATTAACATTAACATAAGCGACGCTTACCAGATTATAAACAAAAGTATCCAATACATCTGTAGCCTGTGATACAGTTGCTGTTGAATAAGCGGCAATACTATCAATAACCTGATTACTGCCTCCGTTGATTTTGTATATTACCTTTATCGGTAAAGCTTGCGGATTTGAGAAGGTGACTATTGGTGAAGCAGCGAACTGAAATACTGTGGTCGTACCACTGATAGTTGCTATAGGTGTCGGAAGAACTTTAACAGTGGTGTATGAATTGATTGAGGGGCCATTACATCCGTTAGCTTTTACACTTACTGTTGCAACGCCTGCAAAATTAGGTGACCAGGTTACTGTTCCAGTGGTACCTGTGCCAGAAATGCTATTACCAGTACCTGTTACTGCCCAATAATATATAGAAGCATCAGTGGCATAAGTAGTATAAGAAGTGCTGGCACTACCCTGACAGATAGTAGTAGCCGATGGTACAGGAATACTTGGAATACCCACTGTTGGCGCTATAGTTACCTTTACTGAATCTATTGCATTACTTGAGCAATAGGGTAAAGACTGATAAGCAGTATTTAACACTTTATAAACGTAAGTACCCGGTATATTTGTAGGTACAGGTATTGTTGATGTAGTGTTAGCTCCAAGGTATATCACATTCTGATTGG